>ERZ772880.1952-NODE-1952-length-16788-cov-18.218909_pt1 | contig 16788 bp, 14 predicted proteins | sample MGYA00580577_ERZ772880 | MGnify/ENA primary metagenome ERZ772880 (study PRJEB29015, sample SAMEA2737705) | human gut metagenome | biome: human gut; feature: human-associated habitat; material: faeces | place: China | collected 2012 ... | reverse complement strand
CTGACCGAGTCAACGGCTCTTTTTGTTTTGTAGGAGAGAAATTCATCCATTCTCCCGGGGATGCAACAACAGCTGCAAACGGCTCGGGAGGGCCATTCTTGTTGCCATGCACCGCGGCAATATGCTATACTAAAGAAAAAACAGAAGGGGAGGCACTGCGGATGACCCGCATTGCAATCGTAGAGGATGATGCCGCCGTCCGGGAGCAGCTGGCGGGGTATGTGCAGCGCTACACGCGGCAGTATGGCACCCAGTTTGAGGTGACAATGTTCACCGACGGCGTCGAAATCCTTGAGGACTACCGCCCGGTCTACGACATAATTTTTCTTGATGTAGAGATGCAGCATCTGGACGGCATGGAGACTGCCCGCCGTATCCGCGAGCTGGACAGCGATGTGCTGCTGATTTTTATTACGAACATGGCGCAGTATGCCATCAAGGGGTACGCCGTCGGTGCGTTGGATTACGTGCTCAAGCCTGTGCCGTACTTTGCGTTCTCGCAGCAGCTGCAAAAGGCTGTGAACCAGCTGGCCAAGCGGACGCGGCATTATCTGGCTGTGCCGGTGGACGGCGGCATGCGCCGATTGGACGCTGCTGCGATTTGTTATATCGAGAGTGAGGGCCACCGCGTCCATTTTTACACCGAGGACGGCGACTTCTCCGCACCCGGCGCGCTGAAGGTGCTGGAGGAAAAGCTGGCGGGCCGTCTGTTTGCGCGGTATAACAGCGGCTATCTTGTGAATCTCGCGCAGGTGTCGGGCGTGCAGCAGAACACGGTGCAGGTCGGCCCGCATGAGCTGCAGATCAGCCGCCCCAAGCGCAGGGTGTTTCTGGCCGTGCTGGCGGACTACATCGGGGGTGAGGGCGCATGATGACGCTGCCGGACATCCCGCGGCTGTACACGGCGCTGGCAGAGGTTCTTGCCGTGCTGGTCTACGCGCAGGCCGCGCCGCCCCGCGCTGCAAAGCCTGTGACCTATGCTGCCACGGCGGGGTGGGCCGCGGTGCTGGGCGTGTTTTTGCAGCTTACCGGCAGTGTGCCGCTGGCGTGGTGGCTGCCCTGCATGGTCGCGGCCATCGCGTGGCTGTACCTGTATCTGTGGGGCACGCGGGAGATGAATTTACTGGAAGCCGGTTACAGCTGCGCCCGCGCGTTCATTCTGGCGGAGCTGGCCGCCAGCGTGGAGTGGCAGCTCCACTGCGTACTCTGGCCGCAGCAGCGGGCTACAGCACCGCTTTCGGTACTGCTGCTGGCGGCGGTCTACACAGCGATCTACGGCTTTTTGTATTGGTTTGAGCGCCGCCACGCTGCGCCCACGCGGCTGACCATTACCGCAGCGGCGACGCTGATGGCTGTCGTCATGGCGGTCACGGCGTTTGCGGTCAGCAATCTGAGCTTTATCTCCGACAACGGTGTCACGATGAGTGTGATGAGCATTTTCTACATCCGCACGCTGGTGGATATGGCGGGCGTGCTGATCCTGACGGTCCAGCACGAGCAGCTGCGCGAGGCCGCACTGCACAGCGAGCTGACGGCCATGGACAATGTCCTGCGCCGCCAGTATGAGCAGTACAGGCAGAGCAAGGAGAACATCCGCCTTATTAACCGCCGCTATCATGAGCTGAAAATGCAGATCGCGGCCATCCGTGCCGAGCGCGACCAGGCCAAGCAGGACGCCGCGCTGGCCGAGATGGAGAGCGGCATCCGTCAGTACGAGGCCGAGAACAAGACCGGCAACCCTGTGCTGGACACGCTGCTGACGGCGAAAACGCTCTACTGCCAGCAGCACGGCATCAATCTGACCTGTGTGGCGGACGGTACGCTGCTGCACTTTCTGACGACAGGGGAGATCTGCACGATTGTGGGCACGGTGCTGGACAACGCCACCGAGAGTGTGCTGACTGAGCCGGACCCCGAGAAGCGGCTGATCCGGGCTGCCATCTACGCGCAGAACGGCTTTGTGATGCTGCGGTTTGAGAACTACTGCGCTGACCCTGTGGAGCTTGGCCCCGACGGCCTGCCCGCCCGCAGCAACCACGGCGGCTACGATTTGAAGAGCGTCCGCGCTGCCGCCGAGGCCCACGGCGGCACGCTGACCCTGCACTGGGAGAATGAGTGGTTCACGGTGCGGATTTTGCTGCCGCAGAAGTAGTTAGGAATCGATGCTCGTCATCGACCCGGGAGCCTTGCGGCGGCTGCCATGCTCACCCCTGTAGCGGCGTTAACCTTCCCCCACAGGGGAAGGCTTTTTTGCTATGCCGCAATTTGCACAAAGAAGGTGCCATCGGCGCACCCAGCGGCCACTATTCCGACGCTGAAATTGCCGACACCAAGGTCAAGGCGGAAGTGCTGGCCGCTGATGTCGAGGCCGAGGGAGCTGTCCTTGTCCGGAACAACGACAACACCCTGCCGTTGGCCGCTGACAACAAGAAGATCAACGTCTTTGGCTGGGCCTCCACTGCCTGGCTGGGCGGCGGTTCCGGCTCCGGCGGCGTGTCCGGTGTCAACACTGATTTGCTGGCCGCGCTGACTGCCTACGGCGTTGCGTACAACACAGAGCTGACCGACATGTACAAGGATTTCCAGGATGGCCGCGAGTACACCCGCACCCTGAGCGCCTGGCCCGAGCAGTCCGGCCGCCTGTATGAGCCTGACATCAACAACCAGACCTACTATACACAGTCGATGCTGGACAACGCCAAGAGCTTCTCCGATACGGCTGTTGTCGTGATCGGGCGTCTGGCGGGCGAGAGCAACGACGCTACCAAGCAGCAGTACAAGCGCACCGAGAAGGGCGGCGACATCGTTGTTGACGACACCCGCACGATGCTGGAGCTGACCACCGAGGAAGAGGATCTGCTGAACTACGTCGGCGCAAATTACGCCCATGTGGTTGTGCTCATCAACTCTACCAACGTCATGGAGCTGGGCCAGATCGAGACGATCCCCGGCATTGATGCCTGCCTGATTGCCGGTCTGTCCGGCTCCGAGGGCGCGACTGCCGTGCTCGAAGTGCTGTGGGGTGACCGCGAACCCAGCGGGCGTACCGCCGATACCTGGGCTTATGACCTGACCACCGCCGCCAGCTATGCGAACGCCGGTATGGAGGGTGTCGGCAAGTACAGCGCCGCCGACGGCCTCTACCCGGCGGACGGCACGACGAACGGAAACCTTGACACACCCTACACCTATGAGCAGGTTTCCTATGTCGATTACGCCGAGGGCATCTACATCGGCTACAAAGTGGTACGAGACCGCCGACGCAGAGGGCTACTGGGACGCCGAGAGCAACGAGCACGGCACCGGCTACGACGCCGTCGAGGTGAACGGTACGAGCGCACCGAACCCATACGCGGGCAAGGCGCTGCCGCACTACACCAGCGGCAAGGTGCAGCGCGTGCCCGATGCCGAGTGGGAGATTCTGCTGGGCCGCCCCATCCCGGCGGATACCGTCAAAATTGACCGCAACATGACCCTGGGTGAGCTGAACCACAGCCGCAGCCCGCTGTGCTGGCTGGTCTGGGCTGCGCTCACGATGCTGCTGAACGCCAGCTACAAGCGCGGCAAGCCGAACCTGAACGTGATGTTCCAGTACAACATGCCGCTGCGCGCGCTGGCCAAGATGACCAACGGTGCCATCAGCATGGGTATGGTGGACGGCATCATGCTGGAGGCAAAGGGTTTCTGGGTCATCGGTCTGCTGAAGGTCATCGTCGAGGCCGTTAAAAACATCATCCTCAACGCGCAGCTGGAAAGCCGCCTGCGCAACAGCTGACAGGAAGGGCTGTCATGCAGCTTTGGAATACCTTTGCGGAAAAGCATCCTGCCGCAGCCAAGTGGGTGCGCGAGGGATGGCTTGTTCGTCGTCTTCCCGGAAGGGGAGGTTAAGAAGGCATAAGAATAGCCGAGCAGCGTAAAAACTGCTCGGCTTTGTTGTTTGTTGGTTGCGTGGCTTCCCCCTCGGGGGAAGCCTTAGAAATTACAAATAATTCACCGCCAGGATCGCCGCGCCCAGCACGACCAGCACGACGCCTGTCGCGCGGTTCAGCGTGGCGGGCTCGGCCTTGTTCGCGAACTTGGCGGCAATGCGCGCCCAGAGCAGCGTGCTCAGCACACAGCAGATCAGGCAGAACAGATCCGGTACACCGCCAATCGCAAAATGGCTGACAGAACCGGTGAAGGCCGTGAACGCCATGATGAAAACGCTCGTTCCGACGGCTGTTTTCAGCTCATAGCCCAGCACGGAGGTCAAAAGCAGCAGCATCATCATGCCGCCGCCCGCGCCGATGAACCCGCAGATAAAGCCCACGCCCGCGCCGCAGAGAAGAGACTGCGCGAACCGCTTCTGTACGCTGACGGCGTTCATCGCGCTCTTGGTCGTCATGACGGGCCGCACGATGAACTTGACGCCCAGCAGCAGCGTCATGAACGTTGAGAAACCGCCCATCGTTGTGCCGGGCACGAGACTGGCCACATAGCTGCCAACCAGCGTGAAGCAGAGCACCGACGCCATCATGACCGCACCGTTTTTAATGTCCAGATTGCCGCTTTTGCCGTAGGTGTAGGCAGAGATCGCACTCGCCAGCACGTCGCTGGCCAGCGCAATGCCCACGGCCATGTAGGGGTCCATCCCCAAAAAAGTAATGAGCATCGGGCTGATGACCGCCGCGGCGCTCATACCCGCAAAGCCTGTGCCCAGTCCCGCGCCGATGCCCGCAATAAAGCAGACGATGAATGCTACCAGATAGGTCATATTCTTACTCCTTGTTCAGCTCCCGCAGGAGGTTTGCATCCATGCGGCGCAGATAGTCCTGCAGCGTCTGCTGCTCCTGCGCCGTAAAGCCCGCAAACAGCGGCTCCAAGCTGCAGCGCTGGATGTCCGCCAGTACCGCGACCATCGGCAGGGCATCGGGCGCAAAGCCCAGCAGCCGCTGGCGGCGGTTGTCCGGCGCAGGGGAGACCGTCAGCACGCCGCGTGCGCGCAGCCGCTCCACCGCCGCCGACACATTGGATTTTGCCAGACCGCGGTAGCGGCAGATGTCGCTGGCCGTGCGGCAGTCTGGATTGTTGTGCAGAAACAGCAGGATGTCAATTTCCAGCTGGTTCAGCCCGTACTGTACGGAAGCAGCCTCAAACCGCGCTGCATGGTACTTTTTGTAGTGCTGTACGTAGCTCAATATGGGCAGCAACTGCATCACTCCTTTGCAAGGCTCAAATAGAACAGTTCTAATTATAACTATTTGCACAGCAAAAGTCAATACCGCCCGTTAAAAAGCAAACATCAGAGAGGGCAGCCGCGTCAGGCTATACCGGATACACCGAAAAAAGAGGATGCGGACGGATCCGCACCCTCTAAAACAAAAACAAACCCGAAACAATGCTTCACGAAGAAGATTGAGTTCGGATTTGCACAATATGGTGGACCTGGAGGGATTCGAACCCTTGACCTCTCGGATGCGAACCGAACGCTCTCCCAACTGAGCTATAGGCCCATGTAATGACCCTGTAAGTGTAACTCTGTTCGGGAAATTTGTCAAGTATTTTGGGCAGGGCCAAAAAGCATCGCTCAGCGGTTGCCTAGCTGCCAGAAAGCAACAGCGCTGGCAGCGGCAACGTTCAGGGAATCCACGCCGTGGGACATAGGGATTTTTACGGTGTAGTCACAGGCGGCAATGGTGCTGTGGGCAAGGCCGTCACCCTCTGTGCCCAGCACGATGGCGAGCTTCGGCTCGGCGGAAAGAGCGCTGTCGTCAATGCTTACGGAGCGGTCGCTCAGAGCCATGGCAGCAGTCTTGAAGCCAAGACTGTGCAGCTGAGCAATGCCGTTTTCCGGCCAGTCGGCAGGGCAGGTGCCGATCTGCGCCCAGGGCACCTGAAACACGGTGCCCATGCTCACACGCACGGCACGGCGGCACAGCGGGTCGCAGCAGGAAGGAGTAACGAGCACGGCATCCATGTTCAGTGCAGCGGCGCTGCGGAAGATCGCTCCCACATTGGTGGAGTCCACAATGCCCTCCAGAACGGCCACCCGGCGGGCATTGCGGCAGACCTCTTCCACGCTGCGCGGCAGCGGGCGGCGGAAGGCGCACAGCACGCCGCGGGTCAGCTCGAAGCCGGTCAGGCTGGCAAGGGTCTCGCGGTCGGCTGTGTACACCGGGGCATCCCCGCAACGGGTCAGGATATCGGCAGCCGGGCCGGTGATCTGTTTACGCTCCATGAGCAGGGAGAGCGGTGTGTATCCGGCATCCAGCGCGCGGGCAATCACCTTGGGGCTTTCGGCAATAAAGATGCCTTTTTCCGGTTCCAGACGATTGCGCAGCTGCGCCTGCGTCAGGCGGGCATAGACAGCCAGCTCCGGTGCGGAAAGGTCTGTGATCTCGACAATATTCGGCATAAGGAAGTTCTCCTTTGGAAAAGCTTTTTTCTTATTCTAACACAACCTGTGAGGGAATGCAAAGTGCGGGCCGTATTTTTGGCGCTGGCAGAGCGCAAGGATACACATGCCGGATATGTAAAACTGATATGGACCAAGCTGTAAAAATATATTATAATAGGGTACGAAAAGAGGGGAAAAGGTAATATGAAAACAAAACATCATGGGCAGATGTCAGAGTCCTTCCTGACGGCGGTGTTCCTTTCGCTTTCGGGCGGGCTGCAGGATGCCTATACGTATCTGTTCCGCGGTAAGGTGTTTGCAAATGCACAGACCGGCAACATCGTGCTGCTGAGTTCCAACATCATGGATGGTCAGTGGGATCGGGTGCTGCACTATCTGGTTCCTCTGTGTGCTTTTGCGCTGGGCGTACTGGTGGCAGAAAAGATGCGGGAGAGCTTTTGCAACATGCAGCGGCTTCACTGGCGGCAGCTGGTGGTGCTGGGCGAAGTGCTTCTGCTGTTCATTGTAGGTTTTTTACCGCAGGAGCAGAATCTGCTGGCAAACGCCATCGTTTCCTTCTCCTGCGCAATGCAGGTGCAGGCGTTCCGCAAGGTGAACGGCTATGCATTTGCCAGCACCATGTGCATTGGTGACCTGCGCAGCGGTGTGGAAGCATTCTGCATCTGGAGCAAGACCCATGAACCGAAAGTTAAGGATCGGATGATGCGTTATTTTGGCATCATTCTGTTGTTCGCGGTGGGTGCCGGTATTGGAAGCATGGGAGCAGCGCGGCTGGCAGGAAAGACCATCTGGATCTCCTGCGGGCTGCTGCTGGTAAGCTTTGCGCTCATGTTCATTCGGGAAGAAATCGAAGAAAACCCTGCGATCGAAAAGGATCTGGCTGAGATCCGGCAGGAGACACGGGAAATCGACCGGACTCTCAAGCAGGAACTGAAGGAAGAGCGCGAGGAACTGCATGAGGAATTACACGAGAAATTGAGATAAAGCACCGGACATCAAAAAAGGAGCCGCTGCGTGATGCAGCGACTCCTTTTGCTTGTCGAGAAAGGAAATTACTCAGAACGCAGGGCGGTGACGGGGTTGCACTTGGCTGCGCTGCGGGCGGGAATCAGACCGCCAAGGATCGTGAGCAGGGTAGCCAGAACGATCAGGACCAGTGCAGCCTTGGGCGGCAGCACAGCGGTGACGCTGGTGGTTCCTGCAATGGAGTGGATGAGCATGTTGCCAGGGATCAGCAGCAGCAGGCACAGGCCCACGCCGATCACGCCGGAGCACATTCCGATAATGAAGGTCTCGGCATTGAACACCTCGGAGACATTGTGCTTGGATGCACCGATGGCACGCAGAATACCGATCTCCTTGCGGCGTTCCAGCACGCTGATATAGGTGATGACACCGATCATGATGGAAGAAACCGCCAGCGAGATGGCAACAAAGGCCACCAGCACATTGCTGACCATATCCACGATCTTGGTCACGGCGCTCATCAGGGTGCCGACCGTATCCGAGAATACGATCACCTTGTCCTCTTCGCCCTGCGCACGCATGGCGGCGTTGTAGGCGTTCAGGCTGTCCACGATACGGTTCTTGGCCTCAAAGCTCTTGGGGTAGATCCAGATGCTGCCGGGCTTGGCATAATCCGAATAGCCCAGTGCACCAAGAACACTGCTGTAGGAGGTGGTGCTGGACTGCAGGTTCATCTTGACCAGATCCACAAGGTCGTCGGTGCTCATGTTCACCTGCACGGCACTCTGGAACACGGTGGGGTCGATCTTCAGGGCATCTTCCACCTGACTGCTGAGCTGAGCGATGTTGTTCTGGATGGCGGACTGGATCTGCTGGCTGAACTGAGTGGTCAGCTGGGTCATCAGCTGCTGCATCACGGTGCTCATCTGGGTCTGAATGGCAGCGGTGAGTTTGGTCTGCAGAGCTTCGCCCAGCTTCTGGCTCAGCTGTTCCGAGTAGCTTTGCAGATAGCTCGTCATGATGCCCTGCAGGTTCTGCTGCAGCGAAGCGGTGAACTGCTCCTGCAGGCCGGTGGTGTCCAGCAGGTCGCCCATGGATTCGGACAGAAGCTGCTTGAACTGGTCGCTCTCCATATAGGAAGAGAAACCGATCTTATCCAGATTCAAGATGCCGTTGCCGATGATATAGCGCTTATAGCCATTCATGATCTTCTTCATCAGGCTCTGCAGCGCATCCTCCGAGACGGACAGGTCCATATCGGCAAACAGCTGGCTCAGATCCAGCGCGTCCATGTCCGGCAGCTCCACATCGCTCATGTCGATGTCGCTCAGGTCCAGATCGCTCAGATCCAGCTGGAATGCGGACGGATCAAGGATGGAGGAAAAGTCAAAGCTGCCATCCTGCAGATCAAATGCACCGCTCAGGTCGAACTGCAGCTTGCTTGCATCGAACTGGAAGGCATCCTTCAGCATATCGGTATCCACCGAGAACAGGGAAGAAATGTCAAGATCGGTTTCGCGCTGGTCGGCATCAAAGCGCTCGCCGGTCAGCACGTTCACTTCCGGGTCGGCAAGCTGCTGCTTTACCACTTCACTTTCGGCTGCATGGTCGATGGCGTAGTAGGTGAGTGCATGGGTATAGGCAACGCCTATGGGCAGAATGGTGGAGCTGGCATCTGCGCGGGGCTGCACCACGCCCACGATGGTCAGATCCGGACTGTTTTCCACAAGCTGCTCCACATACGCTTCATCGTCGGAGCGGTTGCGCCAGATTTGGCGTTCTTCGTCATAAACGTAATAGTCCGAGCTGGTAACGATCTTATATTTCAGGCCCACAAAGGTATCGTAGGGGTAGGTGCCGTAGCCGGTGGGAGCCTGTGTGTTCTTGTTTTTTGCGTACTCCTGCAGAAAACGCATCATCACGCTGTCGTCCTCAATGCCCAGAATATAAAGAGCGTAATCGCTGATGCTGCCATCCGAATTCAGCACAAGAACGGCCTCGTTGTAGCTTTCCGGCCAGCGGCCTGCCTTGACATCGTACTGATCTTCGTACAGCGAAGGCTCTTCGGCCATCTCGGTAAACACGCTCTGATTGGTCATGGAAGAGACGATGCCGGCGGCAGAGGTGGTGTTGTTCAGCACAGAAAGGCTGCTGTCCGGGAAGATCTGGCGCACGGTGCCGTCCTTGTTCTGGCGGTAGATCAGCGGTGCGATGCCGTAGGAATACTCGATGGAAGCAGCATCCTCCGAGATGGTGCACTCGTCGCTGTCCAGATATTTTTTCAGGGAGGCAAGGTCATTGACGGAGGAATTATCCTCGGTCAGCTGGCTCAGCAGTTCGCGCACTGTGACCATGCCCTCCGGGGTGGAAGAAGCGCTGGTGGCGCCCACATTGGTGTTGTTGGCAACGGCGCTGGTGTAGCTTCCCGGGTCCAGCAGGGCGGCAAGGTCTACGCCGGTGGTCGAGATCTGCAGCGGATATTCCGAAAGGGTGGAGCGTTCCATCTCCTGGATATAATTGCTCACACCGGCCGAGAGCGAAAGGATGAGCGCAATGCCGATGATGCCGATGGAACCCGCAAATGCGGTGAGCAGGGTGCGGGTCTTTTTGGTGAGCAGGTTGTTGAAGCTCAGCGCGAGAGCGGTGAGCGGCGACATGGAAGAATGGCCCAGATTTTTGTGCACCGGCGGCACCTGAGCGGAATCATCAGGCGCAAACGGTGCGGTGTCCGATTGGATCACGCCGTCCCGCAGGCGGACGATGCGGGTAGCATACTGCTCTGCAAGCTCCGGGTTATGAGTGACCATGACCACAAGGCGGTCTTTGGCCACCTCCTTCAGCAGCTCCATCACCTGAATGCTGGTGTCGCTGTCCAGTGCGCCGGTCGGCTCGTCGGCCAGCAGGATGTCGGGGTTGTTGACCAGTGCGCGGGCAATGGCCACACGCTGCATCTGGCCGCCGGACATTTCGCTGGGGTGCTTGTGCAGCTGGTCGCCCAGACCTACCTGCTCCAGCGCCTTGGTGGCCCGGTTGCGGCGCTCGGCACCGGAAATGCCGGAGATGGTCAGCGCCAGCTCCACATTGGAAAGCACGGTCTGGTGCGGGATGAGGTTATAGCTCTGGAACACAAAGCCAATGGTGTGGTTGCGGTAAGAGTCCCAGTCGCGGTCGGTATATTTTTTGGTGGAGATGCCGTTGATGATCAGATCACCGCTGTCGTAGCGGTCCAGACCGCCAATGACGTTCAGCAGGGTGGTCTTACCGGAACCGCTGGGGCCGAGAATGGCGACGAATTCGTTGTCCCGCAGGTTCAGGCTGACATCATCCAGTGCTTTCTGCACCAGATCGCCGGTTTTGTATTCTTTCTTGATGTGGTTGAGTTGGAGCATGTGTGAGCCTTTCCGGCGCATCCTCGCAGGAACGCTGCCGCTGTACATTATAATAAACTGCCCGGATACAGGACCCGCAGCAAGGCGTTATACACTTCTATTTTACCGAAATAATATGAAAAAACTGTGTATATTTCAACGTAAATTTTGACCGGACCGGTATTTTTGGCTTTTGAGGCAGAAAAACAGGAAAATAAAGGAAAAATTGACGTGGAGGTTGAATTTGCGTCGCCGTCGTGCTATTTTAATAGCGGAAGATCCTGATAAAACAGAAAAGCATCGCGAAAGCAGAATTACACTGCCAATACGACGCAAAAAATCTGCGATGAACCGCAAGCACAAAATAAAATGTGTCGCGGCGCAGAAAAACACGACAAAAAAATGCAACGAATGTGATTTTGATGTTTTTAGACGCTTTTTCAGGATTGAACCAGCCCTCTCTGCTCTTTAAAATAAGATAAGAAAAACAAGGAATGCCTTGAAAACGTCGCAGGACCTTGTAGCAAGGGAGGAAAAATTATGGAACGTACATTTTCACCTATGATCCGTCAGTTTTCGGCAATCGACGGGTTGCAGAAAGCATATACGCTGGTATACTCAATGGATACAGGCAACGAAAACGGCTGCTGCCTGACGCTTTGCCGTACCGGGAACCGGCAGTACATGCAAAGCTGCTACATTGCAGCTGCGCCAGAGTTCTGCTACCGGATCCTGCGCTATCTGTGTGAGAATGGCGTCCAGCCGGAGATCTGGCAGGATGTGGTAGAAGAACTGACCGATACAGAACAGCTCAGGCAGAAAGGCGGCGCGTTGCGTGGAGAGTGAGCACACAGCAAAAACGCTGCAGATCGCCCTTGGAAGCTACGACCGCAAGGAGCTGCGGGTGGAAAAGAACTACCTGCAGGAGCAAAGCCCTGCGTTGGAGTGCACCTGCTTCCAGAACGGCGGCCGTCTGCTGGAACAGCTGCGTCAGGGCCGTCAGTTTGATGTTGTGATCCTCTGCAGCCAGCTGGAAGATATGAGCGGGCTGGAGTTTTTAATGAATATCCGCAGCATGGATCCCAAACCGAATGTTGTTCTGTTTGATGAGGGCAGGCGGCAGAATACGAGTGCCATTTGTCTGGAATCGGGCGATGGATTCTGCTATGTGGGCCATGCCGAACTGAAGAACCTGCTGTGGGAGCTGTACCGCCTGCCGGGACGGCAGAGCCAGCGCATGGAACGCAAGTGTCAGGAACTGTATGAGGGCTGGGGCATCCAGCTGCCGGACGTGAACTGCAACTATCTTTCCTGTGCGGTGGGCGTGGTGTACGGCACCAGCCAGAAGCTGGCCATCCGCAAGGAGATCCTGCAGGCGGTGAGCGAGCAGTACGATGTGTCGGTCTCTGCTGTGGACAGCGGCATCCGGCGTATGATCGACCAGCTGGAAGCAAAGCCCTCGGCCAAGTGGCTGCGCTTCAAGGACGAAAGCGGATTTGCGGACGAGAAACCTACCACTGGTAAACTGATCTACACTGTCAAGAATTATCTTCAGCGTCAGAAGGACGACTGAGCATAAAACACAGGAGGCGCAAGGGTATGGAGCAGATGCGGCAGAACGAGGCGGGTGCACTGACCGCGCAGGCGATCCCGCAGAAGGATGTGGAACAGGCATGCTTCCATGCACTGGGCCTGATCGGACGCAATTGCGAATATCTGGACCAGCACCTTGCGCATGTGGGTGCCGACCAGCAGACCCGGCAGGCGGTGAACGATATCAGCGCTGCGTCGGCAAGGCTGGACCGCACTGTGAACGAAGTGATGTCGCTGCTGGATTTTCTGCGCACCGAGGAAGACCCGCGGCTCTATCCGCTGGACCTGTGCCAGCTGCTGCAGCAGGTCGCCGCACAGGCCGATATGGTGCAGGCACAGCTTGGGGTGGAACTGACGCTGGACTATGGCGGCTGGACAGCCTGCCGGGTCATGGCGGACCGCAATGATGCAGAACTGCTGTGCCTGCATCTGCTCTCGAATGCCTTGCGGGCCTGCAGTGCGGGCGGCAAAGTGCGGCTGATGCTGCGCCGCAGCGAAAGCTTCTGGCAGCTGACGGTGCTGGACAACGGCTGCGGCCTGCCGGAAGCAGGCGAGGATGCATGGCTGGAGAACCGGCGCTGCTTTCTGGGCGGCGCAAAGCTGGGCCTGCTGCTCTGCCGCGAGTGCTGCCGCCGTATGGGCTGGGGCCTGCGGGTGGAGCGCGCACCGGAAAAGGGCACACAGGCAGTGGTGACCATTCCGCTGTGCACCGACCGCATAACGGAGCCGACGGTAGAGCTGCATACGGGCGGCGATACGGCACAGGCACAGCAGCATCAGTACCAGCTGCGCAATATGCTGGTGCGGGAGCTGCGTACCATGCCGGAGCGCGGCGACCCGGACGAGCTGTGATGCATGCTGCATGATTGCATTATAATAATGAATAAGGACTGCTGCGGGGGAGATGCTCCTGTGCGGCAGTCCTTTTTTGTTGGCAAAGGTTAAAAACTTTGCCGAGACACCGGCGCAGCCGCATAAAAAGCGACAAGTTCACAAAATGTTTAACTTTTTGAGCGGAAAATACTATTTTTTCTGTGTAAAATAAGGGACGCTGATTGATTGTGCCGCAAAATTGGATTATAATACAGCTGTATGCGATTCAATGAATGATTCGTTACCAAACTAATTTTTGGCAAAGAAATTGATTTTGCCGTCCACCGGGGGCTTTGCCTCCGGCATTTGTCCTTAGGAGGAAAAACAACGTGAGAGTAGGTCTTGACATCGGCAGTACCACCATCAAGTGTGTGGTGCTGGATGAACATGATGCGCTGCTGTATTCTACATACGAACGGCATTACAGCCATATTCTGGAAAAGGCGCAGGAGCTGCTGCGCCGCATCGATGCCGAGCAGCTGCACGGTCAGAAGGCGTTGCTGAGCATTTCCGGTTCGGCGGGCATGGGTCTGGCCGACAGCTGCGGCGTGCCCTTTGTGCAGGAGGTGTTCTCCACCCGCGTGGCGGTCAAGCGCTTTGTGCCTGCCACCGACTGCGTGATCGAGCTGGGCGGTGAGGATGCCAAGATCCTGTTTCTGACCAACGGTACCGAGGTGCGCATGAACGGCAGCTGTGCCGGCGGCACCGGTGCCTTTATCGACCAGATGGCCACCCTGCTGAAAATGGGTGCCGACGAGATGAACAAGGCAGCAGAGAACGCACAGCGCACCTACACCATTGCGTCCCGCTGCGGCGTGTTTGCCAAGAGCGACGTGCAGCCCCTGATCAATCAGGGTGCCCGCACCGAGGACATTGCTGCCAGCATTTATAAGGCTGTGGTCAACCAGACCATTGCAGGCCTTGCACAGGGCCGTCCCATCAAGGGCAATATCCTGTATCTGGGCGGCCCGCTCACCTTCAGCAGCGTGCTGCGCAAGAGCTTTGACGAAGCGCTGAACGTGACCGGCATCTGCCCGGAGAACAGCCTGCTGTATGTGGCACTGGGCGCTGCCCTCTATGCCGACAAGGCTTTTGTTCTGTCTGAGGTGGCCGATGCGCTGGATCAGTATGCTGCCACTGCCACCTACGCCAGCGAGCCACCGCTGTTCGCCAGCAAGGAGGAGTATGAGGCGTTCCACGCCCGCCACATGTCCCACAGTGTGCCGCGTGTGCCGTTCAGCGCGCAGTGCGGGCCGGTGCATATCGGCATCGACTCCGGCTCCACCACCGTCAAGCTGGTGGTGGTGGACGAGAAGAGCCAGATCCTTTACACCAACTATCAACCGAACCTCGGCAACCCGCTGCCCCTCATCCGGGAACAGCTGCTCAAAATTTACAAGGAGCACCCGGGCCTGCAGGTGGTCAGCGTGACCACCACCGGCTACGGCGAAGAGCTGGTGAAGAACGCATTCCGCTGCGATTACGGTCTGGTGGAAACGGTGGCGCACTTTACCGCTGCAAAATACTTTATGCCGGATGTGGATTTCATCATCGACATCGGCGGTCAGGATATGAAGTGCTTCAAGATCGAAGATGGTGCCATCAGCAACATCTTCCTGAACGAAGCATGTTCCTCCGGCTGCGGCAGCTTTCTGCAGACCTTTGCACAGGCACTGGGCTATGACGTGAAGAAATTTGCAAGCCTTGGCCTGTTTGCAGACCGCCCGGTGGATCTGGGCAGCCGCTGCACCGTGTTCATGAACAGCTCGGTCAAGCAGGCCCAGAAGGACGGTGCAAGCATCGAGAACATCTCGGCTGGTCTGTCCATCAGCGTGGTCAAGAACGCACTGTACAAGGTCATCCGCGCATCCAGCCCGGAAGAGCTGGGCCGCAAGATCGTGGTGCAGGGCGGTACCTTTTATAATGAAGCCGTGCTCCGCGCCTTTGAAAAGGAGATGGGCGTGGAGGTCATCCGGCCGGACATTGCCGGATTGATGGGCGCTTACGGCGCTGCTTTGTACGGCCTGCGCCAGAGCCATAAAAACAACCAGACCACCTCTGCCATGATGGACGAGCAGGAACTGGAAAAGTTTGCACAACAGGTGGTCAGCGTCAAGTGCGGCGGTTGCGGCAACCATTGCCAGCTGACCGTCAACACCTTTGCCGATGGCCGCAAGTTCATCTCCGGCAACCGCTGCGATAAGCCCGTTACCGGCAAGAGCGAGGACAACAGCCTGAACCTGTACGCCTACAAGCAGCAGCTGCTGGCCAGCTACAAGCCTGTGCCCGGCAAGCGCGGCTCCATCGGCATCCCGCTGTGTCTGGGCTTCTACGAGCTGCTGCCCTTCTGGTACGCCTTCTGGACGAGCCTTGGCTTTGCGGTGCACACCAGCCCGGTGTCCACCCGCGGGCTGTATCTGGCCGGACAGGCTACCATCCCCAGCGATACCGCCTGCTTCCCGGCAAAGCTGAGCCACGGCCACATCAAGGCACTGAGTCAGATGCAGCTGGACGCCATCTTCTACCCCTGCCTGACCTACAACGTGGACGAGGGCTTGGGCGACAACCATTATAACTGCCCGGTGGTTGCCTACTACCCGGAGGTTCTGGCAGGCAACTGCCCGGAGCTGGAAGGCAAAAAGTTCATCTATGATTATGTGGGCATCCACCGTCCCAAGGACTTTGTGCACAAGATGGCAAAGGAGGTGCTGCCCAAGTACTTTGGCGGCATCTCCGAGCGGGAGGTGCAGGCAGCAGCCGATGCCGCCTACGCGGAATACGAGGCGCACATGGCAAAGATCCGGGTAAAGGGCAGCGAGATCATCGACGAGGCCAGGTAGCCGACCATAATCCCGATAATCAGCAACATCACGTTGCTGCGCACGAGCGTCGAAAAAAAGATGATGATGCACAACACCGCCGCCGCTCCGACGAATGCGCCCGATACGACGGCCATATACCCGCTGAGCATGAAACCGCCCGTACCGCCGACCGTCCCTCCCAGCAGCAGCATCACCAACGCCACGCCGAGACTCGCCCCCGTATCGATCCCGAGAATCGACGGGCCGGCCAGCGGATTGTTGAAAACGGTTTGCAACATCAGTCCGGAAGTAGCCAGCGCCGCACCGGCCAACAGTGCGGTCACGGCCTGCGGCAACCTCGATTCGAGCACGATAAACGACCACGAAGCCTGTCCGGCCTCCCCGCCCGTCAGGATGCCGAGCACCGCCCGCAACGGGATCGGTACCGACCCCAGGAACAGGCTGGCCGCAAACAGCACCGCGACGCAGCAAGCCGCCGCAACGATATACCGCACTGAAATGCTCACTGCCGCATCCTGTTAAAATACCGCATCCGGTATCCGGGCACCGTCCCCGGATGAAAAATTTCGATCAGGTCGCCCAGCACCCGGTCGGGATGCATCGGCATTTCTTCGTAATAAGGCGTTTTCCCGGTATTGCAGACGAAAATATTCCGGTTTTTAAAAGCGTCGAAATGCCGGTAAGGTTCGTACTCCGTCTGCAGTTCCGCATAGGTCAGTTCCTGCGGCGCATTGTATTTAATAAGCCAGAAATCGGCTCCCTGTCCCTT
>ERZ772880.1945-NODE-1945-length-16850-cov-6.213337_pt1 | contig 16850 bp, 14 predicted proteins | sample MGYA00580577_ERZ772880 | MGnify/ENA primary metagenome ERZ772880 (study PRJEB29015, sample SAMEA2737705) | human gut metagenome | biome: human gut; feature: human-associated habitat; material: faeces | place: China | collected 2012 ... | reverse complement strand
ATTTAACAGAAATTCGAAAGGAGGAGGCGCTTCCTCCCCTGCCTGAAGGCAGGGGTCTCCGCGCCTAAATGTGATGATTAGGTACATACATCGCAGCAACGTGCCATTTTCAAAATAATAACTAATCCAGAATCGAAAAGAAATCCCAACAATCTTGTCTTAGAAGGACGGTGCAGCCAATATGAACTGCGGCAATCCTAGGTTATGAAAGCTGAAGCAGTTCCAAAATTTCTTCGTTCGAAAGCTTCTTAGCGACATCGCTTCCTTCGAGCAGTGCGTCGGCAAGGTTCTTCTTCGTCTTATGAAGTTCGAGGATTTTCTGCTCAACTGTCTTTTCCGAAATTAGCTTGTAGATCGTCACCGGGCGTTTCTGTCCGATTCGATAAGCTCGGTCGGAAGCCTGATCTTCAACAGCAGGATTCCACCAAGGATCAAGGTGAATCACATAGTCGGCTGCCGTCAGATTAAGGCCGGTACCGCCTGCCTTCAGACTGATCAGGAACAACGGCATGTCTCCGTTTTGGAAGGTTTCTACAAGTTTCTTGCGCTGAGCGGCAGGCACCGAACCGTCTAAGTAGAGATATTCGATGCCGGCCTTGTCTAAGGCCTGGCGAACCAAAGCAAGGAAGGAAGTAAATTGGCTAAACACCAAAGCACGATGCTTGTTTTCTTTCAGCTCGCGAACCAGCTCCAGAAACACACGGATCTTGGACGACGGAATCGTCAGATGTTTGTCGACGAGCTCAGGGCTGCAGGCAGCCTGGCGGAGTTTTGTCAGCGCCATTAAGGCTTCAATCGGATTGATCTTTTCAGACTGGAGCCCTGAGAGGGTTCTCGTGCGAATGTTTTCATAGATCGCCAGCTCTTCTTCGGAAAGCTCGACCGGAACGATCAGCTCGGTTTTTTCCGGCAGCTCATCGAGCACCTCTGCCTTCGTACGGCGAAGGATAAACGGGCCGATCAGCTGTTTGAGCAAATGCTGCTTTCCCTTATCCTTCTTCTTTTCTATCGGAAGGATAAAGCGGTCACCGAACTGCTGGTATGAGCCTAAGTAGCCGGGGTTGGCGAACTCAAACAAATTCCAAATTTCCGAGACGGCGGGGGCGATCTCCAGCGCGGTGCAGGGGCCGCGGTGCCCGGCGTCGTGCCAAACGAGTGAGACGATGCCGCACCCGCTGCACAGGTCGAGCGCGCGCTCGTTTCTGCGGGGCTGCGCGAAGCGGGCCAGCAGCAGCGCGTCGGTGCCGAACGTCGCGCCCGGCGCGGTCAGCACGCGGGTGCCGTTGTCCAGGATTTCAACGCCCATTCAGACTTTTGCGCGCAGCTGCGCGTATTTCAGCAGCGCGACCTGGGTCTTGCTGTCCTTGATCGTGCCGTCCATCACAAGTCCGAGGGCCTCGTCGAACGGCATTTTGACGACATCAAGGAACTCGCCCGCGTCGAGGTGCTGCGCTGTGCTGTGCAGGCCGGTGGCGGCCCACAGATAGATTTTCTCGCTGTCGTAGCCGACGGTGGCATAGACGACGCCGAGGTCGATAAAATTGTCGGCGGTCAGGCCGCACTCCTCGCTCAGCTCGCGCTTGGCGGCCTCAAACGGGTCCTCGTCCGCCTCGAGCTTACCGGCGGGCAGCTCCCAGATCTCCTCGCCGAAGGCGTAGCGGAACTGACGTACCATCGTCACGCTGCCGTCGGCGTCCACAGGCAGGATGCAGGCACCGCCGTGGTGGTGGACGATCTCCCGCGTCGAGGTCGTGCCGTCCTCAAGCTGTACCTTGTCCACGGTCACGCGGATGACGCGGCCATTGAAGATTTCCCTGCTTTCCAGCATGGTCTCGGTATGTGCCATTGTTTTTCTCCTTTGCAGAAAGGCCCCGCCGTACAGGCAGGACCGATACTGCTTCTATTTTACAGCAGACGCAGACAATAATCAATAAAGTCGAGCGTATATTTTTGGCTGCGCAGCCAATCAGAGGCGTGGCCGTCATCGAGGTAGGTCAGCAAGGCTTCGGTCAGGATGGGGTCCTGCATCAGATACTCGCGGCAGTACTGCCCGTCCGGCTCCAGGATAGCCTGGCAGAACACAACGCCGCGGCCCTGAAAAACATTGACGCACATCGACGGAGTCAGCGCCAGCCGGGCAGGGTCCACGATGCGCAGGGTGCGGCGGTCAGACTCCGCAGCGCGGCGCAGCCGCAGGAGCAGCTCCCGGCGGGTGGGAATGTCCGGCGCATCGCACAGATCCGGCGGAATGTCGAACATTTTCCCGGTGCGTACAAACTGCAAAAGACCTTCCTCACAGAAATAGAGGTCCGGGGCCTGGGCGCTCCACATCTGCAGGTGTTCGAGCAGGGCGGGCAGGGACTGCAGCACGGTGCCGGGCCGGACAAACTGCAGGGCCATTTTCTCGTCGGCAAACAGGGTGAACGGCGGCTGGTAGCGGATCATGGAGCAGCGGCGCTTTTCCGAAAAGAGGTCGTTGTACAGCGCAATGGATTCCGAAAAGTCGTGGGCATCGGTGGCCAGCTTCAGCACCGATGCGGCGTTGAGATATTTGCGGCTGAACGCAAGGCGCAGATTTTCGACGGCCTGGCGGTCCATGATGATGTAGGCCTTCTGGCCCTGGATGTCCATCATGACGGCGGCCTTGGGCAGCAGCAGATAGACAGGCATCAGCGTGCCGGGGCTGGGCTCGGTCATGACGTGGCGCACGACGCGGGCTTCGTAATTCAGCTTGGGCAGGAAAAGGAACGGCAGTGTGCGGGTCAGGACGGACACGCCGGACACCCATTCCCGGGGGATGTCGCGGTTCTCGGCATAAATCAGCAGCTGGGACAGTGTGACGGGTGCGCCGTCCGCTGCCGAAAAGCGTTCCACCAGCACATGGTCCAGCGTGGGGTTTGTGAACGGCGAGAGGAGCAGCGGGCGGGTATCGCCGGACAGAATGTGGTTGGCCACCAGCGATGCCACGGCGGCGGCGACTGCGCGGCTGCCCTCTATGTACTGCTCGCTGCAGCGCAGCTGGCTGGCGGCTTCGTTGGAGATAAGGCCCTCGCGGTGGGTGAAATCCTCCACCCGGAAAGAGACCTCCAGCAGGTGGTGCAGCTCGGCGCGCAGCCTGGGATCGGGGCCGCGGCCACGCTGCTTGTATTGCAGCAGCAGGGCGGATTTCTGTTCCTCGCTCAATTCCAGCGCGTCGGCCAGGTGCTCCAGCTGGAACTCCCGCGGGGTGCGCTGACCGCTTACAATTTTGTACAGCGTGGAGCGGTCGATCGACGCTTTGCGGGCCAGCTCGGCCATTGTGCCGGGGTAGCGGGTGACGAGTATCTTCAGGGTCTGGGTCAGTTCGCTCATGGGGGCGGCCTCCATTTATGGAATGCTATTACTATACCGCGAAAGTCCCGCGCTGGCAAGTGTAAACTTTTTTGGTACATCGTTGCGATATGCCGGGAAATTTGTTATAATCTGGGAAAGTGAAAACGAGGTGACCGTTATGAAAAAGCATCCTCTTTTGGCGGCAGGGGCCGCGGCGGGCACGGCGGTGCTGGGCGCGGCGTATGCCGTCTACCGCGTTGCCTTTTACCAGAAGCCGACGACGAAGGTGCCCTCCCCGGCGGATATGCCCACGCGGGAGTGCTACCGCAAGGCCATGGGCCCCGATGCCGACGCGCTGGCGCGGGATATGTTCAAGGCCGTGCACATCACGGCGCAGGACGGTACGCCGCTGGCCGCACGCTACTACCACCACGCCGACGGCGCGCCGCTGGCAATCATCTTCCACGGCTACCGCGGCTATGCGGAACGGGACGGCCTGGGCGGCTATACGCTGTGTACGGCGCTGGGCTACAATGTGCTGCTGCCCGACCAGCGCGCCCACGGCTACAGCGGCGGCCATACGATTACGATGGGCGTGAAGGAGCGCTACGACGCCCGCGACTGGACGGTCTGGGCGCGGAGCCGCTTCGGCCCCGAGGTGCCGATCTTTTTGATGGGCGTCTCGATGGGTGCGGCCACCGTACTGCTGGCCGCCGGGCTGAACCTGCCGGACAACGTCTGCGGCATTGTGGCGGACTGCGGCTACACCAGCCCGCGGGAGATCACCCGCAAGTGTCTGCCGGAGTATCTGCCCGGCATGCCGCTGGAGCTGACCTATGCGGTTGGACGGCTGGGCGCGATCCTGTTCGGCCACTTTGACCCCGAGGACGCCGACTGCGAGGCCGCCGCAGCGCAGAGCAAGGTGCCGATCTTGTTTGTCCACGGCGACGCGGACGGCTTTGTACCCTATGATATGGGGAAACGCAACTATGAAGCCTGCCGCGCGAAAGGCAAGAGATTTTTGACGGTACACGGCGCAGAGCACGCCGTGAGCTACTACCACGACAACGACGCCTACACGAAGCAGGCAACGGAGTTTTTGCAGGATTGTCTGGCCCGGCGCGGCTTTGTATGGCCGCCCGAGACCGACGAGCCTGAAAAATAATATGGAGGAGTGTTTAGTATTATGAAGCGTATTGCTACCACGAACGCACCCGCCGCACTGGGCCCCTATGCCCAGGCCGTTGACGCCGGTGACACCGTCTATTGCAGCGGCCAGCTCGGCCTGGACCCCGCCACCGGTGCATTGGCCGAGGGCGTGCAGGCCCAGACGCACCAGGCGCTCAAGAATCTGCAGGCTGTGCTGCAGGAGGCCGGTCTGACGCTGGACAATGTCGTCAAGACGACAGTATTTGTGCAGGATCTGGGAGATTTCGGCACCGTGAATGAAATTTACGGTGCCTACTTCCACGGCGGCTTCCCCGCGCGCAGCTGCGTGCAGATCGCCGCGCTGCCGAAGGGAGCGCTCGTCGAGATCGAGTGCATTGCGGTGCGGTAATAGCGCATTGACGCGAAAAAGTGCTTTGCAGGGGCGGATTCCCTGTCCGCCCGGGGATGCTTCCGCCGCCGCGGACGGCGCGGGCGCATATAGAATGCGCCCCTACGGAGGCTCCGTGAGGGAAAATCGCAAATGGGAAACGCGGATTTGTAGGGAACAGTCTTGACCGTTCCGGGCCGTGAGTGCCGATCGCAAAGCGCCGCGGAGAGGTCAAGACCCCTCCCTACAGAAAAAGATAACCGGCAGGCCGTTGAATCGAACGGTCTGCCGGTTTCGGTTATTTCCCGTAGCTTGCCAAAAACTGCCGGGTGCGTTCCTCTTTGGGGTGGTCGATGAGCTCCTTGGCGTCGCCCTGCTCGACGACGACACCGCCGTCCATGAAGAGGATGCGGTCCGCAGCGTCGCGGGCAAACTTCATCTCATGCGTGACGATGATCATCGTCGTCTTGTGTTCGGCCAGCTCGCGCAGGACGCGCAGCACCTCGCCGGTCAGCTCGGGGTCAAGGGCCGAGGTCGGCTCATCAAAGCAGAGGATGTCCGGGTGCAGCGCCAGTGCGCGGGCAATCGCCACGCGCTGCTGCTGCCCGCCGGAAAGCTGGTGCGGGTAGTGGTTCTCCCGGTCAGAAAGCCCCATCTGCGCCAGCAGGGCCTTTGCCTGCGTTTCAATTTCGGCCAGAATCTGCCGCCGGTTCTGCTTGTAGTCGGGGCGCTCCTTCGCCAGGAGCTGGCCCGCCAGCATGACGTTCTGCAGCGCCGTGTACTGAGGAAACAGGTTGAAGCTCTGGAACACAAGGCCGAAGTGCAGCCGCTTTTTGCGGATGGCTTCTTCGCTCTGCGTTTTGGTGTCGGCGGCGCTCCACAGCGTTTCACCCGCTACCGTAATGCTGCCGGTGTCGGCGGTCTCCAGAAAGTTCAGACAGCGCAGCAGCGTTGTTTTGCCGGAGCCGGACGAGCCGATGATGGCGAGAGCCTCGCCTTCGGCCAGATCAAACGAGATGTCGCGCAGCACCTTTGTGGCACCAAAGCTCTTGCCGATGCCGTTTACTTCCAACAATGCCATAGCCGCGCCCCCTTACTTGAAATAGTCCAGCCGCTTTTCCAGCCAGCCGAACAGCAGCGTCAGCGCACCGACGAACACGAGGAAGAACACCGCTGTGGAGAACAGCGGCCAGATCAGGCCCTTGGCGCTGTACTCTTTCGCCATCATGATGATGTCCTTGTTGGCGATGACGTTCGCCAGCGAGGTATCCTTGACCAGCGTGATGATCTCATTGCCCATGGGCGGCAGGATGCGCTTGATGACCTGCAGGAGCGTGACGCGGAAGAAAATCTGGGTCTTTGTCATGCCCAGCACCTGCCCGGCCTCGGTCTGGCCCCTGGGCACAGCCTCGATGCCGCCGCGGTAAATTTCCGAGAAATAGCAGGCGTAGTTGATGGCGAACGCCACGACGGCGGCGACCAGACGCCCGCTGCCGCCGGACGGCCATGGGCTGGTGAAGCCCAGCAGGCCGGGCCCTAAGTAGATGACCAGGATCTGCAGCATCAGCGGCGTGCCGCGGATGACCCAGACAAACGTTTTGACGACGCCGCGCAGCGGGGCAAGCCTGCTCATGGAGCCGAACGACACCACCAGCCCCAGCGGCAGTGCGAACAATAGAGTCAGACCGAACAGCTGGCAGTTGAGCCAGAACGCCTCGGTCAGGCGGCCCCAGATGACTGCTGCCTCGCCCATCAGTCGGCCAGCGCCAGGCTGTACTTGTCGGCCAGGGCCTGCATCGTGCCGTCGGCCTTCAGCTCGTCAAAGGCGGCGTTCACGGCGTCGGCGGCATCGCTGCCCTTGCGGAAGGCGACGCCGTACTCCTCGGCGTTCAGCTCGTCCTTGATGGCGAGGTTTGCGTAGTCGGTGCCCTCGCCGATCATGGCGGTGGCCAGCGTCAGATCCAGCACGGCGGCGTCAGCCGTACCGGCGGCGACCTCCATCAGGCAGTCAGTCTGGACGGACTTGCTGACGTAGTCGGCCTGGGAGAGGCTCTCGTCCTCGCTGATGGCGCTCTCACCGGCGGAACCGGCCTCAGCCACGATGGTCTTGCCGACAAGGTCGGCGGTGGAGCTGTAATCGGCATCGGCCTTCATGACGACGACCTGCGCGTTCTTGGCATAGGCCTTCGTGCAGGCGGCGTTGGCCATGATGTCATCGGTCAGGGTCATGCCGTTCCAGATGCAGTCGATGCTCTTGGCGTCCAGCTCGACAATTTTGGTGTCCCAGTTGATCTCAACAAAGTCGGGCTCCACGCCCAGCTTTTCGCAGACGGCAGTGGCAAGCTCGGTGTCAAAGCCGGTGAAATTGCCGTCGGCGTCAGTGTAGTTCATCGGCTCATAGACGGTGTAGCCGATGGTCATTTTGCCCTTGTTTTTGATGTAGGCAAGGTCGCTGTCGGCAGTGGCTTCAGCGGCGGAAGCTGCGGTGCTTTCCGTAGAAGCTGCCGTGGATGCGCTGCCGCCGCAGGCGGCCAGGCTCGCGGCCATGCCGAGTGCCAGAACGGTGCTGATGAATTTTTTCATGATACTTCCTCCTATACTTTGCACAGATCCCTCACGCTGCCGGTTTAAAGCGGCGGTATGCTTTAATAGTAATGCAAAACCGCGGGTTATGCAAGAGGTTTGGGGGATTTTTGCGGAAAAAAGAATATTTATGCAGGGGAGAGGCGGCAGGCTGCGGCTTGACAAAGGGACAGCACAGCGTTATAATAAGTATAGAAAAAGGCACTGCGACAAGCGGTTGGTCTCTTTCAAGCTAGGGTAATTAGGTTAGACCTAAGAACCGTCACTTGGCAGAGTGGCGGTTCTTGCTTTTTACAACGATGCTCAATGTAATAGTCTTGCGACCAACATAAAACGTGAATGTAAAACGCATGATCTCACCTCCTTTCGGAGGGTAGAGACCAACCGCCTGCCGTATGTGCAGTGCCCGCCGCATAAAACGGCATAGAAAGAATACCATGTTTCGACGGTTTTTGCAACCGGGAAACATGGTATTTTTTATTGCGTTTTTTACTTGATGACCCGTACCATATCGCGGGTGATGGCGTCCAGCGTGGGCGCACCGCACAGGCGCATCGTGTCGGCCAGCTCATTGCCGAGCTGGGCTGTGTAGGCGGCGACGCCGTCGGCACCGGCACCGTAGACGGCGGTGACGAAGGGCCGCGCGATCAGCACGGCGTCTGCGCCGAGGGCCAGCGCCTTGAACACGTCGCTGCCGGTGCGGATGCCGCCGTCCACCAGAATTTTGGCGCGGCCATCCACCGCGGCGACGATGTCGGCCAGCACCTCCTGCGTGGCGGGGCAGTCGTCCAGCACGCGCCCGCCGTGGTTCGAGACAACAATGCCCGCGGCACCGGCCTCGATGGCCTTTTCCGCGCCTTTGACGGTCATGATGCCCTTTAAGATAAACGGCACGCCCGCGGCCAAGGCGATTTCTTTTAACTGCTCCACGGTCTTGCTGCCCGCGGGCGGGTCAAGGTGCTGTAAAAACGGCAGGCCAGCCGCGTCGATGTCCATGGCCATGGCAAAGCAGCCGGAGCTGCGCGCCAGCGCTATTTTCCGGGCCACCGTGGCGTTGTCCCACGGCTTGACGGTGGGGATGCCCGCGCCGCCGCAGGCCGTGATGGCAGCAGCCGCGCCCTCCATGACCTTGTGGTCCGTGCCGTCGCCGGTGAAGGCAGCAATGCCAGCCGCCGCGCAGGCGGGGACAAGGATATTGTTGTAGTCCAGATCGTTGTACTTGTCGCCGTAGTGCAGCGTCATGGCGCCGACAGGCCCGGCAAAGAACGGATATTTGAAGCTACGGCCAAACAGCGTCAGGGATGTGTCCGGCTCAAAATTTTCATGGATGGTATCCATGTTCAGCCGTACATTGCGCCAGGCGTCAAAGTTGCGGACGGCCACCGTGCCGCTGCCCTTGGCACCGGGGCCGGGGATCGTGCCGCCGCAGGCGCGGCCGTTGCAGACCGGGCAGGCGCGGCAGGGGCCCATCTGACCCTGGGCAGCCTGTAAAACTTCTTTATATGTCATCTGGATTTTGCCTCCTGTGTTGCGAGCCGATGCGAGCATCGACCCCTACAAAAATCGGGTAATTATGCTCCGCGCTCATTATAGCGCGTTTTGCCCGCTGCCGCAAGGCCGCTGACGACGACAAGTGCGCACAGTACACAGAGCCCTGCGCCCGCCTGGCCGGTCAGGTCGCCCACAAGGCCCACAAGCGGGCTGGCGGGGATCATCAGCAGACTGTAGGCCATGCTGTCCACGCTGATGAGCGTTGCGCGGCGGTCACTGGGGATCGCGTCGTTGAGCCGCTGCATACTGTGCAGGAACCAGACGGAGAGTGCCCCCTGCACGAGTACCGGCCCAGCGGCGCAGAGCAGCGCCGGGGCCGCGCCCGCCAGAAGCGTGCCCGTGCCGACGAGCAGCGCACAGCCGAAATAGAGCGCGCGCAGCCGTTTGGGGTGCAGGCGGCGGCCCAGCGATGCGCCCGCCATGCCCGCGGCCCCAGCCAGCAGACCCGGCAGGAACAGCCATTCCATGGCCCAGCCCTGCTGGGTCAGCCGCTGCTGGACGAACATCGAGGTCAGGTAGGACGGCAGCGAGATGACCGCGTCGGCCATGATAATGCGCCGCGCCGGTGTGCTGCTGCACAGGCAGTCGAGACTGTCCAAAATGTGCACACGCAGCCGGGCGGGCAATTCTTGTAAGATGTGCTTCTCGCGGGCGGCCTGTTCGTCGGTGACGACAGGTTCGGTCAGGTTGGCCGCGGCCAAGGCGGAGACGGCGCTGACCGCGGCGTCCGCAAGGTAGTAGCCCGCCGAGGTCAGCACCCCGGCCAGCAGGCTGGCCAGTGCGCCGAGGGCGGAGGCTAGCTTCATGAAGATTGACGCTTTGGCGTCAACTTTAATGTAGTCGCGCTCCCGTCCGGCGGCTTTCAGGCTGTCGTAGGTCAGGGCTTCCGTGGTGCCGGAGAGCAGATTGTAGCCCAGCGCTTTCAGCCCCATGCCCGCGCAGATGAACGCGAGACTGGGCGCAAATGCCATGGTGGCGGCGGAGACAACGCCCAGCGCACCGCCGAAGATCAGCGTGCGCCGCCGCCCCAGCAAATCGGCGGCCATGCCGCTGGGGACCTCACACAGCAGGCTGACGCCGTGGAAAACGCCCTCGGCCAGGCCGATTTGCGCCAGCGTAAAGCCGCGGGCTGCCAGCAGCGCGACCCAGACGGCGTCGGTGAAGTGCAGGGTAGAGGTAAATGCGTGCAGATACACGCAGCGAAGCTGTTTTTGTAAATTCATGGGGGAACACCCTTTCGTGATCGTATACGAAAACGTGCCCTTAAATTTATGTAAAAAGGCAGCAAAAAGCGCCCCGCGGCAAAGCCACAGGGCGCAAAAACTGCACACTTACAGCGTTACCGAGGTAAAAAAGGGCACACTTACAGCGTCAGTACGTCAGGGGTTTCCTTTTTTCTGGAACACAACACCAAACTGCCAACGCATAAGAGGGTGCTCTCCTTCCTCGGTGGATTTGGGATAAGTATAGCACAGCGTTTGCCAAATGGCAAGAAAAATTGTACAATAGGGGCATGATTTTTGAAAGCTAAGGGGAACGGGTATGAAACGTCTGGTCGTCGGGCTGCTGGCACATGTGGACAGCGGCAAAACTACATTGGCCGAAGGGCTGCTTTACCGCGCGGGGGTGCTGCGCAAGCTGGGGCGCGTGGACCACAGGGACGCCTTTCTTGACACCGACAGCCAGGAGCGGGCGCGGGGCATCACGATTTTTGCCAAGCAGGCCGTGCTGACGCTGCCCGCCGCGGACGGCGCCGACGAGACCGAGCTGACGCTGCTGGATACGCCCGGCCACGTGGACTTTTCCGCCGAGGCCGAGCGCGCCTTGCAGGTGTTGGATTACGCGGTGCTGGTCGTCTCCGGCACCGACGGCGTGCAGGCCCACACCGAGACATTGTGGAAGCTGCTGGCACGTTACCGCGTACCTACGTTTGTATTTGTCAACAAGATGGACCTGCCCGGCGCGGATGCCGCCGTGCGCCTGCGGGAGCTGCGCGGGCGGTTCGGGGACGGGTGCGTGGATTTTTCCGCCGCGCCCGACCCGGAGGCGCTGGCTCTGTGCAGCGAGCCGCTGATGAACGAGGTGCTTGAGACCGGCGCAGCAGCGGCAGAAACGATACAGACCGCTATTGCGCGGCGGCAGGTGTTCCCGGTGTTTTTCGGCGCGGCGCTGCGGCTGGACGGACTGGACGGGCTGCTGCGCGGCCTGCAGACGCTGACCCGCACCCCGCCCCGGTGGCCGGAATTCGGCGCGCGTGTGTTCAAAATTAGTGAGGATGCGGGCACGCGGCTGACCTGGCTGAAGGTCACGGGCGGCGTGCTGCATGTAAAAGATGTGCTGCCCGGCGGCGAGAAGGCCGACGCGCTGCGGCTGTACAACGGCGGCAAATTCCGGCTGGTCAGCGAGGCGCTGCCCGGCATGGTTGTGGCCGCAGCGGGGCCGGTCAGTACGCGGCCCGGGCAGGGGCTTGGCGCGGAATCCGACGCCGAGACGCCGCTTTTGGAGCCGGTGCTCAACTACCGCGTGGACTGTGACGCCGACCCCCATACTTTATTAAAGGCGCTGCAAACGCTGGAGGGCGAGGACCCGCAGCTGCACGTCAACTGGCGGGACGACCTGGGCGAGGTACACGTCCAGCTGATGGGCGAGGTGCAGCTGGAAATTTTGCAGACGATCTTGCAGGAGCGGTTCGGGCTGACTGTGGCGTTCAGCGAGGGCGGCATTTTGTATAAAGAGACGCTGACAAGGGCGGTGGAGGGCATCGGCCACTATGAGCCGCTGCGCCACTATGCCGAGGTACATCTGCTGCTGGAGCCGGGGGCGCGGGGCAGCGGTGTGCAGCTGGCGGCGGACTGCCCGCCCGCCACGCTGGCCGAAAACTGGCAGCGGCTGATCTTAACGCATCTGGCCGAGCGCACCCACCCGGGCGTGCTGATCGGTGCGCCGCTGACCGATGTGAAGATCACGCTGGCGGCGGGCCGTGCCCACCAGAAGCATACCGAAGGCGGGGACTTCCGCCAGGCGACCTACCGCGCCGTGCGGCAGGGCCTGCGGATGGCCGAGGCGAAGGACGGCGTGCAGCTGTTGGAGCCGTGGTATGATTTTACGTTGGAGCTGCCCGCCGACGCGCTGGGCCGCGCCATGGCCGATGTGCAGAGGATGTGCGGCAGCTTTGAGGCACCGGAGACGTCAGGCGGCACGGTGCGGCTGACGGGCCGTCTGCCTGTGGCGACGGCGCGGGGCTATGCGCGGGAGGTCGCGGCCTACACCCACGGGCTGGGCCGCTGGGCTGTGCTGCCTGCCGGGTACGACACCTGCCATAACGCCGACGAGATCGTCTCCGCCGCGGGGTATGACCCCGACGCGGATGTGGAAAACCCGGCGGATTCGGTGTTCTGCGCCCACGGGGCCGGGTATCTGGTCAAATGGGACGAGGTGCCCGCCCGGGCACATCTGTCCACCGGGCTGGAACGGCGGCTGAACGGCGAGACGGCGACAGAAGAAGCCGGCGCTGAGGACGATGCCAACGCGCGCCGCCGCCGTGCCGACGCCTACCGCGGCACGCTGGAGCAGGACAAAGAACTGTTAGCAATTTTTGAACGAACCTACGGAAAAATACGCCGCCGCGGCGAGAGGGGCGACGCGAAAAAGGCGGCCCGCGCGGCCCTGCACACGGCCCCCGCGGCGGTGTCCGTGCCCGCAAAGCCCGTGCCCGCCGGGCCGGACTACCTGCTGGTGGACGGCTACAACGTCATTTTTGCGTGGGATGATTTAAGGAAACTGGCCGACGGCAATCTGGACGCCGCGCGGCGCAGGCTGATGGATATTCTGTGCAACTACGCGGGCTACCGCCGCTGTGTGCCGATCCTGGTTTTTGACGCCTACAAGGTGCGCGGCGGCGCGCGGGAGGTGGAGCAGTACCACAATCTGTATGTTGTCTACACCCGCGAGGCCGAGACGGCGGATATGTACATTGAGCGCGCGACCCACGAGCTGGCGAAGGAGCACCGCACCCGCGTTGTCAGCAGCGACGGCGCGGAGCAGATCATCGTCATGGGGCACGGCGCACTGCGCGTGAGCGCCCGGGCGTTTGAGGAGGAAGTCAGGGCCGTGGAGAAGGAGATACGGGAGTTTTTGGGGGAATAAAACGAAGGGTAGGGGCGAGGCAGGCCTCACCCGCAGCTTACCCATGAGATGGAGCTGATGGGAAAGCTGCGGGCCGGGCATGCCCGGCCCCTACTTTTTGTGCAGCGGAAAACTTTCAGAAACCCTGCCGTGCTATACTGGCCTCAACGAAAGGGGGAAAACGCGATGCTTCCGATTTTGATCGTGGATGATGAGCCGCATATTGCCAGGCTCATTGAGATGACGCTGGAGCCGCTGGGGCAGCCGCTTGTGCTGGCCTGCGACGGCGAGCAGGCCGCCGACCTGCTGGAAAAGCAGCAGTTTGATCTGGTGCTGCTGGACGTCATGCTGCCGGGCGTGGACGGCTTTGCACTGATGGACTACATTGCGCCAACCGGCACGCCGGTCATCTTTCTGACGGCGAAAAACGCCGTGGCGGACCGGGTGCGCGGGTTGAAGCTGGGCGCGTATGACTACATCGTCAAGCCGTTTGCCCCGGCGGAGCTGCTGGCCCGGGTCGAGGGACTTCTGCGCCACACCGGGCGGCGGGCGGCGACGCTGCGGGTGTTCGATGCCGAGGTAGACCCGGACAACCGCACCGTGACCCAAAACGGGCGCGCGGTGGAGCTGACCCCGCGGGAGTTTACGCTGCTGTTGGTTCTGGTGCGGGCGCGGGGACAGGCGCTCTACCGTGATATTTTGTATGAGCGGGTCTGGGGACCCGACGCGGAGCCGAACCCGCGGGCGCTGGATCTGCACATCCACCGGCTGCGCAAAAAGCTGGACTGGGCGGACAAGATTGTGACCGTGCCGAAGGTGGGGTATAAGCTGCTGGCAGAACGGTAGGGGCCGGGCATGCCCGGCCCGCGGGCTGCAAGACGGCAGACCGTGAATGGGTCATGGCGGAAGGCTGCCGGGCCGGGCATGTCCGGCCTCTACATGGCGGTAAATCAAAATGAATCATACAACCGGGAAACCGCAGGAGGTGACTTTATGAAGCGTACATCCATGTACACGGCTGTCCTTGCACTCTCGCTGGCAATGGCGCTGGCGGGCGGGGGGCTGGCGTGCAGGACGTTCCGGGAACGGCTGGACGCGCTGGAGGAACAGGCGGTTTTGCAGCACCAGCGCAATGTCTGTGGGCTGGAGGACGCCTTTGCCGCCGAGTACGATACCCGGAGCGGCGCGGGCTATCTGAGCAGCGGGGCCGACTCGGTCTGCGCCCGGGTAGGGCAGGCGTACACCCGCGGCCAGTGGCTGATCCTGGGCAGCAGCACTGCCGCGTTTGCGCTGATGCGGGAGGGCGACGTCGCCTACAGCGCCCTGCCGGAGAGCGTGGCCGCCGCCGATGTGCAGCAGGCCGCCGCGGCCACGGACGGCATCCTGCTGCGCGGGGAGACGCTGCTGCTGGGCGGGGTGCTGAACACGCCCTACTCCTACCCCGTGGCCGTCGTCACGGCGGCGGATGCGTCCGAGGCGTTCGCCGCGCGGAACCGGCTTTTGTACAGCTGGCTGGCCGTGCAGGCGGTCATCACGCTGGCGGCGCTGGTCGCGGCGTACCACTATGAGCGTCTACAGGAGCTGAACGCCCGCCAGAGCCGCTTTGTGGCCGACCTGACCCACGAGCTGAAAACGCCGCTGACCAGCCTGATCGGCTACGCCGACCTGCTGCGCGGCGGCACGCTGGATGCGGAACGACGGCGCACGGCGGCGGAGGCCCTCTACCATGAGTCCGCACGGCTGGAGAGTTTGAGCCAGCAGCTTTTGGCGCTGAACGGCTTGCAGGCGGACGGCGTGGTGCTGCGCCCCGTGCGGGTGGCCGCGGCCTTTGCCGATGCCGTGCGCAGTCTGCCGGATGTGGTGCTGGACTGCGACGCGCCCGCGGAGGCCGTTGTGCTGGCGGACCGGGTGCTGCTGGCGGACCTTGTGCGCAATCTGGCGCTGAATGCATGGAACGCCGGGCCGCAGGACGGCGCGGTCCACCTGCGCTGCACCGACGCGGGCGAATGCTGGCGGCTGACCGTGCAGGACACGGGCTGCGGTATCCCGGCGGAGGCGCTGCCCCACCTGACCGAGCCGTTCTACCGCGTGGACAAGGCCCGCGCCCGGGCCAACGGCGGCAGCGGCGTGGGGCTGGCGCTCTGCGCACAAATTGCAGAGGCATTCGGCACGCAGCTGACCTTTGCAAGCCGTGTGGGCGAGGGCACGACAGTGACGATTTTATTGCAGAAGGAGGCAGAGCATGAAGAAGCAGCGCAGCAACAATAAATTTTTAAAAATTTCCGCGGTAAGCCTGGCACTGCTGGCGCTGCCGCCGCTGGCCGTGTACGGGCAGACGGTGCGCTGCCGTGCGGCCCAGCCGCGGCCCGCCCTGCCCGGCGTGATGAGCGACGAGATACGCCTGGACCCCGTGGCCGGGGCGCTCTACCGTTACGGCGTGCAGGGCGGCATCAATCGGGCGGACAGCTATTGGTCCGACAATATCTTTACCGTACTGCGCGGCAAGCTGAAGCAGGCCGCCGCGCGGGGCCTTCTCAGCCGGGAGCAGCTTGACTGCCTGCTGGACCGCGTGGCCGAGGGCGAGGCCCACGCCGGGCCGGTGCAGCCGGAAAACGGCAGCGTGCAGGTCCAGTGCTACGGGTGCAGCTACACGGGCAATATCCAGACTGTGAGCTTCCGGATGTACACGGTGAACGCCTACAAGGTGACGGAGAGCGGCGAGATGTACAGTATCGACGATGAGACGAGCATCGAGCTGATGTATCTGCCCGGTAACGGCGCGTTTTTGCAGGTCGGCGTCCTTGACAACCGACTGCCCGCGGCAGAGAGCACACCGGAGGAGCAGGTGCAGGCGTTTTTGACCCAGCTGGACACAACGCTGGACGGCAGCTGGGAGCAGACCACCACGGAGGACGGGCTGGAATATAAGCATACCTCCGGTGTGCTGCGGGTCGTGCGCTATGCCCCGGACGAGGTCGATTTCGCTCTGTGTGTCACGCTGGACCCGGACGTCTACGGCGGCCTGGACACGCTGAACAATGTGGTCATCGGCCCCGATGGGACGATCTACACGCCGGGCGGGGAATATGGAACTTTTTGAAAAGGAAGAAAAGCGCCCTGCACGGTAAAAAAGTGCAGGGCGCTTTGCGGTTTCAGTTGGCGCTGTTCAGGCGGTAGCCTACCTTGTAGACGGTCTGGATGTCGTTTTGCAGGCCGAGCTTGCGGCGCAGGCGGTTGATATGTACGTCCACGGTGCGGCTCTCGCCGATAAAGGCGTAGCCCCAGGCAGCCTCGAGCAGCTGGCTGCGGCTTAAAGCTGTGTCGCAGTGGGTCACAAGCACGGCCAGCAGGGCGAACTCCCGCGGGGTCAGCAGCAGCTCATGCCCGGCGCGGGATACGCGGTGGGCGGTAAGGTCAACGGCAAGGTCTTTATACAGAATATCCTGTTTGCGGTTTATGATGGGATTCATAGCGGAGCCTCCTTCTGGCAGGATGTTTTTTGAAAAGGTGTACTGTCTATTATAACGACAAATGTTTCCGAGTTGTTACAAAATGCGGGAAAATTTGGACGGAATTTTGACTTTTGTTTAGAAATTGGCAGAAAAGTTGGCGGCTGGGGCGAAAGTGAAAATCCCCTCAGGCCATCGCTTCGCTCGGCCGGCTCCCCTGTAAGGGGAGGCTCAGCGTGTCGAAAAACACCGGCTTTGCCATATAGAGAATGTAGGGGCGACCATTGGTCGCC
>ERZ772880.1940-NODE-1940-length-16883-cov-5.378120_pt1 | contig 16883 bp, 9 predicted proteins | sample MGYA00580577_ERZ772880 | MGnify/ENA primary metagenome ERZ772880 (study PRJEB29015, sample SAMEA2737705) | human gut metagenome | biome: human gut; feature: human-associated habitat; material: faeces | place: China | collected 2012 ... | reverse complement strand
AAGGCTAATGGGAATATGTTCTACTCAACCAAATCTTTGAATAGTGACAAAATTTCTCACACTGCAATTTTTGCAGCAAAAAATAAAGCAGGTGATAGAGTGAATGTTATCACTATGGAAGACTGGAAAAACGGTGAAAATGACTATAATGATGTTGCTTTCGTTATCTCTTCTAATCCTATTGCTGCTATTGAAGTTCCGGATGTTCCTAATCCGGGTGATCGACAAGGAACAGAAATGTATTCTGGAGTGCTTGGCTTTGAAGATAACTGGCCGGAACAAGGAGATTATGACTTGAATGATGTAGTCATGAAATATCAGTCAAGCGTTGATTATAATATAGATAATAAGGTTCTTAATATTATTGATAAGTTCACCTTGGCTTGGACGGGAGCTAATTATAAGAACTCGTTTGCTTATGAAGTTCCTTTCGATTTGAGTAAAGCTTCTAAAGTAACGGTTAATGGTAGTGAAGCTTCTTCCTATTCAGGTAATGTGATAACATTATTCAAGGATGCTAAAGCTGAATTGGGAGTATCCAATGTGAATGCGGAGGATATGATTAATCAGAATATTCAAGAGAAGACATATACGGTATCCATACAATTTAATAATCCTACTCTTGATAAACCAGTGGTGGTAGCTCCTTATAATCCTTTTATAAAAGTATTCAACTCTGCCACAGAAGTCCATCTGACAGATCATAAGCCGACGACTGGTGCGAATAATCGTTTCCCTTCCGGAGCTGATATTTCTCGTGGTGATGTAGATGGTACCTATTTCATTTGCAAAGATGGTTTTCCGTTTGCAATTCATGTAGATGCTCGTTTGGACGCTTCTATTTTGAATTTAGATCTTAAAAAGGAGAATCAGCGCATTGATAAAACATATCCTAAATTTGCAGAATGGGCAAAAACGCGCGATCCGCAAATAAAATGGTGGAAATAGTTGGAGTGCATTGGAATAATCGACTATCTTTGAGGGTGAAAAATTAAGAATAGTACTGATGTAAAATATTGTTTGTTTTGTTTGTGTTAAAAAAAGTGTGGTTTCGGGAGAAAGTGTGCTTTGTTAAAAGGAGGATTAAGTATTTAATCCTCCTTTTTAATGAATAACATCAATCTTTTATAGAAAGGATGTTTGGTAAGGGTGGAGGCATCTCCTAATATAACAAGCTTCATTCGTGCCCTTGTAATCGCTACATTCATTCTTCGCAAATCATTCAGGAATCCAATCTGTCCATCCTCGTTGGCACGTACAAGACTGATGAAAATGACATCTCGCTCCTGTCCCTGAAAACCGTCTACCGTGTTTACGGTGATGAGGCTGCGGAAAGGACGTAAAAAGCTGCTCCCTTTGATCTTTCCCCTCAAATATTGCACTTGCGCCTTGTAGGGTGAAATCAGACCGAAATCAATTCTTTCATCCAGTATCCGTTCTTTGCCGATACGTTCGATGTAAGTTTCCAGTTCTTGCAGTAGTAGGTTGGCTTCCTGCTTATTGATGCGTCCGAAACTTTCGCCTACAAAGTCTTCGTGAAAGTCCATCTCTGAAGTGTCGATCCAGTTCATGGGAGTGTCGAAATCAAGAATCCCCCGATAGCGTACTTCCGGAGCAGCTTCCAGTTCTCCATGATAAAACCAGTCAGAGGGAAACTGCATGATGGCTTCATGCATTCTGTACTGTACTTTTAATAGAGAGACCGCGGAAGGTTTTTGCTGAACTACTTTTTCCATTAATGTATGATCCAATCCTCCACAGGAGGCTTCTATACATTTGATAGTCGGCGGAAGTTGACAATGATCTCCTGCAAGGATGACCCGGTCTGCTTTGCGGATAGCAATCCAGCAGGCAGCTTCGAGGGCTTGTGCAGCTTCGTCAATGAATAAAGTCGAAAAACGACGTCCGTTGAGCAGGCGGTGGTTGCTGCTGACTAGGGTAGAAGCAATCACGCGGGCACTGTCGAAAAGATCGGCATTGATTTGTATTTCCAACTCCGTGGCGCGGTCGCGGAGACGACTCATGCGATTACGCATCCCTTCCCGTTCAGAATAACTACCCCGGCGCATCCGGCTACCCATTTCGCGGATAGATTTACGAATTCCCCAAAGCTCCGGATAGGCAGGATGACTTTCAAACCGGCGTTCGTAGGTGGATGAAAGCATTTTGTCGTTGACCCGGGTTGGATTTCCAATGCGGAGCACGGGGACTCCCCGATCTACCAGTTTCTCACAAATCCAGTCGACAGCCGTGTTGCTTTGCGCACAAACAAGCACTTGTGGTTCCCGATGCAATGTTTCGTAAATCGCTTCGACAAGAGTCGTTGTCTTTCCGGTTCCCGGAGGACCGTGAACAATAGATACGTCACGCGTACATAGCACCTTGTTGACTGCTGTTTCCTGTGTACTGTTCAGCCATGGGAAGCGGACAGGATATAATTCGCGGAATCCCGGCTTTTGGGTACCCAGCAAAATGTCGCGCAGTTCCGCCAGGCGGTTGTCCTTGGCACGTATCGTGTCTTCCAGTGCTTCGAACATGGCCCGGTACGATGTTTCGTCAAAATAAAGTTGTACCCCCAGTATACCGTCAGTTTGCAGTTCCGCTAAAGCTCCTGCTCCGGGGAGTACAACGACCATTCGTTCTTCGTCGGCAAAGCTGACGGTAGCGATGAAATCCATATACTTCACTTTTCCTTCGAATGACTGGTGGAAAAAGCAAACAGGGCGGCCGAAGTCAAAGGAATGCTCTATTTCTTTATTTTCGGTCCGTGTAATATCTATTACAAGCTGATTCAGCGAATTGTAGTAACTTCGGCCAAGAGAGACAGGATACCAGCAGAGACCGCGCTTCACTTTACGGGCAACGCCCATTGTTTCGGTCTGCCGCTTAAATTCTTCCTTCTCATATTCATACTCCATCCGCAGGAGGAGTTGCTGCTGCTGAAGGTCTATAATGGGACTTTTCGGATTATTACTCATAATAGGCGCAAAGGTAACAAATCTTCGTTCCGGGTAGAAAAAATATTTCATTTTGTTAAACATTACTCGAACGTCGTTCGTTATTTTAATAGATAGACTAAAAAAACAAAAAGCAATATGGTATATGATATGACTATGCTAGAAGCATTCTACAGAGCCTATAAAGGGAAAGTAGAACATGTGCGGAGGATCTTGAAACGCCCCCTGACGTTAGCCGAGAAAATTCTGTATGCGCATCTTTATGATGCCGCCGATGTGAAAGACTACAAGAGAGGAGAAGACTACGTAAACTTTCGTCCTGACCGCGTGGCTATGCAGGATGCAACTGCCCAAATGGCTTTGCTCCAATTTATGAATGCGGGCAAGGAAAAGGTGGCTGTGCCTTCTACCGTACACTGTGACCACTTGATACAGGCTTATAAGGGCGCAAAAGAGGATATACTTACTGCGACTAAAACAAACGAAGAAGTGTATGATTTCCTCCGCGACGTATCCTCCCGTTATGGCATTGGTTTTTGGAAACCGGGAGCGGGTATCATTCACCAGGTAGTACTCGAGAACTATGCTTTTCCTGGCGGCATGATGGTAGGAACAGACTCACATACACCTAATGCCGGTGGTTTGGGTATGGTGGCTATCGGTGTAGGCGGTGCAGACGCCGTAGACGTAATGACAGGTATGGAGTGGGAATTGAAAATGCCGAAAATTATAGGTGTTCATTTGACCGGAAAACTAAGCGGCTGGACATCTCCGAAAGATGTTATTTTGAAGCTGGCAGGAATATTGACCGTAAAGGGAGGCACTAATGCAATCATTGAATATTTCGGTCCGGGAACCGAATCACTTTCCGCTACCGGAAAAGCTACTATCTGTAATATGGGAGCGGAAGTAGGAGCTACTACTTCACTTTTCCCTTTCGACGGGCGTATGGTGACTTATTTACGAGCTACCGGAAGAGATCGTATTGTCGATTTGGCAGAGTCTGTGGAAGCTGATCTCCGTGCCGACGAAGTTGTGACGGATGAACCTTTAAAATATTACGACCGTGTCATTGAAATCGACTTGTCCGAACTTGAACCTTATATTAATGGACCTTTCACGCCGGATGCGGCTACTCCTATCTCCGAGTTTGCGGAAAAAGTATTGTTGAACGGTTATCCTCGTAAAATGGAAGTCGGACTGATTGGTTCGTGTACTAACTCCTCTTATCAGGATTTGAGTCGTGCTGCTTCTTTGGCAAAACAGGTAGCGGAAAAGAACCTGAGTGTTGCTTCTCCGTTGATTGTAAATCCGGGCTCAGAACAGATTCGCGCTACCGCCGAAAGAGACGGAATGATTGAGACTTTTGAACAGATCGGTGCAACGATTATGGCAAATGCCTGTGGTCCTTGCATTGGTCAGTGGAAACGTCATACCGATGACCCGACACGGAAAAATTCAATCGTGACTTCCTTTAACCGTAACTTTGCCAAGCGTGCGGATGGTAATCCGAATACTTATGCCTTTGTTGCTTCTCCTGAATTGACAATGGCACTGACTATTGCCGGCGACCTCTGTTTCAACCCTTTGAAGGACAGATTAGTCAATCATGACGGTGAGAAAGTGAAACTATCCGAACCTGTGGGAGACGAACTCCCGATGAGAGGATTTACGCCGGGTAATGTCGGATATATCGCGCCGGGTGGAGCTAAAACGGAAATCAAGGTGAAGTCGGACTCACAGCGCCTGCAACTTTTAACACCTTTTCCCGCTTGGGACGGGACTGATTTGCTTAATATGCCTCTGTTGATAAAAGCCCAAGGTAAATGTACAACCGACCATATTTCTATGGCGGGACCATGGCTCCGTTTCCGTGGTCATTTGGAAAATATCTCGGATAATATGTTAATGGGAGCTGTCAATGTCTTCAATGGCGAAACGAACAAGGTCTGGAACCGTTCTACAAATACTTATGGAACAGTCTCCGGAACGGCAAAGATGTATAAGTCCGAAGGGATTTCTTCTATTGTAGTCGCTGAAGAAAACTATGGAGAAGGTTCCAGTCGTGAACACGCAGCGATGGAGCCGCGCTTTCTGAATGTCCGTGTGATCCTAGCCAAGAGTTTCGCCCGTATTCACGAAACGAATCTGAAGAAGCAAGGAATGCTTGCCATTACTTTTGTTGACAAGGCGGATTATGATAAAATTCAGGAACACGATGTGCTTTCCGTCACTGGTTTGGTAGACTTTATGCCGGGACATAATCTGACAGTCGTTCTTCACCACGAAGACGGAACAAAAGAAAGTTTTGAAGTGCAACATACATACAACGAACAACAGATAGGTTGGTTCCGTGCTGGTTCCGCCTTGAATGCGAGATAAAATTGAAGTAAATCTTTTTAAAACTGTTATTTATAAAGAAAAAAGAAATGAGCAAAATAACCATACAAAAAGATAGTACGCTATTAGTGCCTGATGTGCCTACCGTACCTTACATTACAGGAGACGGGGTAGGGGCTGAGGTGACTCCTTCCATGCAGATTATAGTAGATGCAGCCGTTCGGAAAGCTTATGGGGGTAAACGTCATATTGAATGGCTGGAAGTGCTGGCTGGAGAACGTGCTTTCAATGAAACAGGTTCGTGGCTTCCGGAAGCAACGATGCAGGCATTTCAGGAATATCTGGTAGGAATCAAAGGTCCGTTGACTACACCAGTTGGCGGTGGAATCCGTTCGTTGAATGTTGCTTTGCGGCAGACACTTGATTTATATGTCTGCCTTCGTCCTGTTCGTTGGTATCAGGGGGTACAGTCTCCGGTGAAAGCTCCCGAGAAGGTAAATATGTGTGTGTTTCGTGAGAATACGGAAGATATTTATGCAGGTATTGAGTGGGAAGCAGGTACTCCGGAGGCAAAGAAGTTTTATAAGTTTTTGAAAGATGAAATGGGTGTGACGAAAGTCCGTTTTCCCGAAACTTCTTCTTTCGGTGTGAAACCTGTTTCACGCGAAGGTACGGAACGTCTTGTGCGTGCTGCATGTCAATATGCGCTCGATCATCATCTGCCTTCCGTGACATTGGTACATAAGGGAAACATTATGAAATATACTGAAGGAGGATTTAAAAAGTGGGGTTATGAGTTGGCGCAACGTGAGTTTGGTGACGCTTTGGCGGACGGCAGGCTAGTGATAAAGGACTGCATTGCCGACGCATTTTTGCAAAATACACTGCTCATTCCCGAAGAATATTCGGTAATAGCCACTTTGAACCTGAACGGAGATTATGTTTCTGACCAGTTGGCTGCAATGGTGGGTGGCATAGGCATTGCTCCGGGAGCAAATATCAATTATAAAACCGGCCATGCTATCTTTGAGGCAACGCATGGGACTGCTCCTAACATTGCAGGTAAAAACGTTGTGAATCCTTGTTCGATCATTCTTTCGGCAGTGATGATGCTCGGATATTTCGGTTGGACGGAAGCTGCCGCTCTTATCGAAAAAGCTCTTGAAAATAGTTTTCTGGAAGCCCGTGCCACTCATGATCTTGCCCGTTTTATGCCGAATGGAACCTCTCTCTCAACCACAGATTTCACCCGTGAAATAGTGGAAAGAATCGAAAAATAAGAATAATGATTAAAAACATACGAATATGAAGAAAGAGTACCTGATTTACAAGCTGTCCGAAGAAATGAAGGAAGCTACCCGGATTGACACAGCATTGTTCCCCAAGTTCGACGTGAAACGCGGGCTACGTAATGAAGATGGCACAGGTGTACTGGTAGGTCTGACCAGAATTGGTAATGTAGTAGGCTACGAACGTATTCCGGGCGGCGGACTGAAACCGATTCCTGGCAAACTGTTCTATCGCGGTTATGATGTGGAAGATATTTCTCATGCAATCATCAAAGAGAAACGTTTCGGTTTTGAGGAAGTGGCGTACCTGTTACTTTCCGGTCGTCTGCCGGACAAGGAGGAACTAGCTTCATTCTGCGAACTGATTAATGATAATATGGCACTGGAGCAGAAAACGAAGATGAATATCATCGAGTTGGAAGGTAATAACATTATGAATATCCTTGCACGCAGCGTACTCGAAATGTATCGCTTCGATCCGGATGCGGACGACACTTCCCGTGATAACCTGATGCGTCAAAGTATCGACCTTATTTCAAAATTCCCTACCATTATTGCTTATGCTTATAATATGCTTCGTCATGCTACTTTCGGACGTTCGCTGCATATCCGACATCCGCAGGAGAAACTCTCTATCGCTGAAAACTTCCTGTATATGCTGAAAAAAGACTATACCGAACTGGATGCACGTACTCTTGACCTGCTTCTGATTCTTCAGGCAGAACACGGTGGTGGTAATAACTCGACTTTTACTGTCCGTGTCACTTCTTCTACCGGAACAGATACTTACTCGGCCATTGCCGCAGGTATCGGTTCTCTGAAAGGCCCGCTTCACGGAGGTGCAAATATTCAGGTTGCTGATATGTTCCATCATTTGCAGGAGAACATCAAGGACTGGACAAATGTTGATGAGATTGACACCTACTTTACTCGTATGCTGAATAAAGAGGTTTATAATAAGACCGGATTGATTTATGGTATTGGTCATGCCGTTTACACGATTTCCGACCCGCGTGCACTTTTACTAAAAGAATTGGCACGTGATCTGGCACGTGAAAAAGGCAAGGAACGTGAGTTTGCCTTCCTCGAACTTTTGGAAGAACGGGCGATCGCGACTTTCGGACGCATCAAGAATAACGGCAAGACAGTATCGAGCAACATTGACTTCTATTCGGGCTTTGTGTATGAAATGATCGGATTGCCGCAGGAAATCTTCACTCCTTTGTTTGCAATGGCACGTATCGTAGGCTGGTGTGCCCACCGCAATGAAGAATTGAACTTCGAAGGCAAACGTATTATCCGTCCGGCTTATAAGAACGTGCTTGATGATCTGGCTTATATCCCAATAAAGAAACGCTGACAGGAAACAATCCTTTTATTGAATAGATAAGTGTAGTCCCCAGGTGTATATTCCGATCATTTCCGGAGGTATGCCTGGGGATAAGTGTTTTTTAGAGAAAACTTTCTGTGTGTCATCGAGTTTTTATTTAAGGAGTTTTGCGTTGCAATTTTCCTCTTTTTTGTTACTTTTGCACATTGTAAAAGAATATCTGTATGACTATGAATGCATTTAATCTGTTTTTGGGCATAATGAGCCTGATCGCTCTGATTGTTTTTATTGCCCTTTACTTTGTGAAAGCCGGATATGGTATTTTTCGTACTGCTTCGTGGGGTGTGGCTATTTCCAATAAGTTAGCTTGGATATTAATGGAGGCCCCTGTATTTTTAGTTATGTGTTGGATGTGGGTGCATTCGGAACGCCGTTTTGATCCCGTCATACTGATGTTCTTCATATTCTTCCAGATTCATTATTTCCAGCGTGCATTCGTTTTTCCTCTATTGCTGACCGGAAAGAGTAAAATGCCGTTAGCTATTATGTCAATGGGCATTCTTTTTAATTTGTTGAACGGATATATGCAAGGACAATGGATATTTCATCTTGCGCCTGAAGGAATGTACGGCATTGATTGGTTTATGTCACCATGGTTTATTCTCGGAACTCTGCTTTTTTTTACTGGTATGCTGGTGAACTGGCACTCGGATTATATCATCCGGCATTTGCGAAAGCCGGGAGATACCCGCCACTATCTGCCTCAAAAAGGGATGTACCGCTACGTTACTTCCGCCAATTACTTCGGCGAAATAGTAGAGTGGGCAGGCTGGGCGATACTCACTTGTTCACTTTCCGGACTTGTGTTTCTTTGGTGGACGATCGCTAACCTTGTCCCGCGTGCCAACGCAATCTGGCACCGTTACCGCGAGGAATTCGGTGATGAGGTGGGAAATAGGAAACGTGTATTCCCTTTTCTGTATTAAGGCTATCTTTTGACAAAATATATCATACTACTATGAAATCAAAGTTATTTACCCCGGTCACTTTTGGACCTTTGACACTTCGCAACCGGACCATTCGTTCGGCAGCTTTTGAAAGTATGTGTCCGGGAAACGCCCCTTCACAAATGTTGTTGGATTATCACCGTTCGGTAGCCGCAGGCGGGGTTGGCATGACGACGGTTGCTTATGCTGCCGTGACACAAAGCGGGCTTTCTTTTGACCGCCAATTATGGTTACGATCTTCCATAATTCCCGGTTTACGCGAAGTGACCGACGCCATACACGATGAGGGTGCCGCAGCAGGTATACAAATCGGTCATTGCGGTAATATGTCCCACAAGAACATTTGTGGAGTAACTCCTATCTCTGCTTCTTCCGGTTTCAATCTTTACTCTCCGACCTTTGTGCGCGGAATGAGGAAAGAAGAACTTCCTGAAATGGCGCGTGCTTATGGAAAGGCTGTCAATCTGGCTAGAGAAGCTGGTTTCGATGCTGTTGAGGTTCACGCCGGACATGGATATCTGATTAGCCAGTTCCTTTCCCCTTACACGAATCACCGGAAGGATGAATACGGAGGTTCGTTGGAAAACCGGATGCGTTTTATGGATATAGTGATGAAAGAAGTGATGAAAGCTGCCGGTAGCGATATGGCGGTTCTTGTGAAAATGAATATGCGCGACGGTTTCAAAGGTGGAATGGAGTCGGAGGAAACGATACAAGTAGCCCGACGCCTGCTCGAACTGGGTGCTCACGGGCTGGTATTGAGCGGTGGTTTCGTCAGTCGTGCGCCGATGTATGTGATGCGAGGGGCGATGCCTATCCGTTCTATGGCTTATTATATGAATTGCTGGTGGCTGAAATATGGCGTCCGGATGTTCGGAAAATGGATGATTCCGACTGTTCCTTTCAAAGAGGCATATTTTCTCGAAGATGCGCTGAAGTTCCGTGAGGCCCTTCCGGGTGCTCCGTTAATTTATGTAGGCGGCCTTGTTTCTCGTGAGAAAATTGATGAAGTGCTGGATGCCGGCTTTGATGCTGTTCAAATGGCACGTGCCCTGCTGAATGAACCGGGATTTGTGAACCGTATGGCACGTGAAGACCGTGCACGTTGTAATTGCGGGCATAGCAATTATTGCATTGGCCGTATGTACACGAACGAAATGGCTTGTCATAAACATTTGAATGAAGAACTGCCTCCTTGTCTGCAAAAGGAGATTGAAAAATTGGAAAAACAATGAATGAAGTGAAATGGGCGATCATTACCGGAGCTGACGGAGGCATGGGAACGGAGATAACCCGTGCCGTGGCCACAGCCGGCTATCATGTCATAATGGCTTGTTATAACCCGCAAAAAGCGGAAAACGTGTGCCAACGTTTAATGAAAGAAACCGGAAATCCGAATTTGGAAGTACTCGCTATTGATCTGTCTTCGATGCACTCCGTAGCCTCTTTTACTGATCGGATTTTGGAACGTAAACTTTCCATTTCCTTGTTGATGAATAATGCCGGGACAATGGAAACCGGATTTTCTATTACGAACGATGGATTTGAACGGACGGTCAGTGTAAATTATGTTGGTCCTTACCTGCTGACTCGTAAATTAGTTCCGACTATGGCATCCGGAGCACGTATTGTAAATATGGTTTCGTGTACGTATGCAATCGGCCGTCTTGATTTTCCTGATTTCTTTCACAGGGGGAAAACGGGAAACTTTTGGAGAATACCTGTTTATAGTAACACAAAATTGGCTTTGTTATTATTTACTTTCGAACTATCCGAACAACTTCGGGAGAAAGGAATCACTGTCAATGCTGCCGATCCGGGAATTGTCTCTACTGATATCATCACGATGCATAAGTGGTTCGACCCTCTGACAGATATATTCTTCCGTCCTTTTATTCGTAAGCCGAAGAAAGGAGCTTCTACGGCAATTGGTCTGTTGCTGGACAAAAAAGAAGCCGGTGTGACAGGGCAACTCTATGTCAATAATCACCGGAAAAGCTTATCCGATAAGTATGTGAACCATGTACAGAAAGAGCAGTTGTGGGAAATAACGGAGCGTTTGCTGGCGCAATGGTTGGAGTAGGATTTTTTTTCTCTTTTTATTTAATTTATCTAGTAATTACATATATATAGGTATTGTGTATATCTATATGTTTAGTATTTGTTGTCTAATTTTTACCAATAGATAGGGATTGTTTTGCGCTCCTGTTTCTACTTACCTTTGCATCGCTTTTAAAGTAAATGAATAGGTATAAAGTAAAAAGGAGATGATTAATAAATGTTTTTTGTTTTTTCTAGTATTCTTATTTTCTGTATCAGCATATTCACAGCACGAGCGTCATTATACTAGTATGATTTCGGGCAGAGTGATATCTACAGAAAAGGAGATCGTAGATTTTGCGACGGTCTATCTGAAAGGAACGAACTATGGCAGTTATACGGATGAAAAGGGAATTTATCACTTGAAAACTGTGGAAGGTGAATATATACTTGTCGTTTCGGCTGTAGGTTATCAAACAGTAGAAAAGAAGGTTAAATTAGCTAAAGGAGAAAGGATAAAGGTCAATGTCACCATTGCACCGAAAGTGAAAGAGTTGGGAGAGGTCGTAGTAACAACTTCCGGAGTTGGCCGGGTAAATAAGTCAGCCTTTAATGCGGTAGCCGTTGACGCGAAGAAGTTGCATAACAGTACACAGACTTTAGCCGGCGCACTGACTAAGGTGCCGGGGGTAAAACTCCGTGAGTCAGGCGGAGTAGGATCGGATATGCAGTTGTATATTGACGGTTTTAGCGGGCGGCATGTGAAAATCTTTATTGACGGAATACCGCAAGAAGGGGCCGGTGCTGCATTCGATTTGAATAATGTTCCTATTAATTATGCAGATCGCATAGAGGTGTACAAAGGTGTGGTTCCCGTAGGATTCGGTACGGATGCTATCGGGGGAGTGATTAATATTGTCACTAACAAACAACCCGGGAAGTGGTTTCTGGATGCTTCTTATTCTTACGGTTCATTTAACACTCATAAGTCATACGTACGTTTCGGACAAATATTCAAGAATGGTTTTATGTATGAAGTGAACGCTTTTCAGAATTTTTCGGATAATGATTATTATGTAGATACGTATGTACGTGACTTTGAAATCAGAGAAGATGGAAGTGTGCGTTTTCCGCCACTCGACAAAAGTAAGATTTACCATCTGAAACGTTTCAATGACCAATACCATAATGAAGCTGTGATTGGAAAAATCGGTGTGGTTGGAAAAAAATGGGCGGACAGATTGGCTCTGAGCTTCAATTATTCCTATTTCTATAAAGAGATACAAACTGGTGTTTATCAAGATGTCGTGTTCGGTGAAAAATTCCGCAAAGGACATTCATTGGCCCCTTCGTTGGAATACTACAAAAAGAACTTATTCGTGAAGAATTTGGATTTACTGCTGACTGCCAATTATAACCATAACCTCACTAATAATGTCGATACCGCTTCGCGGGCTTACAACTGGCGTGGTGAGTTTTACGAAAGGGGCAGCCGGGGAGAACAGTCTTATCAGAATAGTGAATCTAAAAACAAGAACTGGAATGGAACGCTGAGGATGAATTATCATATCGGAGAGGCGCATACGTTTACTTTTAGCCATGTGGTAAGTGATTTTGAACGTACAAGCCGCTCTATCATAGGTGCTTCTTCCAAATTTACGGATTTTAGTATTCCTAAAATTACGCGTAAGAATGTCAGCGGTCTTTCTTATCGCCTGATGCCGTCGGACAAATGGAATATTTCGGCATTTGCCAAGCATTACCGGCAATACAACAAAGGTCCGGTGTCACAGAGTACGGATGGCATAGGTAATTATATAAATTTATCCAATACGGTAAGTGCTTTCGGATACGGTGCTGTGGGTACATATTTTTTATGGAAAGATTTTCAGGTAAAACTTTCTTATGAAAAGGCTTTTCGGCTTCCTACGACAGACGAACTGTTTGGTGATGAAGACTTGGAAGCCGGTAAAGTAAATCTGAAGCCGGAGAAAAGTGATAATCTGAATCTGAGTTTCAGCTATAATTATCAGTTTGGCAAACACGGGGTGTATGCCGAGGCCGGCTTGATATATCGGGATACGAAAGATTACATAAAAAGAGGATTGGATGTATTGGGGGGAACAAGTTACGGATACTATGAGAATCATGGGCATGTGAGGACTAAAGGATATAATTTATCGCTGCTTTATAGCTTCTCGCACTGGTTCGATGTAGGCGGTACATTTAATTGTATTGATACCCGTGACTATGAAAAGTACCTGGCAGGCACCTCTTTGCAGGAAAGTATGCATTACAAGGTGCGTATGCCGAATCTCCCTTATCGTTACGCCAATATAAATGCTAATTTCCATTGGAATGACCTGTTTATTAAGGGAAATGTACTGACGATAGGCTATGATAGCTACTGGCAACACGATTTCCCTCTTTATTGGGAGAATATCGGCGATAAAGATTCAAAAAACATGGTGCCGGAACAGTTTTCTCATAATTTATCCTTGTCCTATACAATGAAGAACGGGCGCTATAACGTATCATTTGAATGTCAGAATTTCACGGATGCGCAACTGTTTGACAATTTCAGCCTACAAAAGGCTGGACGTGCATTTTATGGAAAGTTCAGAGTGTTTTTCGGTAGATAATAAGATTAAGTTTTTAGTATAAATCAATAATAAAGAATATATGAAGAAAAAGTTTTTGCTGTGTGTGTTTGCGGCAGCCTTTTGTTTGAGTGGTGGTGTGTTTGTTGCATCTTGCGATGATGTTGATAATCCGGTGGATAACCCTTCGACTGACGGAGAAACAGCCTATGTAGTGGCTGCTACAGTTGGTGAAGCAAGTTATTTGGTGGCAGTTAGTTCTCTTGATGAAGGAACAGTATCAACAAAAGGAAAAGGTACCGAAGTGATTGGCGGTACGTATTGGGTATATAAAGGGTTGGATTATGTATTTGCTTTAGTTTATAATAAAGGTGGTGCCGGTACGGGAGCTTCTTATTATTTGGGAGCAGATGGTAAAATGAAAGAAAAATATACATATACCTTTAATCGTATCACATCGTATGGAACATGGGGAGACAAGGTGGTGACTGTTTCTACCGGAGACTCAAGTCAGAAAGACGATGAGCAGAATGTAGCTCAGGCTTTGTTGTTTAATTATCTGGACGCAACTGACGGTTCGCAAGAAGAAGGCACATTGATCGCCGAAAATTTCTTGGGTAATGGTGAAAAAGTTACTTGGGCAGGATTGGTAGAAGCTAATAATAAAATTTATACTTCTGTCATTCCGATGGGTATGAGTAAGTACGGTATTAAGGCATGGCCGGACAAAGTAACCGACCAAGAACTTATCACTAAAGCTGATGGCGGTAGTGGTAGTGGTGCTTATACGACTGGCGTAATTCCTTCCACACAATATCCGGACAATGCTTATGTAGCAATTTATAGTGGTACTAACTTCAACGGGACACCCGTGATTGCTACGACTGATAAAATCGGTTATGCATGTGGTCGTATGCGTTCACAATATTATCAGACAATTTGGCCTGCTGATAATGGCGATGTGTATGTGTTCTCTCCCGGATATGGGCGTACGGCAGTTTCATCTTCTGATTTGAAGAAAGTGACAGGAAAGAAACCCTCAGGCGTAATGCGTATCAAAGCGGGTGCAACGGATTTCGATCCGGATTACTATGTGAACTTTGAAGAGATAGGCACTAAACATCCTATTTTCCGTTGCTGGCACATCTCTGAAGATTACTTCCTGCTTCAATTGTATAAAAAAGGAGCGGATGATATGATTCATGGCGGTACAAGTGCGGATGTCAGCGAGCTGGCTATTTTTAAGGCAGAAGATAGGACGATTATTCCTGTTACGGGTTTGCCTGCTGAAGGAAAGTTTGGCGGCGAGCCTTATGGAGAAAATGGCTATGCTTATATGGCTGTTACTGTGACTACTGGTGAACACCCTGCTTTCTATAAAATTGATACCAAAACGGGTAAGGCTGTGAAAGGTTTGACGGTAGAGGCTGACGCTATCACTACAGTAGGTAAGATGAAATATCCTTCAAAGTAACAAATACCTGTTAAATAGAAAATAGTTCTTTTTAGATGAAAGCCTGCCGAGCGGAAAGCTTTGCAGGCTTTTTCAAGAAATAGTAGTAATAAATAGATTATGAAAAAAATATTTGAAAAGATACATTTGTGGCTTTCTGTCCCTTTCGGATTGATAATCACCCTTATTTGTTTTTCCGGTGCTATGTTGGTATTCGAGGATGAGGTGAATGAGTTGTTCCGCCACGAACTTTATTATGTGGAAACAGTGGGAGAAGTCCCACTCCCTATCGAACAGTTGCTTGAAAAGGTGACAGCTACATTGCCCGACAGTGTTTCTGTGACTAGCGTCAGCATTTCTTCCGATTCCGAGCGTGCTTATCAGGTTAACCTTTCCAAACCACGTCGTGCGTCATTATATGTAGACCAATATACGGGTGAAGTAAAAGGGAAAAGTGAGCGTAGCGGCTTTTTTATGTTTATGTTTCGGATGCACCGTTGGTTGCTGGATAGTATGAATCCGGGTAATGAAGGGATCTTTTGGGGAAAGATGATTGTGGGTGTCAGCACGCTATTATTCGTTTTTGTGCTGATTTCAGGAATTGCTATCTGGTGGCCACGTACACGTAAGACACTGAAGAACAGTCTGAAAATATCAACAAAAAAAGGTTGGAAGAGGTTCTGGTATGATCTGCATGTAGCGGGAGGAATGTATTCCTTAATCTTTCTTTTAGCTATGTCGTTGACGGGGCTGACATGGTCTTTCCCGTGGTATCGGGCCGCTTTCTATAAAGTGTTCGGTGTGGAAGTGCAACAACGGGCTGCTTATGGGCAGGAGCGGAAAGGTGATTCTCAAAAGGGAGATACCAAGCTGGCTTTGCGTGAAGGAAGAAAAGAAGGGAATAAGGAACATTCGGAAAACGGTCACAATTATATACACTCTGTCACTTCACCTTTCGTCTATTGGCAAGAAGTTTACGATAAGCTAAGCCGCCAGAATCCGGAATATAAACAAATCAGTGTTGCTTCCGGTACGGCGAGCGTCTCTTTCAACCGTTTCGGAAATCAGCGTGCAGCTGACCGTTATTCTTTCAACACTGATAATGGTGAATTTACAGAAACAAATCTTTATCAACATCAGGATAAATCAGGAAAAATTCGTGGTTGGATTTACTCTGTACATGTTGGCAACTGGGGAGGAATGTTGACTCGGATTCTTACCTTTATTGCTGCTTTGATTGGTGCCTCATTGCCGTTGACCGGTTATTATTTATGGGTAAAAAAACTTATGAATAAGAGAAAACGTGAGAAAGCTATTTCTTTATCTTCCGTTGAGGCGAGAAAAATAGCATAAAGTGGCCATACGAAAAGTCTGGATATTGAATGATAAAAAAGAGCGGTGGATGAATTGGAGAAACCAATTGTCCACCGCTCTCTATCTTATACTAATATAAAAAAGAATTCTTAAGAAGAATGAGTTAGATAGAAAGCTCTTTCAATACATTGACAAGATCTCTCTTAATAGGCTTGTCGTTCTTGATAGCCTTGCTGAACGGCACGTAAACGATTTCATCATGTTCAATTCCGATCATAACGTTGCGCTGGTCCTCCATGATTGCGTCGATCGCTGCCGCACCCAGACGGCTTGCCAGAATACGGTCATGAGCCGTAGGGCTACCACCACGCTGCAAGTGTCCCAAGATAGTTACGCGCACATCGTATTGCGGATATTCATTCTTTACACGTTCAGCATAATGCATGGCACCTCCGGTCAGTTCACTTTCGGCCACTAATACGATACTGCTGTTCTTTGATTTGCGGAATCCGTTCTTGATAAATTCTTCCAGTTGGTCGACTTCCGTACTGAA
>ERZ772880.1932-NODE-1932-length-16930-cov-8.207230_pt1 | contig 16930 bp, 9 predicted proteins | sample MGYA00580577_ERZ772880 | MGnify/ENA primary metagenome ERZ772880 (study PRJEB29015, sample SAMEA2737705) | human gut metagenome | biome: human gut; feature: human-associated habitat; material: faeces | place: China | collected 2012 ... | reverse complement strand
AATCATGCTTTTCACGCTGCTTTTAGGGCGATTCACGCAGGTTTGCTTCCAAAATCCGGTAAAGTGTGAGATAATCAAAGTACCGTAATGCATACCCCCCCCCGTAATAATTTTCGCAAAGGAGGAACCCTATGAAACGAAATATTTTGGCCCGGCGGGCAGCTTCCGCTGCGCTGGCAGCATGCATGATGTTCAGCCTTTCCGCCCCGGCTCTGGCCGCAAGCACCGATGCCCTGCTCCAGCAGAGCACCGCCGCCAAAAGCGCGGTAAGCGTGCTGGACGAAGAGAACGGTATGATGGAAGAAGAACCTGCGTATCAGATGAATCTCAAGAACGGCAGCATCAGAGTCTATATTGGGGAGGATGGCAAACAGTATGCCAAGCAGGGCAATAATGAAGCTCAGCAAAGGGGCAATCTGTGGATCACAACGGACGGCAGCCCGACGAACAAAACCCTGACCATCGAAGGCGGCACCACTGGTGCAAAAGTCACACTGTCTAATGTCAATATCGATGCTTCCGGCGCGGCAGTCTCGGTCAGCGGCAATGTGGAGTTGATCATTGCAGGCACGAACACGAATACCCTGCGCAGCGGCCCGAAACACGCCGGTGTGGAAAAGGCCGACGACAACGGGACCCTGACCATCAGCGGCTTCGGTACGCTGAATGCTTACGGCGGCGAGAGCGGCGCGGGCATTGGCGGCGCATGGCATAAAAATGCCAGCAATATTGTGATTGAAGGTGGTACGATCGAGGCCAACGGCGGTAACTGGGGTGCAGGCATTGGCGGAGGTCACGGCGCAGCGGGTCAAAATATTACGATTCGTGATGGTAATGTAACGGCGAAACCCGGTGGCGAAGCAGCAGGCATTGGCGGCGGCTATCTAGGTGACGGTAAGAACATTACCATTGAGGGAGGCACTGTATATTCTCGATCCGGCGGCGGAAGCGGCCCTGTTGCGGCCATCGGCGGCGGACGAGAGACTGGCAAAGGCGAAAACATCCAGATCACCGGCGGCAATGTTACGCTGAAAACTGTAGATGATGATGACATCTATATCGGCAATGGTCAACAGGAAGCTGAAATCGACCCCAGCAAGCTGCTTGGCACGATCACCAAACTGGACAAGGACGGCAATCAGGTTGACGAAATTGTACAGGATTTCAACATCAAAATCAATGGTGAGTCTGTTACCAGCAAGAACTACAACGACATCCTTGGAATCTGCTATGACATTAAGGAAAAGACCCTGAAGCTGAAAGAGGGAAAATCCTTTGAAGGCGACCTGACCATCGATGCACGGGCGGATGTTTCCATTGATCTGGAAGCGAATGCACGCCACGTTGTGAACGGTAACCTGACTGTGACCGGCGCAAAGGATGTGAAAGTGACCAAGCTTAAAGGTGACGATGCTGCAGAAGAAGCTATTGTAGCAATTAATGGCAAGGCGGAGATCAGCTGTTCCGGTGATGTGATCCTCAAAAATTTAGGCGGTTCGTCTTATCGCGGCCGAAACCTGACAAGGGATGGCCTTACCGTGAATGGGGCAAACAATGTCACGACCGAAGGCAGCATTGGCGACCAAACGATTATTGACTGTACTGGCGATATAGAGCTTGGTAATAAGTGGGGCACGACGGCTTCGAAACTGACGGTGAACAGTGCAGACAATGTGAAGGTGACGTCCGGCAGTGTGAATTGGTCGATCGAAAATGGCGCAAATATCACATGCAGCGGTACGGTAGAAATTAAAGGTGAAACACCAATCAAAGGTGATGTGACGATAGATGCAGGAAAAGATGTTTCTCTTGAGTATGAGGAGGATGAGGCGTATGAGGACAATCAGAATGTGATCAATATCACGGCAGCTGGCAAGGTGGAACTGAACAGGAACGGTACGAGGAACCTTGGCAAAGTGATCTTCGCTCAGAAGAAGGGCCAACCCTATGTCTATTTCACGGACAAATCTTCGGAGGAGTACAAGGACTACCGCATTACCCCGATTCCTAAGACAATAGAAAGCAAATACCTGCGTATTGAACCCAGAGAGACTTACAGCATTACCGTTGCGAACGGCACCGCGCAGGTCGTTGGTGACACGGATGGAAAACTGACTACCGCCTTTGAGGGCGAAACGGTCACGGTGAGCGGTAAGAACAGAAACCCGGATGTTGCAACGTTCGGCGGCTGGAAAGTGGTCAGCCCGGAAGGCTTTGAACTGACCGAAGAGCAGAAAAATACCGAAAAAAACATGACCTTCACCATGCCGGCCAGCCCGGTGGAGCTGAAAGCTTCTTATAGCTTCCCGGCACCTGTATTAGATATGCAGGTCACAGTGAAGGGCGGCACGATCCGCGTCGGAGAGGGCGAAAGCCAGACGGGCACGGTGTTCGTACAGCCGGGCCAGACCGTCACGATCGAAGCCAATGAGCCTGCCAAGGAGAATGAGTCGTTCCATCACTGGAAGGTGGAAAAAGATTCCAGCAAGAATATTGGCATAATTGAGGGCAGTCTGGGCTCCGAAACGGAAAAGGGCACGGAAAAGATCGTCTTTACCATGCCGCAGGACGGCGTGAAGCTGACCGCCGTTTACAGCATCCCCGCTTCCGTGCTGAAGAGTACCGTCACCGTTGAGGGCGGCACGGCAAAGTCCACTCTGGACGAGGGCAGCGATATCCCCGCAGAGATCGGCACCACGGTGGAGATCACAGCTACCCCGTATGATGCCGAGAAATACCCCGGCATGGAGTTCGTGGAATGGGAGATCAAGTACCCCGATAGCTTCTACCAGAACTTCCCCGATGGCATTCCGGAAAATCTGCAGCTCAAGCTGGACAATGCCAAGAGCGCGACCACGACGTTTGAGATGCCCGTTTACCCGGTCAAACTGATCGCCCACTGGTCGGCCAGCGCGGTGGCCGGACCGGACGAACCTATTGATGAAGACTTCGGCGTAGAACCTGCACCCATGGATACCACAGGTGGCACCATTGCCGCCGTGGCCGTTGGCGGTGCAGCCATCTGGGGCGGCTACGAGATCGCCACCCGCGTGATCCTGAACGACCTGCTGCCCGAGGGTGCAGCCATCCCTGCAAACCGCGGCCAGCTGGCACTGCTCATCTGGACTGAGAAGGGCAAGCCCGAACCCGCCGCACAGCCCGCCTTTGCAGACATCACCGATGCCGAGCAGGCCAAGGCCGCTCAGTGGTGCGTGGAGCAGGGTCTGCTGGATGCACGGGAAGGCAAGTTTGAATCGGACGGCTGGATGCCCAAGTTCAAGACCATTGAGATCTGGAACAAGGCGTTCCCCAAAAAGTAACCTCTGAGCGCTTCCTCCGTAAAGCCTCAGAATGACAGATCCCCCCGATACCGGATACCCGGTATCGGGGGGATTTTTTGCGCAGGCACGCGTGGCATTGGCGGTGGCAATCATCTCCGACATTTCAATGATCCAGTGACCTTGCAGTTTGCGCGAAACAAAAATACTCCGGCAACTTTCCAACCAAGAGAAAGTTACCGGAGTATTCCGCTTTACTTATTTGTTTTTACCAGCAGTGCCTGATACGGCTCCAGTTCCACATCCGCCAGCCAGATGGAAGTGCCCTCCGGGGTGTGATACTCGCCGCCCAGAGCGTCCAGACTGGCCCCTGCCGGGTACTCGGTAAAGTTGAACAGTCCCACCAGCGTTTCCTCGCCGCGCTTGCGCACCAGTACCAGCACGCCGGGGTTGTGGCTGTCCCATGTGGTCACCCACGCATCCGGGGCAAAGCAGGGATCTGCCCGCATTTGGCGCTGCGGTAACGAATCCGCCGGGTAGAGATAAGCCTCTCCACCCCTTGCCTACGCATCTCGGCCAATAAAGAAGAAGGGACAAACCAGTTATCGGACATCGCCACGGCAACTTCCTCCGCCTCGAAAGGCGTGTTCCCCAACTTAGAGAGCTGGGTACGGATATTCTCCGCTTGATCCCGCCGGGCCGGTTCTTTCTCGAACGGCTTGGTGAGCATGATACGGGCTCCTGTCTCGTCCGCCATACTTAACGTGAAGCCAAAGGCGTTATCTTGAAATTCCATCCGGACAGAGAGTTTCCGCTCGGCGGATGGCTTGGATAGCAGTTTATCAAACTCTTGATCGAAATTCCGGTACAAAGGCATCTTCGGACGGATCGCCGGGCGATCCAGCGTAAAGATCCGGTTCGCCTCCACACGGTTTACCCGGAAACCCTCCAACTCCCCTTTCTCGTTGAAGAAGGTAAGCCCGTCTCCGTTATTCAATTGTTTCAGTCCGGCGATCGTGAAAGAGTTTCCTTTCAGTTCCTTCACCGTACCCACCGGTTCACCCAAGGACTTAGGCGTATCAAAGCTGGTGATATCCTTCGTGCGCTCCTTCCATAAGAAAGGCGTGAAACCCCGGTTGAAGCTTTTCTCCGCCACAGGCTGGAATGTGTAAGTGCTATGCCCGGCCGAGGCACGACGGTATTCCGGCCGACGAGCCAAGATAGCGTCCAGTTTCTTCCGATACCAAGCCGTTACGTTTTTCACGTAAGATACATCCTTCAAACGACCCTCGATCTTCAAGGAAGAGACACCGGCATCCAACAACTCCTCCAAGTATTCCCCCCGGTTCATGTCCTTCAAGGATAAGAGATGCTTACCCGATACGATCTCCTTCCCGTCCGCATCGATCAAGCTATAAGGCAGGCGGCAATACTGGGCGCATTCCCCCCGGTTGGCGCTTCGTCCGCTCAAGGCGGCGCTCAGGTAACACTGGCCGCTATAGCTTACGCACAGCGCCCCGTGTACGAAGACCTCCAGAGGCACGGTCGTTCGCTCGGCGATCTCCCGTATCTGGTTCAGTGATAGCTCTCTCGCCAATACGACTTGCGTGAAACCTGCCTCTTGCAGGAATCTCACCTTCTCCAGCGTACGGTTATCCGTTTGCGTACTGGCGTGCAAGGGGATAGGCGGAAGGTTCAACTGGGTGATACCCATGTCTTGAACGATCAAGGCATCCGCCCCGGCCTCGTAAAGTTGCCAGATCATTTGCTCGGCCTCTGCCAGCTCCTCTTCTTTCAAGATAGTGTTCAAGGCCACGTAAATACGAGCCGAATAGAGATGGGCGTAATCGCAAAGCTGCCGTATATCGTCCAGCGTATTACCGGCAGCGGCACGGGCTCCGAACTTCGGGGCACCGATATACACGGCATCGGCGCCATGGTTAATCGCCTCCCTACCGCAAATCAGATCCTTAGCGGGAGATAACAGTTCTATCGAACGGGGTTCTTTTCTCATTTACAAGCTTCCTAGTTTTTTAATATCTTCCCGGCGGAACGGGGTCTCTTGGTATACGTAATAGTTCAGCCAATTGGTGAATAGCAGGTTCGCGTGCCCCCGCCAACGTACCACCGGGCCTTGCGCCGGATCGTTATTCCGGTAATAATTACGAGGCTTGTTGATGGGCAATCCCTTCCCCAAATCACGCATATACTCATCATTCAGCGTATAGGGCGAATACTCGGAATGGCCGGTGATGAAGAATTCCCGTCCGCCACGAGCCATCGCCATATAGACGCCGGATTCCTCGCTCTCGGACAATAAGGTGAGCTCGGGCACCTTCATGATATCCTCTCGGCGAATCTCGGTATGACGGCTATGAGGCACGAAGAACTCGTCATCGAACCCCCGGAAGATCGGAACAAACGGTTCCCGGAGCGAATGACGGAAGACACCGAACATCTTGGCCGGCAAATCATATTTAGGCACCCCATAGAAATGGTATAGCCCCGCTTGCGCCGCCCAGCAGATATAGAGCGTGGAGGTAACGTGCGTACGGGCCCAATCGAATATCTGCGTGATCTCCTCCCAATAACTAACTTCCTCGAAAGGCATCTGCTCCACGGGAGCGCCCGTCACGATCATCCCGTCGTAGAAATCATCCGCCATCTCATCGAAATCCTTATAAAATTCCTGCATATGCTCGATGGGCGTATTCTTCGGCGTATGTCCCTTGATCTTCATGAAATCAAGTTCCACTTGCAGGGGTGTATTACTGAGGAGGCGAACCAAGTCCGTCTCGGTCGTTATCTTAAGGGGCATCAAATTCAATACGACTACCCGAAGGGGGCGGATATCCTGCTCCGACGCACGCAAGGAATCCATCACGAAGATATGTTCCTTCTTCAGCAGCTCGATAGCCGGTAAGTTCTTTTGTAAATTTAATGGCATTTTCTATCTCTGATTATTATATGAGCGCAAAGATAATGAGAATTTTCTCATTATCGCTTATACTTCGCCACCATGATCACGGGGTTATCCTCCTCGTGCATACCCGCGGCGATCTCCTTTAACTTGCCTTTGAGGTGTCCTTCTTGATAGGCCTCGACAAGTTCGGGGGTATTTATCCGCCACGTGAAGGCGATCTCGTCGTTATTGAAGACCGTGAGGTCGAAAATCTCGTCCACGAGGTTGGCGATCGGTACTTCTTTCGTAAAATCATCGTTATATAGGACATACTCGGATACTTCCTTTGTCTCCCTATCGTACACCAAATCGGTTCTCATCAACCGATAGTAGGTATCCATCATCGCCAAGTTCAACTCTTTCTTTACGGTCTGCATAAAACAATAGCGATCCGTAACCACACCCGGGAAAAGAAAGATCTCCGGGCTCATGGATTGAATAGAGGGAGTCCTTACGATAAAAGGCTTTAATCCCTCGGCGGACGAGTAGGTGTAGACCGTATCGCAAGATGGCTCCGTAAGTAGCCAACGAACCTCGTAAGGGACGATACAAGGGTTATTAACCATACCTATGCCCTTTTCGTCGAACAATACTTGCGACACCTTTTTCTCAAAAGGGACTTTTATTTCTTCTACCACACTCCCATCTTGCTTGGATACTATCAGGAATATATTCCTAGACTCAAGATCCTGATAAGCCCCATTGAAATTACGCCCACTACTAGCATCTTGGCAGATGAAGTGATCCCTGTCAAAATTGAAGATCGCTTTATAATAAACCCATGATTTCGTATCCTCGTCTTCTCCTTCCTTGAACGTGAAGCTTCGCTTGAAATTCCCAAACAAGTCATAAGTCATTATCTTTCTTTGCCGCAGATTACCAACAAACAGTTCTCCTTTCTCATCGTCCAGATAGATGCCATTCGTTGCGGCATACTCCTCGTTCCCCTGCCCTTTCCGATTGATATGCCGAATAGCCTTACCTTTCCGGTCGTAAATAAAAATGTCACCATCGGCAGCAAACATATTCCGTATGATCATCACATCCTTCCCGATCGCTTGCAACCAGCCTAGCGTCACGAACTCGTCCGTAGTCTCCAACGGAATATATTCCACGTCAAAAAGATCTTGCAAGATCAGTTCCTTTTTGGGATAATCCTTCGATACGTCCACCACGATAAGATCCTCTTTCTCTTGGGTAGAAGAGGTACCGCAACCAACCATACCTCCCGTTAATAAAAACATTCCCGCCGCTATCAAGCTCTGTCTCATAATAGTCTTTTCTTTTAGTTTAAATTTAAGGATAAAGGCAAATAACATTCACCTTGCGCAATATAGGGAATTTTTAATGGCTACGCAAAGATTTGTTCGAAAAACTCGTAAATATCTCATTATTTAATGGTTATTATAAATAAGAAAACCAATGGACTCCATCCTATAACTCAATGGGATCTTGTTCGTATTCCATTGAGTTATAGGATGGAGTCCATTGGTTTATAGATTGATATCCATATATCTGCTTTAGGTATAAGGATTAGAACCCTCCCCCTAAAGCCTTATACAGGTATACCACCGACAGCAACTCATCCAGCACGGCATTGTTCAAACCGATCTGGGCGTCCAGCAAACCACGCTGGGCATCCAATACGTCCATGTAGCTGATGACACCGTTGATGTATTGCAGTTGGGCGAGTTCCAGATATTTACTGGCGGAGGCTTCCAGATTCATGCGGGAAGCACGGATCTCCTTCACCTTGCGGACGGTCACGATAGCGTTGTTCACCTCCTTGAAAGCGCCTAATACGCTCTTTTCATAACTATAGACCTCTTGCTCGTAACGAGCCTTCGCCGCTTTCACTTTCGCCTTGTTCTTCCCCATGGCGAAGATCGGCTGCAACAGGCTTCCGGCGATAAAACCAGCCGGACTCTTCAAGATGCTGCTTAACTCATCGCTCTCGAAACCGTAATTACTTGTCAAACGGATCTTCGGGAATAAGTCCGTTTGCGCCACACCTACCTGAGCGTTCGCCGCCCGAAGCTTAAACTCCGCTTGACGCATGTCCGGTCGGCGCTCCAGCAAAGAAGACGGTAAGCCGATCGGTAAGGCATCCGGCAAGTGCTGGTCGCTCAAGGAAAGACCACGGGGGATATCATCCGTATACTCGCCCAACAACATGCTGAGGTCGCTTTCCTTGATCTTGATCTGACGCTCCAGCGAGGGGATCAAGGTCTCGGTACGGGCCAACTCCACTTGGGCTTGGTTGTAAGCCGTCTCGGAAGTAAGTCCGCCCTCATAGCGAAGCTTCGCCAAGCGGACACCCTCACGACGTGCGTCCAAGGTTTGTTGTACGATCGACAACTCTTGGTCCAAGGCGCAAAGTTGATAATAATTGGCGGCTACCTCGGCGATGATGGTCAATCGCAAGGCACGCTGCCCCTCCACGGTCTGCATATAGGAAGCGATGGTAGCCTCGTTCGCCCAGCGGAGGTTACCCCATAAATCCAATTCCCAAGACAAAGTCAACTTCGCCCCAAACTCCGGATCGGGCTTCGGATCATCCCCTCCATAGTTCAAGCGTTCCTTTTGCGCATAGATATTCGCACCCACCTCCGGCAGCATATTCGCGAAAGAGATCCGTTTGGCGGCGATCATCTCCTTCACCTTGGCGGCGGCGATCTTCATATCCTTATTATTATCCAGAGCCTTTTTGATCAAATCTTTCAAGGTCTCATCGGCGTAAAGGCTCTCCCAAGGGATATTCTCCACGGACGCCGTATCGGTCGTATCCGTATAAGCCTCGATCCGGTCCGGCAGGTTCAACTCCGGACGTGCGTACCGCTTTCCGATCTTGCAGGAAGAGAACGCCAGCATAGAAACGACGAAAGCGGCTATATAGAAATTCTTTGTCATCATAATTTTCCGTTTTTGTGTCTCTTTAAAATAGAGGTTACCACTTCTTTCTTTTGAGCGATACGTTCCATCCGCATCTTTCCCTTTATCTTATAGATCAAGACGAAGAAGAAGGGAACCAACACGATACCTACCGTAATCGCCACCAGCATACCGAAGAACACGCCCGTACCGATACTATGGCGGGAAGCTGAGCCCGGCCCGCTAGCCAACACCATCGGAAGCATACCCAACACGAAAGCCAACGAGGTCATCAAGATCGGGCGGAAACGCATCTGAGCGGCATGGATAGCGGCTTTCACCACATCTACCCCGTTATCTACCTGCACCTTGGCGAACTCGACGATCAAGATAGCGTTCTTCGCCGCCAAACCGATCAGGGTTACCAAACCGATCTGGAAATAGATATCGTTCTCCAACCCCGTCACCCAGATACCCAAGTAAGCACCCAACGTGGCGACCGGCAAGGAAAGCAATACGGCGATCGGCACGATCCAGCTCTCATACTGAGCCGCCAAGAACAAGAAGACAAACAAGAATACCAACGCCAAGACAAATCCCGTCTGCCCGCCGGCCTGTTTCTCCTGATAGGAAAGACCGCTCCACTCCAGACCGATATTCTCTGGCAGATGCTCCCTAGCGATCCGTTCCATCGCCGCCATCGCCTCGCCCGTACTATATCCCGGGGCGGCTACGGCATTGATCGAGGCCGTGGTGAACATATTGAAACGCTTGATCGTTCCCGGACCGGTCGTATATTGGGTCGTACCCAAGGCGGTCAATGGAACCATCGCCCCGTCCTTGCTGCGCACGAAGAACAAGTCCAGATTATCCCGGGTAGCCCGGTAAGGCGCCTCCGCTTGGATATATACACGGTAAATACGGTTGAACATATTGAAGTCGTTCACGTACACAGAGCCCAGATAAGCTTTCATGGTCGAGAAGATATCGGACAAAGGGATGCCGAGGAACTTCGCCCGGTCACGATCCACGTCGAAATACAACTGCGGGATCTCGCTCTGCATGGCGGAAGATACGCCTTGAAGCTCCGGCGCCTGCGAGGCGTAATACAGGAAGGTATCCGTGGCGCTTACCAGATTATCCCAGCTAGCGTCTCCCCTAGCCTCCAACTGCATCTCCAAGCCACCGCTCTCGCCCAAGCCCGGGATTACCGGCGGACGGTTCACGTACGACTTAGCCTCGGGGTAATAATAGAATTCCCGGCGGGCATCGGCCATCACGTCCTCTACCTTCATACCGGAGGATTTACGCTCTTCCCACGGTTTCAGGATCACCGTCAGCGTGGCACGCCCTTGGTTCGTACCGACACGGGGACTGCTACCGGTTACGTTCTGTACGTAGGCCACGGCCGGATGATGGTCGAGGAACTCGATCGCACGGTCTGTCACGGCACGTGTACGCTCCAAGGTAGTACCCTCGGGCATCTCCAGCTCTACGGTGAAGAATCCTTGATCCTCCTCCGGGATAAAGCTGGTAGGCAACACCCGGTTCAAGACGAAGATAGCCACCAGTACCATCCCGAACCCTGCCAAGATACGGCGGGGATTAGCGATGGAGATACGCAACAACTTCGTATATTTCTTATTTCCTTTCGCCAACCACAGATTGATCTTACGGAAAATAAACGCTTTCTTCTTATGAGACGGACGCAAGATGATGGCGCACATCGCCGGACTCAACGTCAAGGCCACTACCGTGGACAGCAACACGGAAACCACGATCGTGACGGAGAACTGACGGTACAACTGCCCCGTGATACCTCCCAAGAAACTCACCGGCACGAACACGGCGGCCAATACCATGGAGGTAGCGATCAAGGCGCCGGATAATTCCCGCATCGCCTTATGCGTAGCCTCACGGGCGGTCACACGCTCCTCGGCCATGATACGCTCCACGTTCTCCACCACCACGATAGCGTCGTCCACCACGATACCGATCGCCAAGATCAATCCCAGCAAGGTTAGCATATTCAACGAGAAGCCGAAGATCAACATGAAACCGAACGTTCCGATCAAGGAGATCGGTACGGCGATCGTCGGGATCAAGGCCGCACGCCAATTCTGCAACGAGAGGAACACCACGAGAACGACCAAGAAGAGGGCCTCGAACAAGGTCTTATACACCTCGTGCACGGACTGGGAGATATACTCCGTCATATCAAACGGGAAATTATACTCCAAGCCTTCCGGGAAGTTCTTGCTGATATCCTTCATCGCCTCTTTCACCTTCGTGGCGACCTCCAGAGCGTTCGCTCCCGGCAACATATAGATACCCAAGATCGCGGCATTCTTCCCGTTGATCCCACTCTCCGTAGAATACGAGGAAGCCTCCAGCGATACCCGGGCCACGTCGCTCATCCGGACGATCGAGCCATCCGGGTTCGCCCGCACCACGATATCCTCAAACTCCTTCACGGTGGACAAACGTCCCGGGGCCGTGATAGGCAAGGTGACATCCACGTCCAGCACAGGTTGCTTACCCAGCTCGCCCGCCGCCGATTCCCGGTTCTGGTCTTTCAAGGCATCCTGCAAGTCCTTTACCGTCAATCCCATATTAGCCAACCGATCCGGATATACCCAGATCTGCATACCGTAATAACGGCTACCGATATTCGATACACGGCCTACGCCCGGGATACGGCGCAATACGTCCAACACGTTGATCGTGGCGAAGTTACTCAGATAAATCTCGTCGAACTTCGGATCGTCGGACATCAAGCTCAAGGTCATCAGCTGGCTGGGTGCCTGCTTCTCGATCGTGATACCATTCTGGATCACCTCGGCGGGCAAACGACTCTCGGCCAGTTTCACACGGTTCTGGATCTCGACAGCCGCCAAGTCCGCATCGGCGGATACATCGAAGGTCACCGTAATATTCAAGCTACCCGAGTTCGAGCTACTACTTTGCATATAAATCATGCCGGGCGTACCGTTCAGCTCCTGCTCGATTGGGGTAGCGACCGCTTGAGACACTGTCAGGGCGCTCGCTCCCGGATACGTGGCGCTGATCTTCACCACGGGGGGCGTAATCTGCGGATACTGGTCCACAGGCAACAATGCCAGTCCGATGATTCCGACAATCACGATCAGGATCGATAAGACGGTCGAAAAGACAGGACGGTCTATAAAGAATCCCGGTTTCATTGTTCTTCCTCCTCTCTAAGCGCTTGGATAGCCTTCTCGTCGCCGGCCTCTACCGCATGTACCTTCACGCCCGGTACCAATTTATGATAACCCTCTACCACTACTCGCTCGTTCTCGCCCAAGCCTCGTTCGATCACGACCTTGTTGCCGATCTCCGGGCCGGTCTGCACGAAACGCTTCTCGGCGATATCGTCCCTACGGATGATATAGATGAACGCACCTCCTTTCTCGATCGAGAGGGCTTTCCGGGGAACGACGATCGAACGCTCTCGGACATCCAGCAGGAGCTTCACTTTCGTGAACTGTCCGGGCAATAATTTCTGGTTCGGGTTGGATAGTTCCGCACGAACGCCAAACGTACCGGTCTTCGGGTCCACCAGCGGATCGGCGAAGTCCACGATACCTTTTACCGGGTATTCAGAGTCGTCCGCTAAGGTAACCGTCACGGTAGGCTGCCACGAACGGGTCGTATCCCGCTCGCCAAACTTCACGTTACGACGCTCGGCACGCAGGTAATCCAAGGCGGTCATCTTAAAATCGACCAATACCGTGTCGCTCTTCACGACAGCCGCCAATTTCGAATTGACACCCGGGCCCACCAAAGCGCCCACATCCACGAAACGCTCACTGATATACCCGGACAGCGGCGAGGTCACTACCGTATAGCTCAACTCCATCTCCGCTTGGTCTAGATCCGCCTTGCTCATGGCGATATTCGCCTCGGCATCTTCCAGGGCGGCTGTGGCGTTATCCAAATCCAGCTGGCTGGCGGCGTGTTGCTCGTACAACGGTTTCAGGCGTTCCACATCACGCCGGGCCTTGGCCGCTTGGGCTTGGCTTTTCTTCAGTTGGGCTTTCGCCTTCTCTACCCTAGCACGATATTTATCGGGATTAATCATAAACAGGGGCTCATTCTGCTTCACCCGTTTACCTTCCTCAAACAACATTTTCTCTAGGAATCCCTCCACACGGGCATGTACCTCGACAAAGCTGGCGGCACGGATACGTCCCACGTACTCACCATAAATCTGCACGTCTTCTTTTGAGGGTTTGTCTACGATCACGATGGGCAATTGCTGCTCTTCCTTATGGTGGCAACCCGTCATCGCTACTACAAGGGCTATCAAGATAACCTGTACTTTTGCCAATCTTTTCTTGCTCATTCTACCTATATAAATTACTTATGTCACATTTGTCATTTAAGAAAGAAAGAATCATTCCATTTTTCTCGAGGACATCGATAATTAACGTTACTTCACTTAATAACAAACCGTATAGCGTTTATGTTAACATTTATACTAAAATTAGGGCATATCCAACTGGGGAATAAATCCACAACCAGCCGGGAAAGTCTACACTTAAAAATAAAAATCCCTTCGAATGAAATGCTTTTTCCATCCGAAAGGATTTCACAGATACCAGATCTTCATCTATTATCTTATTGATCAACCGACAACGCTTTCCACAAATTATCGTCCGGTACGGGAGCGACAATTCGCACGTTCTCTTTTGAAACCGGATGGATAAACTCCGCACTACGTGCGTGCAAGCTAATGCCTCCATCCTTATTGGAACGATCGAAACCATATTTCAGATCTCCCTTGATCGGACATCCCATCTTCGCCAACTGACAGCGGATCTGATGGTGCCGCCCCGTCTTCAAATCGATCTCCAACAGATAATAATGATCCGAATGGGCGATCAATTTATAACGCAGGATGGCTTTCTTGGCATTCGGCCGCTCGGTATCGTAAGCGTAACTCTTATTTTGCTTCTCGTTCCGCACCAGCCAATCCACCAACTCACCCTCATCCTGCGGGGGACGGTTCTTGACGATCGCCCAATACGTCTTGCGCACCTCACCGACACGAAACATCTCGTTCAAGCGAGAGAGGGCCTTGCTCGTCTTGGCGAAAATCACGACCCCGCTCACCGGACGATCCAGACGGTGCGTGACACCGACAAAGACGTTACCGGGCTTGCAATACTTCTTCTTCAGCCATGCCTTCAGCATCTCCGAGAGAGGCTTATCGCCCGTCTTGTCGCCTTGCACGATCTCACGGCAGGTCTTATCTACCGCTATAATATGATTATCCTCGTAAATAACCTCCATATTACATGTTCATACCGCCGTCAACCTGAATAACCTGTCCGGATACATAAGAAGACATATCCGAAGCCAAGAAGGTAGCGATATTAGCCACATCCTCCACCGTACCACCACGGCGCAAAGGAATCTTCTTGCACCACTCGGCACGTACCTCGTCAGACAGCTGAGCGGTCATATCCGTGATGATGAATCCCGGGGCGATAGCGTTCGCGCGGATGCCACGAGAACCCAACTCCTGAGCGACAGACTTAGCCAAGCCGATCATACCGGCCTTGGAAGCGGAGTAGTTAGCTTGTCCGGCGTTACCATGGACACCTACGACAGAAGACATATTGATAATGCTACCCGCACGTTGCTTCATCATGACCGGGGTACAAGCGTGGATAAAGTTGAAAGCGGACTTCAAGTTCACGTTCAACACAGCGTCCCATTGTCCCTCGCTCATACGCATCATCAAGCCGTCTTTCGTGATACCGGCGTTGTTCACCAAGATATCGATACGTCCGAAATCCTTCACGATCTCGGCCACCACGTTATGAGTCTCCTCAAAGTTAGCGGCGTTAGAAGCGTATCCTTTCGCCTTTACGCCCAAGGCCTCGATCTCGGCCTGTGTAGCCAAGCCATTCTCATCGATCACTAGATCCGTGAAAGCGATGTTAGCGCCCTCTTGGGCGAACTTCAAGGCGATAGCCTTACCAATACCACGAGCGGCACCCGTTACGACAGCCACTTTACCTTCTAATAGTTTCATATTACTCAAATTTTTTAATATCAATGTTTAATCAAGCAAGCTCCCGTTGAATAGCCACCGCCGAATACCGTGATAGCGATCAAGTCGTCTTTCTTGAAATTCTTATCGTTCTGGGCATATACCAAGGCCGAGCTTACGGAACCCGTATTTCCCAGCTCCTCGATATTGTGCAAAAATTTCTCGTCCGGCAAGTTCAATTGCTTGGCGATATTCGCCATGATACGCATATTCGCCTGATGGCCGATGAAATAAGTAAGGTTATCCAGCGTATAACCGTTCTTCTCCAACAAATGAAGGACATTCTTAGGCATATAGGTACAAGCTTGGATAAATACGTCACGCCCCTCCGGCATCAAGATACCGCCGTCACGAGGACGCAAGTGAACCGCCTCCATCGCTTTCGACAAATGGCCGAGACCTTGCGTGTAGACCTCTACGATCTCAGCGTCGCCCTCACCGATCCGCTCCTTGGAGATAAAGAAAGCGGCAGCGGCATCACCCCATAAATGGCCCGCCTTCGGGTCTGTCTCATTATAATAAGCGGAGTTCTTATCAGCGGAAAGCACCAAAGCCTTGGAAGCCTTCCCCATGGCGAAATATCCCTCCACAACCTCCAAGGCGTTCAAGAAAGAAGAACAAGCCGAGGATAGATATAAAGCTTTCGCGTCAGCGATAGTATACTCATGTTGAACCGTATGCGCGGCCGTCGCAACCGTATCATAAGGAGAATACGAAGCGGAGACGATCAAGTCTACCTCCGTGATATCGTAAGGCAATTTGGGAAGAGCGTCCTTCACGGCCTCAAGGCTCATGGTATTGATATTCTCCCCCTCTTTCGCTTTCGAGCGGGTATGAATTCCCGTCCGTTGCTCAATCCACTCACTTGTCAACCCGCTCAATTCAAGAAAATGTTGGTTATCTACCCGTTCTTCAGGCACATAAAACCCTGTCGCATTAATAAACATTCCTTAGTGTCTTTGATTTACTTAATCTTTATTCCGTTGAATATTAAATTCATCACATTGTCTCTACGTTTAATCCGCTGGCTGATATTATCACCCATGATCCCCCGGATATAGGGCACCTCCAGCCCTTTCAAGGCATGATGGAGCACGAGGGCGGTAATGTCCGTGTCCGGCATGCTGAATATACCCTCCTTCACGCCATCGTCCAATATTCCCTTTATGATCTCCACTTCCCGAAGGTCGAAGCTCTTGCGTACCTTCTCCACCCGCCATATATCACGGAAGAAGGTAGCCCGCAACGTACCGTTCCGAAACACCAACGCCTTTACAGCGTCCAAGCGGCTATAGATAAACGTCAGCAGCTTCTCGTCCGCCGGCAGATCCTTGCTGGCCACGTCCACCAGCATCTTATGAAGCTGGTCCAGCTCCGACTCCACTACCGCCAAATAGATCTCGTTCTTGCTTTTAAAGTACGTATAAAGCGTACGTCTCCCCTTACGAGATGCCTGTGCAATATCGTTCATCGTTGTGTTATCAACCCCCATGCGGGCAAACAATTGTCTGGCCACATCCACCAACATGTCACGTGTTTTAGAAACTGTCATCGGCATTGTATTGCACATTTTGATTAAAACTGTGCGCAAAGTACTTAAAAAAGATCGTATCTACCAAGTATATTAAAAAAAACTTGCAATAAATTTGTTTTGTAAGAAAATATCCCTACCTTTGCACTCGCAATCAAGAAATGATAGCAACTATATCGCGGAGTGGAGCAGTGGTAGCTCGTTGG
>ERZ772880.1931-NODE-1931-length-16936-cov-29.928973_pt1 | contig 16936 bp, 19 predicted proteins | sample MGYA00580577_ERZ772880 | MGnify/ENA primary metagenome ERZ772880 (study PRJEB29015, sample SAMEA2737705) | human gut metagenome | biome: human gut; feature: human-associated habitat; material: faeces | place: China | collected 2012 ... | reverse complement strand
GCAGGATGCTGATACACCTGCCGTCCAGCGGCAGCAGGAAGTCCGCCATTTCGCCATTCATCACCTCCGGGCGGATAGCCACCGCCACCCCGTAGAGTTCTTCCGGGTTATTCTCCCGGCACTCCTTCAGCACCTCCATGCACACCTCCGCAAAAGGGATATGCTGAACCAGCCCCCGGTGGAAGTCGTTCCCGAATCCCGCTTCCGTTTCCAGCGCCTTCCGGCACAGTTCCGGTGTCTTCATCTCTTCGGGCACGTTCTCCAGCTGCCAGCCGTCCTCTTCAACGGCGGCACGGCACACCTCCGCCGTGCGGTCGTGCCTGCATATCATCTCCAGAGGTACCTGATACATTCTTTCTTCTTGTTCCATGTTTCTGTTTTTTTAGATAGGTTGTCTCATATTTTCATTCCGTTGCGCCTCTTGGGTGCGTCGTTCCGTTCCGGCTCTTGCTGTTCCTGCTGCCTCTGCTCCTGCCGCTGGCTGAGAGGGGCGATGCGGAACGTCTCTTTCTGCCGGTCGAAAGTACCTCACGGTCTTTCAGGAAACCATCGGGCACCTCGATGCACTTGACCGCCATCCGCTTTCCCCCGTAGAAGTCCGCCATCTGCCCGCAGGTGAATTTCTCGCCCGTCATCTGCTCCATCAGGCGGCACAGCGAGTACACGTTGTAATAGCTGTCCACCGGTTGCGGCACGACATGGGGATGGGCATGGATCATCCCGGGATAGTTCAGGTACGCCGTCAGGCACGCTTCCAGCGACCGTTCCCTCCACGGAATCATCACGAATGACATCCAGTTATGTTCGGCGCATTTCCGCCACAGCTCCGGCGTTTGCAGGTGGACGAGCAGCAGGGACAGGCACCTGCCGTCCTCCGCCACCAGAAAATCCGCCATCTTCCCGTCGAACACCTCCGGTCGGATTGCCGAAGCCACCTCGTAAAGATCGGCTCTGCCCTCGCCGTACCAGTCCCGTATGGCTTCCATGCAGACCTCTGCGAACGGGATATGGTGCAGCAATGCCAGATGCCCGTAACCGAGTTCCGCACTCGCTTCCAGCGCACGGCGGCACATCTCCGGGGTTTTCATGTCCTCCAGCACATGTTCCAGCGACCATCCGAACTCCCTGACGGTATCGGCGTACCGCTCTGCGGTGCACTCGTGCCGGCACAGGTCTTTCAATTCCGCCAAAGCCGGCACCTCACTCTTTCCCAGTTCCACTTCCATCCCCGTCCTCCTTGTCGTTGTCCGCATTGAAGTCGTATTCCAGCTCGACCGCCTGACCGTCCGAGTCCTCCACCCAGACGGTGAAGCTGCTCTGCTCGTCCGACAGCCGGGTGTAATAGAGCCGGAACGTCTCTTTCTCCAGCGGGTAGCGGTCATTGGGCAGCAGCACCGTGCCGTCATCCAGTTTGAGCGTGCCTTCCCCGTCGAAGAGGAACCAGCGGATCGTGTACCGGGCGTCCTCCCAGCGTCCTTCCCGTTTCAGCTCGCACCGTATCTCCGCCGTCTCGTTCACTTTCAGCTCCTTCGGGACGGGCATCGTCTCCACCGTGAACAGGTATTTCGTCTGAATATCCAGCCCGTCATTACAGGCTGCGACCAGCACGAGGGCGGCCACGATGTAGCAGCCCGTGAATATTCTATAAATCATTGTCCTCATATACAATTATATTATATAGCAGTTATCGAATCATGAAGCGGATTCCCACGCCGACCTGCGTGTGGAATTTCCCGCAGTCGCCGCCGAACAGCACCCGTTGGCGACCGTTTACCAGCAAGACAATCTTGTCCGTCACGTAGGCGGACAGCTCCAGCGTCAGCGCACCCCCGTAGATGAAATTGTCCTCATCCGTGAGCCGGGAGCCGTCCGGCAGCAGGCTCTCGCCCCAGTTCACCGTCTCGTACCCGGCAAGGGCGGACAGCCCCAGTGCGGCGAAGAACGTCTTCTTCCGGTCTGACAGGAAGTTCAGGTAATAGCCGCCCTCGCCCGTGAACTGGCTCGCCGGATAGAGGCAGTCCCGGTAGCCGTACCGCTTCTCCAAGTATTCCGCACCGACCACCCAATGGTGGGCGTTCTTCGTGTAGGTGCTCACCGCTATCCCGGCGTGGTAGCCGAAGCCGTCGCCGTTTTTCCAGCGCATGTTGTCCGACAGCCCGCCCGTGAGCTGTATGCCCCTCATTCCGGGCAGGCACCGTTGGGCGTGTGCCCGGTTCACATGCAGGCACACCCCGAAAAGCAGGATAATGAACAGTAACCTTTTCATCGCTTACTTGATTTTCAGTTCGTTAATCTGTTTTGCCGCCACGAGGTCGGCGTTCTCCACCCGGATGGTCTGGTGCCTACCGCCGTCCTTCTCGAACAGTTCGATGACCAGCAGCTTGTCGTCCGGTATGGTGAACTGCGGGACGGCATACACCGTGCGCACGTCGCTTTTCCCCTCCGTCACCAGCACCTCGTTGTAGCTGCGCACCGGGTCGATCACCCGTTCCTGAATGGCGGTGCGCTTCGGCACTTTCTTGTCGACGATCTTGAACCGGATAAAGTCCGTCCGGAAAGCCACGTTCGACCTGTTCCTCGTTTCCGTGTGGAAATAGAACAGCCCGTTGTGCGAGTGGACGGATTTCAGGAGGAACTGCACCCCGAAGCGTTTGCAGCCCAAGTGCCGGATCTCCCGCCTGTCCTCCTTGTAGATGCTCTGCATGATCAGCTTCACCAAGAGCGGGCTTTCGCCTGCCAGTTCCCGGAAATGGAGGTTCATGCGGGTATGCGAAAAGTCCGTCGTGTTCCCGTTCTCCAAAAAATCCTTCATCTCGATGTTCAGCATCTCCGGCTCATGCGCATACCGGGCATTGAACGAATAGAAACTTCCGTCCTCGCAGATAACGGAAAAGTTCGTTTCCCCCGGAAACCCCTCGGTGGTCGCCTTCACCCGGATCACGTTCTCCGCACCGTCCGCTTTCCCGGCGATAATCCAATTGCTTCCCAAGTCCACGTACCGCACCGCCGAGGGGAAGATGATATGCACCGTCTTGGCGAACGTCACCTGCACCCCGTGGGGCGTAACCATCTGCCGGTAGGGTAGCTTCCGTGTAATCCCCTGATACAGGTCGTTGCCCGTAACCCGCTGTATCGTATCATTCACTTGTGCGTTCGCACCCGTCACCATGCCCATAAGCAGGGCGACCCATCCAAAAATCTTTTTCATTTGTCCTTTCTTTTTAATGGTTTTATAATCTGTCGATCTATTGTTGTTTGGCGTAAAGCATCAGCTCATACCCCGCTTTCAGGTGCACCTTTACCGTGCGGAACTTCTTGGCGAGGTACTGGCTGCCGCCCTGCATCAGCCCACGGGTGATGTCCATCGCCACCTGCTGTCCGGCGCTCCGTGCGAACGAGATGCTCGTTCCCAACCCGCCGCCGATGTTCGCCATCGCCTCCTTTGCCGCTTCCTGTTCCAGTGATGAAGGGACAGACAAGCCTTTCTGCCCGTCACTGTCATACACCGCCAGCTCCACGGGCAGCAAGTTCCCCCGGTATTCGATGGACGACACCACAATATCCAGCCGTTCTCCCTGTACCTTTCCCGTACCCGCAACGAGCGTGTTCTGCGGAATCACAAGGTTTCCCGCTTGCAGCGGTTCGAGCAGCCTGAGCTTCACCGTCTGTCCGTCCATAATCGTCTGATCTCCGTGGATGCACGCCCGTATCGTGTTCTTCCCCATAGTGTACCCGCTGCCTACCGCCGTGTTGAAGCCGTAGTTCCTCGGCTGGCTGTACCGCCGCATGAACTCCGCATCGCTCAGGGGCTGTTGCAGCCCCGATACCGTCCGCTCCCGTGCCACCTGCACCGCCACGGCGGGCTGTCTTGGACTGTTGTCGTTCTGCACGGCTGCGCCGTCCTTCCCGTTCTGTCCCATGTACTTGGCGGCAAGCTCGTAGCTCTTCTCCATCAGCGCCACCTGATCATCGATTCCGCCCGCCTGCCGTTCCCTTTCTTCCAGCTTGGCGGTCAACTCCTCCACCTGCCTTTTCAGCTCCTCCTTTTCCCCGTCCACCTTCGGTTCCTCGTAGAACGAGCCGAGCTGACGGTTGATGTCCCGGTAGGCGGTAACGGAAGAACGGCTGCCGCCGCCATTGTCCGAATAGTCCCTGAACGGTTCCCGTTCCGGCTCGCTGTCCGGCAGTTCCATTTCCACCCCGTCCATATCGCTCTCTTCGGAGAAGGCGAAGTCCTCCAGCGAGCGCACCTTCTCCGCCTGCTGTTTCTCCGCCTGCGCCTGCTCGTAGGCTTTCCGCTTGTCGCCGATGATCCCGTCATTCTCCGGCAGGGGGATGTCGGCGTTGAACGCCCCCACGGTGTCCCGGTTCACGTCCCGCTCCTCCGAAGGTGCGAATATCAGCCACATCGAGCCGAGGAACAGCAAGCCCATCAGCGGATATACCATCAGCTTCTTCCGTTGCTGCAACTGTTTCGGCGTGAGCGGCTTGGCTGTCTTCTTCTCCTTTTTCCCGCCGCCCTTGTCCTCCTTCTTTCCGTTCCCCGTCTCCGGGGCTGCGGCATCCGCCACCGTCACGTGCTGCGTTGCCGTTGCTTTTTCTTGGTTCTGTTCTTCCATCATGTCAAAAATTTATGGTTGTCCTACATTCTGATTCTCCTCCCCGGAGGCTTCCTTCTGCCTGTCTCCCCGGTTTGCCGCTTGCCGGGCGGCTCCTTCCGTTCCCGTTTGAGCGATGCCGTGGGGCTTGCTCGGTTGTCCGCCCGCAGGTGCGCAGCCTTCTCGCTCAGGTGGTAGTCCCACCTCAGCCGGGCGATACCGGCAAAGTCCCTCGTCAGCCCGTACTTCTCCACCGTCTCCTTCGGTACTTCCCGCTGACCGTCCCAGCCGTGGCGGGCGAGCCCGTGGAGCAGCGCCCGTTCCGCCTTCACCGCTTCCAGATAGTCGCCGGGCAGTCTGCCGCCCGTCTTCCTCTCGTAGAGGGCGGCGGCTTGCCGCATCAGCCTGCCCCGCTCGTCCGCCTCCCGCAACTCGATCTGTTCCATGATGGTGTGGTTGTCGCCCCGCATCTCCTCGTTCCATTCCCGGCTCAGTTCTTCGAGCCTGCGGTAGCCTTCCGCCAACCCGTGGCGGATGGCCACCGAGTCGTCCGGTTTCTCGCCTTTCAAGGCAAGCCTTTTCAGTGCGTCGAGGTCGCCCTCCCTCATGCAGCAGTTCAGCAGCCGGTGCGCCGCATCCCGTTCCGCCTGCGCTTCGGGGGATAGCGGCTGCGGGGCGTTGCGCCTCGTGTACTCGTGCTCCAGCACCTTGTATTGCGCCGCCAGACGCAGCATCGGGCTTTCCGCCGCCTCCCTCACGCTCCGGGGGATTGCCGCCCCCTCACGCATCCCGTAACGGGTCTCTTTCAGGGCATCCATGACCGCCCGCCATTCGGGATAGCCCGTCTGGTACATGTCTATAAAGGAGGCATTGGAACAAGTGTACTATCCGCAAATTGAAGAGCTGATTGCTCAGTTGACTACATACGCTGAAGAATGGGCAAATATCCCTATGTTGGCAAAAACACATGGGCAGCCTGCTTCTCCTACTCGCCTGGGTAAAGAAATCATGGTTTTCGTTTATCGTCTGAATCGTCAGCTGGCTGTATTGAAAGCTTGTCCTGTCACGGCTAAATTCGGTGGTGCGACGGGTAATTACAATGCACATCATGTAGCTTATCCCGAATATGACTGGAAAGCATTCGGAAATCAGTTCGTGGCAGAGAAGCTGGGGTTGGAACGTGAGGAATATACTACTCAGATTTCTAATTATGATAATCTGGGAGCCATCTTTGATGCCATGAAGCGCATCAATACCATTATGATTGACATGAACCGCGACTTTTGGCAGTACATCTCTATGGAGTACTTCAAACAGAAGATTAAAGCGGGCGAAGTCGGTTCCAGCGCTATGCCGCACAAAGTAAACCCCATCGACTTCGAAAATGCAGAGGGTAACCTGGGGATGGCAAATGCTATTCTGGAGCATCTTTCTTCTAAGTTGCCTGTTTCCCGCTTGCAACGTGACTTGACAGACTCTACTGTGTTGCGTAACGTCGGTGTACCTTTCGGTCACATTGTGATTGCTATCCAAAGTTCGTTGAAAGGTCTGCGTAAACTGTTGCTGAATGAGAAAGCAATCTATGCCGACTTGGATAATTGTTGGAGTGTGGTGGCGGAAGCTATCCAGACTATTTTGCGCCGCGAAGCCTATCCTCATCCGTATGAGGCATTGAAAGCTTTGACCCGTACAAACCAAGCTATCACAGAAGGGGCTATTAAAGAATTCATAGAAACACTAAATGTAAGCGAAGATATTAAAAAGGAACTGCGAGTGATTACACCGCATAATTATACAGGTATTTAAAAAATAGTTAGTTGGATTTTAATCAAAAAAGCCCGAGAGGGCGTTATACATTAATTAATAAACAAAAGGAAAACCATGAGTACAGAAAATGAAAGCAGACAAGAAGGTGCTGCAAACGAAGAAAACCAGAATGTAAGCCGTGATGGTGGTTATAAGTCTTATAACAGAGACAGTAATTACAACAGATACAACAACGACGGCGAACAGCGTCCTTACCGTCCTCGTACGAACAGCTATAATCGCGAAGGTGGCGACCGTCCTTACCGTTCTTCTTATAACAACGGTGACCGTCCTTCCTATAATCGCTATAATAATAATGGTGACCGTCCGCAACGTCCCCGCTTTAATCCTAACAGTGAGGATGGAGGAGAACAACGTTCATACCGTCCTCGTACAAATTATAATCGTGAAGGTGGTGAGCAGCGTCCATATACTCCGCGCCCTCGTTTCAATAATGGTGAGGAAGGTGGTGAACGTCAATACCGTCCCCGTACAAACTATAATCGCGAAGGTGGTGAGCAGCGTCCTTATACTCCGCGTCCCCGCACCGGAGGATATAATCGCGAAGGTGGCGAGCAGCGTCCATATACTCCGCGTCCCCGTTTTAACAGCGGTGAAGGTGGTGAACAGCGTTCTTACACTCCGCGTCCTCGTACCGGCGGTTATAATCAAGGCGGCGACCGTCCTTATCGTCCTCGTACCGGTGGTTATCAAGGTGGTGGATACAATCGTCCCTATCGCCCCCGTACGGCTGATTATAACCCGAATGCAAAGTATAGTCTGAAGAAACAGATTGAATATAAAGATATATTGACCGATCCAAATGAGCCGATTCGTCTGAACAAGTTCTTGGCTAATGCAGGTATATGTTCCCGTCGTGAGGCTGATGAGTTTATTACAGCAGGTGTAGTCAGTGTAAATGGTGAAGTGGTAACCGAATTAGGTACTAAGATCAAGCGTACTGACGAAGTAAAGTTCCATGACGAACCGGTAAGTATTGAACGCAAAACTTATATTTTGTTGAATAAACCGAAGGATTGTGTGACTACTTCTGATGATCCTCAGGAACGTAAGACTGTAATGGATTTTGTGAAAGGTGCTTGTAAGGAGCGTATTTATCCAGTTGGGCGTTTGGATCGTAATACTACCGGTGTATTACTGTTAACTAACGATGGTGATTTGGCTTCCAAGCTGACTCATCCTAAGTATTTGAAGAAGAAGATTTATCATGTATATTGTGATAAGAATGTAACCAAGGCAGATCTTGACCAGATTGCAGCAGGTGTGACATTGGATGATGGAGAGATCCATGCAGATGCCATCAGCTATGCATCGGAAACAGACAAGTCACAAGTCGGTATTGAAATCCATTCCGGAAAGAACCGTATTGTGCGTCGTATTTTTGAATCCTTGGGATATAAGGTAATCAAGCTGGACCGCGTTTATTTTGCTGGCCTGACTAAAAAAGGTTTGCGCCGCGGTGACTGGCGTTACCTGACGGAACAAGAAGTGAACATGCTCCGCATGGGCTCATTTGAATAATAAACAATAAAGAGACAAAACAATGGAAAAAATTAGTAGAACAAAGATTGTTGACTTGCTGAAGCGCCATGATTTTGGTGCGATGGTCAATGTAAAAGGTTGGGTTCGTACCCGCCGCGGTAGCAAACAGGTAAATTTTATCGCCCTGAATGACGGTTCTACAATAAATAATGTGCAGATTGTTGTTGATTTGGCAAACTTTGACGAAGAAATGTTGAAGCAGATCACCACCGGTGCATGTATCAGTGTGAACGGTGAGTTGACCGAATCCATTGGCTCTGGTCAGGCTGCCGAAGTTCAAGCGCGTGGAATCGAAGTATTAGGTACTTGTGATAATACTTATCCGTTACAGAAGAAAGGTCATACGATGGAGTTTCTTCGTGAGATTGCTCATTTGCGTCCTCGTACCAATACATTTGGAGCTGTATTCCGCATCCGCCACAACATGGCTATCGCTATCCATAAGTTCTTCCATGAACGTGGTTTCTTCTATTTTCATACACCTATTATCACAGCATCCGATTGTGAAGGTGCGGGACAGATGTTCCAGGTTACTACCAAGAATCTTTATGATTTGAAGAAAGATGAAAACGGAGCGATTATTTATGATGATGATTTCTTTGGAAAACAAGCCAGTTTGACGGTTTCCGGACAGTTGGAAGGTGAATTGGCTGCTACTGCTTTGGGGGCTATTTATACATTTGGACCTACATTCCGTGCGGAGAACTCCAATACGCCGCGTCACTTGGCCGAGTTTTGGATGATTGAACCTGAGGTTGCGTTCAATGATATTACTGATAATATGGATTTGGCCGAAGACTTTATTAAATATTGTGTACAGTGGGCGCTTGACAACTGCTATGATGATGTGAAGTTCTTGAACGATATGTTCGATAAAGGATTGATAGAACGTTTGCAGGGCGTGCTGAAGGAAGAATTTGTCCGTCTGCCTTATACGGAAGGTATCAAGATACTGGAGGAAGCTGTAGTAAAAGGTCATAAATTTGAATTCCCGGTATATTGGGGAGTAGACTTAGCCTCTGAACATGAACGTTATTTGGTGGAAGAGCACTTTAAACGTCCTGTAATCCTGACAGACTATCCGAAAGAAATCAAGGCATTCTATATGAAGCAGAATGAGGATGGCAAGACGGTGCGTGCAATGGATGTATTATTCCCGAAGATTGGCGAAATAATAGGTGGGTCTGAACGTGAGGCTGATTATGACAAATTGATGACCCGCATTCAGGAACTGGGAATTCCGATGAAGGATATGTGGTGGTATCTGGATACCCGCAAGTTTGGTTCATGTCCTCATTCTGGTTTTGGACTTGGTTTTGAACGGTTGTTGCTGTTTGTTACCGGTATGACCAATATTCGTGATGTGATACCTTTCCCACGTACTCCGCGCAATGCTGAATTCTAATTGTAGGAAATAATAATTCAAAAAATCCTGCCCTATAACATAGAGCAGGATTTTTTTTGTGTTTAACTGTAAAAAAGTTATTTGAAAAGCAGAAAGTTTGAAAAATTTTTCTAATTTTGTTGTATCCACATAACGCAATTTGTTAACTAAATATATACAGCTATGAAACGGAAAAAATTATTCCTACTGATGATAGCATTCTTGCTAATCGGTACTTCGCGTGTAGTGGGACAGGAAAAATCGGATGCAGCCCCTGTCAATTTGAAAGGGATTTGGCAGATGTGCTTTTATGTATCAGGTACTCCTCAGGTGCCGGGTGAGTTGAAACCAAGTAATTCTTTTAAAATTTTGTCTGATGACGGCAAGTTTACCAATATGACCATGATTCCTAATCATGGAGCCATTATTATTGGTTCCGGTACCTATCGGCAGACTGCTCCTAATGCTTATACAGAGCATGTGGAGAAAAATCTGCATCTTCCACAATTGGTAGGTGTGGATAATATTTTGGAATTTGAGATGAAGGGGGGCGATGTCATGGTACTGAAGTTTTTTGTGAAAACGGATAAGGATGGAAATGAAATCAATTCCTGGTATTATGAAACTTGGAAACGGGTGAAAATGCCTCCTGTTTATCCAAAGGATTTGGTCAGATAAGTTTGAGTCTTTGTTTATAAACAAAGGATAGTCATTGGGGAGGGGCTGCTCTTTCATTTTTTGAAAGCGTGGTCCCTATCTATATGGTGGGATATGTGTCTTGTTTATATGATTACTTGTTTGGATACTTAAATGAAAGGTGTCTATGTATTAATTGTTTCCAATAAAATGATGTAGTGAGTAACTGCTACCTGTTTGCACTTAAATATACGGTAAAATTCCTGTAATCTCTTCTTGATTTGCACAGAATTTCAAAAAATGTGCTATTATTCATCACTTTTATGTCTTTTCGAGAACAAAAATTGGAAATAATCGTTAACTTTGTCGCCAATAACAGAAATAGAAAAGGAGATTAATGTCTAAACTTTATATAATAGCGGGGTGTAACGGAGCTGGTAAAACGACTGCTTCGTATACGGTATTACCCGAAATTTTAGAGTGCCGTGAATTTGTCAATGCCGATGAAATCGCCAAGGGACTTTCTCCTTTTAACCCCTCAAGTGTAGCAATCGAAGCGGGACGACTGATGCTGAAACGCATCGGAGAACTGTTGTCAGCCGGAGTCAGTTTTTCTGTTGAAACTACATTGTCCACCCGTTCTTATATCAATCTTATCCAGCAGGCACAAAATCAAGGATATAGTGTCAGCCTTATTTATTTTTGGCTGAATTCGCCTGAACTGGCTATAGAGCGAGTGAAACAGCGTGTTGCCAACGGAGGGCATGATGTACCTGCTCCCATTATCCGTCGTCGTTATCGTTCGGGGTTGGAAAACTTTTTCCGTATTTATATGCCTTGCGTGGATTATTGGATGCTTGCGGACAATAGCTGCACACCGCGTGTTATTGTGGCGGACGCCTTCCGTTTGGGAGATGAGGTCCATATCTATAATCAAGAACTTTTTACTAAAATCAGAAGTTATGTCAACTGAAGAAGAATATAAGGAATTAAGTGCGAAGTTGCGTTATGGTTTAGAACTAGCGGAACAGCGGTTGATAGAGGAAACTGCACGGCGCGAAGGGACACTGTGTTATGGTCGTCCCGATGGAAAAGTAGTTCGGATCTCAGCAACTGAACTTTTAAAGCTTCGTCAGTCCGGTGGAAACAATGCGGCATCTGTGGCTGTTTGTACTTGCTCTGAGATGGAGAGTGGCTGGAATCGTTGAAAATATATGAATAACTGTATATGTATAGGGAAGAATCAAAATTTCTTCCCTATGTTTTTACTCCGTTATTCAAAGCCTAGATGTGGTTGTATCAGCCTTTTGTATGCAAAAAGCAGGAGGAAAAAATATCTTAATTTGTTTGTCAGTTCAAAGAAAAGCCGTACCTTTGCAAGCCGATTATTATCAAAAGTTTATAAAGAATTAATTCTTAGCGTGTTAATAGTTCTTTGTCCGGGAACGGTTAGAAACGCTGGGAAGAATTGTTTTTTAGTAGTTAACATTTAAAAAAGAATTTAAGAGTGGATACTTTAAGTTACAAGACCATTTCTGCAAACAAAGAAACAGCTCATAAAGAATGGGTTGTTGTCGATGCAACCGATCAGGTCGTAGGCCGTCTCGGTTCGAAAGTTGCGAAACTGTTGAGAGGAAAGTACAAACCAGACTTTACCCCTCATGCTGACTGCGGTGATAATGTTATTATCATTAATGCAGACAAAGTGAAATTTACCGGAAACAAGTGGAACGACAAGGTTTACTTGCGCTATACAGGTTATCCCGGTGGTCAGAGAGAAATGACTCCTGCCCAGTTGATGAAGAAACCTAACGGTGAAGAAAAACTGTTGAAGAGAGTAGTAAAAGGTATGCTTCCTAAAAATCGTCTGGGAGCACAGTTGCTGGGCAATTTGTATGTTTACGCTGGTAGTGAACACAAACATGAAGCTCAGACTCCGAAATCAATTGATATAAACTCACTTAAATAATAAAGAATGGAAGTAGTAAATGCATTAGGCAGACGTAAACGCGCAATCGCACGCGTCAGCCTGGATCACCAGACGCCTCTTGGTGTAAATGGAACTGGTATCTCCCTGTCTGAGTATTACAGTAAGTATGCAGACAGCGAAGGCAGCAATATTAACGGCGGCACAAAGGGCAATACACCCGGCGGTACAAAACCGGTACAGACTGGAACAACAGAAACCGGAACAACCACAGAAACGAAACCGGATACCGTAGTCGGCGACATCACTAAGGATGGCAAGGTAGATGCCAGCGATCTGGTGATCCTGCTCCAGTATCTGTGCGGCAATACTGTGGACAGCAAGGGCAAGGACTTCAAGGCAGGTGATGTGAATGGCGATGGTGTATTGAACGGTATGGATCTGGCACTGTATCGCCAGGTATTGTCAAAGGCAATCAGCGGATTTCCGGAATAAGGCGGTGGTCAGGTGAAACGAGATGACTATTTGTCCTGGGATGAATATTTCATGGGCATTGCTTTGTTATCGGCGCAGCGCAGCAAGGACAGCAACACACAGGTTGGCGCTTGCATTGTGAACCAGGAGCATAAGATCGTATCTGTTGGGTATAACGGGATGCCGACGGGCTGCAATGATGATGATATGCCCTGGGAACGGGAAGGCGATTTTCTCAACACCAAATACCCCTTTGTATGCCATGCGGAACTCAATGCGATTCTGAACCGCAGCGCAGGCAGCTTACAGGGATGCAGCTTGTATGTGACATTGTTCCCCTGCAACGAATGTGCAAAGGCGATTATTCAAAGCGGGATTCGGGAAATCATCTATTATGATAACAAATATGCTGACACGGATGCTACGAAAGCATCCCAGCGTATGTTTCTGCTCACTGGTGTCACCTGCCGTCCGTATCATCATACAGAACGGGAAATGGCGCTGCGGTTTTAAGATGCACACAATTGAATCTAATAGAAAAGGCACACTCTCAGATAGAATGAGAGTGTGCCTTTTTCTGTTGTTTCAACACCTGGTTTTGTGAAATATGCCTATTTTCAAAAAAAACAGCTTTTTTTCAATTTCCCTTTGTGTTTTTCTGCAAAATATGCTATAATAAAATAGGTGAGTTATGCAAACCGTGTAAGAATCTGCCGACAAGTTTCATACAGGTGGATTCCAATGAATATAACTTGAATATTATTTCCGAAAGGATGAGGCATTTTATGCGAATTCGCTGTAAGCCTTGGGCAAAGCCGGAACTGGAGGCTTGTCCGTTTTATATTTCTGATCCAAAAGCCTGCAAAGGAATGTGGCAGGCACAATTTCCGAAACAGCAGCCGCTCCGTCTGGAGCTGGGCTGCGGCAAGGGCGGCTTTATTTCACAGGAGGCTCTCGCAAATCCGGACTATAACTACATTGCAGTTGACATAAAAAACGAAATGCTGGTTCTGGCAAAACGAAAGCTGGAGGCTGCCTATGCGGCGCAGCAGATGCCGCTGGATAATGTGCGTGTTATGATCGACAATATCATGTATCTTCGGGAATGTTTTGCAAAAGAGGACCGAATCGACCGTATCTATATCAATTTCTGTAACCCCTGGCCTCGTGGGAAACACAAAAAACGTCGTCTGACACATCCCCGGCAGCTGGTACAGTATCGGATGCTGCTGGATGGTGATATCTGGTTTAAGACAGATGATGACGAATTGTTTGAAGAATCGCTGGAATATTTCCCGGAGGCAGGCTTTCGCATCACGACTATGACCAGAGATCTGCACAGCGAACCGGAACTGCGGTATTTCGAAACAGAACACGAGCAGATGTTTGATGAAATGGGGAAAAAGATCAAGTTTTTGATTGCAGAGCCGGATCCTGCGGTTTCAGAAGAATCTTTACAGGAATTATTGCAGTACAGCGAAAAATATAGTGAAAGGAAACGAGACAATGGACTTTTCCATGAAGAATAACAAGATCGTCAATCATTATTTTACGAATTTGAAGGAACGTTCTACAATTACGCCGATGGAAGTGATTGCTGACGGCACACAGGCGAACGAAAACCCAGCCGCTTGTTATCGTGGAATGGGCTGTGTCAGCGGTAATAACTCCTCACGGCTTTTGCTGGACTATAAAGTAGAGCATCCCCACGCATACCCGGTGCCAAATGGGGAATGTTCCATAATCAGCAACGGTATAGAGCAGGTAGCGGCCGTCCGGTGAAGCTTTCGGATGACACACGGAGCCTTTCTCCAGCCGGGCATTCCAAAGGGTATCCACGCGGTCACCCCATGCGCCGTGATTGGCATCGAACGCAATGCGGCAAAGCGAATAGCGTAATTGCTGTACGCTGTCCGGCAATGGAACAGTCGGAGCTGAGCAGTAATATATCCATTTCCCATCGGCAGAGAATGTGGGAAAAGTTTCCAATACGGTGGAATCCGCCGTAAGCGGAGATAGAATCATCCGGTTTCCGTCAAAATCGGCGACAGCCAAATCGGAGACGGTATCGTAAACTTCCAGACGGCGGTTACTTTCCGTATGGAACATGGGAATAATCACATTAGACGAGAACACACCATACCGCCCGTCAGGATGGAAATCCCCGTAGACAGCCGCAGATATCATCTGTTCATTCTTCAAGGCAAGCTTACGGAGCTTGCCGTCACGGTTCAGGACAGTCCCCCCTCCCTCACCCCGAAGATGGAACATCGAAAGGTTGCCACTATTTCCTCCGTGCACATGACAGTTCATGCACTTGCCGTCTGTCTGACTGTTATCCGCCAAAATACGCTCTTCGAAATTCTCAATACAACGTTCACGTATCTGCAAGGTATTCCATACCTCATAACCGGGCTCTATCAGACGGTAACTGACATAGGCGTCAAGCTTGTCCGCCACTACCTGCCATGCAAAGGAAGGATAGCGCAGCCAGCGGCCGTCGGTACGGGCAGTAACAGTTACTTCCAAAGTATGTTCCTTCTCCGCTTCAAGCAATGCACGCCAAGCTTTCAAGGGGAATATCGCCTTGTTCCCGCGCGCATTTATCTCCAAGCTGTCCGATGCTCCCTTTACACTCACGCATACCGCATCCACCCCTTCATTCCGCACAAGGAAATTCAAAGGAGCCACATTGTAGGGAATGGTTACATCCTGATATTCCGGATAGAGCACCAATAACCGGTCTGCAGGCTGTACAGACTCCGGACGGGGACTGCAAGCATATAGGCAGTAGCACAGTAACAGCCCCACAACAACTTGTATATATTTCATATCTATGTTCATCATAAATCACTTCCCCTTTTTCATCGTAGCATAGTGGAAATAAAACCAATATGTTTTTCCATATTTGGCTTGCAGAGGAGCACCATTACCATCGTTTGCCTCGTACAGCCGGGTATATTCACTGAATTCATCCAATACTTGAGGCGGTATATTCCATTTTTCCACTTCATCCAACGAAGCCTTTTTCCCGGCAAGATAGATAAGTAAACCTTCGGCATACAATCTGGAAGGAAACTTCTTTGCAGCAAACTCCCGATAATCTCCGGCGAAAGCCCCAATATCCTTATTCAGCAAATCAAAGCAGAGAAGGTAATCGCATGCCAACGTATTATCAGGATTGTTACGCAACAGATGACGAAGTGAAAGCGGAATGTCGGCAGAAGAACGCAAAGTATCCGTTGCAGGCAACAACAACCGCTTCCGTTCCAGCCATTGGCAGACTTCGGCCGTCTGTTTTCCGGGAATACGTCGTTCTGCCCAATCACGGTAACACATTGTCTTTTGCAGGAGACGAAGATATTTCATAGCCGCCGCCTCATCACCGTTCACCAGGTTGATTTCCGCCAAACGCTTGACAGCTCTTGCCCCGGTGTGGTGCGGAGAAAAAATCATTCCCAGAATGGCGGCATGTTCAGCCATCGTCATATCTCCCAACGCAAACCAGACTTCATTGGCTGCATAAATAGTGAGGTAGGTAGAATGGGGAGCCACAGGCAGAAACAGCCCTTGCGAAGCCGGTTGATAACCATCCATCAGCCGGTCGGGAAGCCGGTTCTGCTGTGCATTCAGCAAATTATAATAATAGGCAGTGAACGGAGAGCGGTATTCACCCTCCACCAACAGTTTCCGTACTTTTTCCGAACGGCCGAAATACATTTCCGAATCCAACGCCAAAAGATATTCCCGCCCTAAATCGGGCATATTGTACCATCGTGACGACCAATCGCCACAGCCAAACAGCCAATAGCCGGACAATACCGCCAATATGCTTACCGGTAAGCCCGACTTCCACGAACGTCGCATGCAGCTACGGCACAACAACAAAACACCTCCGATACCGGTTAAAGCGATTGTGCCGGAAAGCGGATAACTCAATCCGCATTGCCTTCCTGCCTCCCAAGCCACCGCCAACACCGTAGGAATCCACGCCCAACGTCCCATGTACGGAGCCAACAAACGAAACACCACCACTCCCCAAAGCAACAGCACGACAGCCATTATGGTCGGGCCACCCCCTTCGTAATAAAAGAATTGAGTGAGGAAATCTCCTGACAGACGTGCCAGAGCCGCCGGATGCCGCAGATACCCGGCCAATGGTTCGGTGGCAAGCAAAAAGAGCTGTGTCTGCTCCCGATGGAACAGATGATAGGGCAATATCCGGAAGAAAAAAAGAAACAACGCCAAAGCACCGATTCCTGCCGCTCCCCATTCAATGTATTTCCTTCTGCAAGCTTTCATCCAACAGTTTTTGTTGTTCTTCCGTCAAGGAGCCACGCACCATCTTCCGCATGAATGTCCCCAACGTATTGTTTCCCTGCTCTTTCAAAAACAGAAAGTTCGTTTCCTGCTCCTGCATCCTCAGACTGTCACGTATCCGTATCAGATGCAGTGAATCTTTTCCGGTGGCATTCCGTAGTCCCGTCCGGATAAAATGGTAAGCCTCTTGCTTCTTTTCCCTCCCCTCTTTCCATTTCTGAAGGGCAT
>ERZ772880.1881-NODE-1881-length-17230-cov-3.449374_pt1 | contig 17230 bp, 14 predicted proteins | sample MGYA00580577_ERZ772880 | MGnify/ENA primary metagenome ERZ772880 (study PRJEB29015, sample SAMEA2737705) | human gut metagenome | biome: human gut; feature: human-associated habitat; material: faeces | place: China | collected 2012 ... | reverse complement strand
TTCACTCGTTCACTCCGGCTTCAAAATCTTTCTGTCTTACTGAAAATTATAAGTGTTCGCGTATGGCGTGAAGCGCCGATCATCGAAATCCACGAAACCATCGGCAAGAACGGCAAACCGAAAAAGATACGCAAACGCATTGGCGGATCGGGACTGTGGCATCAGGTTCCGGCGTTCTGGACAGCTCCTACAGTTGCAAGAAAACGTAAGGACTCCGTCGACGAATCCGCGGAATATCCCGAATATGACGTGCCTGAAGATGCCGTGGTCGTTCGCGAGGAAACCAAGGTGTCGCGTTCCGGAACATCCAGTGTGCAGCCGATATATATACGCCCCGCGGAAAACACGAGGAAAATGCTTGACGAAATGGACAAGGCGCGCCATGCCGACCTATGGCGTGTGCTTGTGGCCCTGTCCATTCGGCGGCTCGGTCCTCCCACGGCGCGTACCATCGCCAACACATTCGGTTCGCTCGACGCCATCGAACAAGCCAGCGTGGATGAACTGTCACAGATAGACGGCATCGGTCCGGAAATTGCCGAATCCGTGGTCACCTGGTTTGCTTCGGCCAAGAATCCAGGCGATTGGCGTGGCATAGTGCTGGAAGCATGGAAGGCAGCCGGAGTGGGAGTCGGACAGGCACAGACCAGTGCTCTGCCGCAGACACTGGAAGGCAAGACAGTGGTCGTCACTGGTTCGTTGGTTGATTTCTCGCGGGATTCCGCCAAAGAGGCGATTATCTCCCGCGGTGGAAAGGCCGCAGGATCGGTCAGCAAGAAAACCGATTGGGTGGTCGTCGGCGAAAACGCTGGTGCCAAAGCCGCCAAAGCCGAGGAATTGGGAATCGCCATGCTGGACGAGGACCAGTTCAAACTGCTGCTGGAAAACGGAACGGTGTGACGCGTGCCATATCAAGCCGGCAACGTAATCACAAGAAGGCTCTGGCATGCCGCGCTTCCAGACGCTAGTCTGGTACGCGGCTAAAGGAGGAACCATGACCGACGAGCGCACCATCGAAGCGCGCATCTATGAGCGACTCAGCAAAGTAATCGACCCGGAACTGGGCCGATCCGTGACCGATTTGGGCATGATCGCAGCCATAGACGCGATACCGGTGGAAGGTAAGGCGAACACCTACGAGGTTCGTGTGGAGGTCGAACTGACGGTGGAAGGCTGTCCACTGTCGCAGACTATCACCAACCAGATCAACGGAGCGGTGTCGTCATATCCGGAAGCGACATTGCTGCCGCGCATCGAAGTCGGGTCCATGAGTCAAGACAAGCTCACCCAACTTGTGGCAGGCCTCAAGGCCGAACGCAAACAGAATCCGTTCAACAAGCCGGGCATCAAAACCCGTATTTTCGCCATAGCATCCGGCAAAGGAGGCGTCGGCAAGTCTTCCGTCACTGCGAATCTTGCTGCCACATTTGCCGCATTGGGGTACGACACGGCCGCCATCGACGCCGACATCTATGGTTTCTCACTGCCGCGACTGTTCGGCGTGCATGCGCAACCCACCAATCTGAACGGCATGCTCATGCCAGTTACCGCATGGGGTGTGAAATTGATTTCCATCGGCATGTTTGCCGGCGCCGATCGTGCGATCCTTTGGCGAGGCCCGCGATTGCAGCGTTCTCTTGAACAATTCCTTTCAGACGTATGGTGGGGCGAGCCTGACGTGCTGCTGCTCGACTTGGCACCAGGTACCGGCGACATGGCGATTTCCGTGGCGCAGGCTCTGCCGAACGCGGAACTGGTGGTGGTCACCACGCCGCAGCCATCCGCCTCGGACATTGCGGTCCGCTCCGGCCTGGTGGCATTGCAGGTACCGATGAAGGTACGCGGCGTTGTGGAGAACATGAGCTATTACGAGCATCAGGGCGAACGCCTGCGGATTTTCGGCGAAGGTGGGGGTGCGCGTGTGTCGGAGCAGTTGACCGAAAGCCTTGGCTATGATGTTCCTTTGCTCGCACAGCTACCGTTGGAGCCGGAATTGCGTGAGACCGGTGAGGCCGGCCGCCCCGCCGTGTTGAACGAGGATGGCGCGTTGCGCGCCGATGGCATTGGCGAGACGTTCAGGAATCTGGCCGAATCGTTGATGCACAGACCTATGTGATGTGCGGGGCACGTATCCAGGCCGTCATGACCCGCGGTATGGACGGTGGCCTAATGCGGCTGCGGATTCACAGCTCATCCGGGGAACGTCTGGGTGGAAAACGAAGCGAAATGAAATGACCCTTGTGAAAATCTTGTGCCTTGTGTAGTATCAAGCGCAGACACGGGGGCCGTATGGCTGAGAGGAAGCAAGCGCTTCAACCGTATGAACGTATACCGGGTAATGCCGGCGCACGGACGTCTCTCTTTTCCCGTGCCTTGACATAGAGAAAGGCACATTCATGACCGTAAATGAATCTTCCGTGGTGAAGAAGCATAACAATAAATGGCGAGTTGTTGACATCGTCGTGGCCGCTATCATCGCGGTTGCGGCTGGCGTGATTTTCTGGGGCTGGGATGTCATCTGCGCCGCTCCGATTACGCTTTTCGAAGCGGTGACGCCGGGCTTCGAAGGCTTGTTGAACGGCATCTGGCTGTTTGCGGGTCCGCTGGCCGCCATCATCGTGCGAAAGCCTGGCGCTGCGTTGTTCGCTGAAACCCTTGCCGCCGCTCTGGAGCTTGCCATGGGCAATCCGTGGGGCATCGGCGGTTCTTTGATTATCGGTATCTGCCAAGGCCTCACTGCCGAAATCGGTTTTGCGATTTTTGCATACAAACGTTGGGATTTGCTGTCGACCACCATCGCTGGAACCCTCGCCGGCTTGGGATGCTTCCTGTATAACTGGACCGTGAATCCTGCTTGGGCAGGTTTGCGTATTGTCGTCAGCTGCGTCACTTCCGTTATTTCCGGCGCTCTGGTGGCTGGAGTCCTGATGTATCTGCTGCAGCAGGCCATCGCTAAAACAGGCGTGCTTGACCGCTTCGAATCCGGCCGTGCGAAGGCCTTGGTATGACGATTCGTTAATGAAGTCCCGTATCGCATTCACAGTGGTGGATACGGGACTTCTTTGATGCGTGTTCGTTCTGCAAACGCGGAATGCAAGAGGAATGAAAGAACGATTCATGGGTACTGATGCAGAAAAATCGTTTTCCGCAGCCGGGGTGGTCGCACGCGATTGGGGATGGCGACACGCCTCACGTAAGGATTTCGCGTTAAGGCATGTGGATTTCACCATACAGCCAGGGGAGCGCGTGTTGTTGTTGGGCGCTTCCGGCGCTGGAAAATCGACGTTGATGTCCGGTCTTGCCGGCGTGCTCGGCGGCGATGACGAAGGCGAGCTTGAAGGAGAGCTGCTGATTGACGGAGTGGACGCCCGTCAGGCACGCGGACGTTCCGGATTGGTGTTGCAGGATCCTGACGCGCAGACGATTCTGGAACGTGTGGGCGATGACACCGCTTTCGGTTGTGAAAATCTGAATCTGCCGAAAGATGAGATTTGGAGCAGGGTCCGTTCCTCGCTCGACATTGTTGGACTCGGCTACATGAAACTTGACCGCTCCACACGCAGACTGTCCGGCGGCCAGCGCCAGCGTCTGGCCTTGGCCGGCGTGCTCGCCATGCATCCCGGACTGCTGCTGCTCGACGAACCGACGGCCAACCTCGATCCGGAGGGCGTCAAGGAAGTGCATGATGCGGTACGCCATGTGCTGGAACAGACCCGTGAAACCTTGGTGGTGGTGGAACACCATATTGACGTATGGCTTGATCTGGTGGATCGGGTTATCGTACTCGGCAAGCCGGAGGCCGACTCGCATGTCAGCGGCGTCATCGCAGACGGCATTCCGGAAGAAGTGTTCGGCAGCATGGCATCGGTGCTCGCAAAGGGCGGCGCATGGGTTCCAGGACGCACCATCGAAAGTCATACCCCCGAATCCAGCCAATCGTCGGGAGATGTTGTTCTGCGAACGGAGGATCTCAGCTTCGGGCGTGACTTCGCGCTTGGCGAGCATGTGAACCTCGTGTTCCATGCTGGCGAGATCACCGCACTGACCGGCAAAAACGGCGTGGGAAAATCCACGCTCGCGTTGACTTTGGCCGGCTTGCTCAAGCCGATTTCCGGCCGTGTGAGCATGGATGAGACCATGGTTCCCGCACGTAGGGAGAACGACGTCTTCACTTGGAAAAGTCGGGATCTGCTCGGACGGATCGGCATGGTGTTCCAGGAGCCGGAACACCAGTTCGTCGCATCCAGCGTGCGTGACGAAGCGGCGGTCGGCCCCAAATCCATGGGCAAGAGCGAAGAAGAGTCTTACGCTATAGCCGACAACATGCTTGAGCGTATGAATCTTGCTAGATTCGCTCAAGCTAATCCGTTCACATTATCGGGCGGCGAAAAAAGAAGGCTTTCCGTTGCCTCCATGCTGGCCGCCGCGCCGAAAGTCTTGGTGATGGACGAGCCGACGTTCGGCCAAGACTTCACCACATGGACGGAAATGGTGAAACTGATCGCCGGTGCGCGTGACGCCGGCTGTTCCGTCATCATGGTCACCCATGACGAACCATTGATCGAAACGTTGGGAGCGCGTCGCGTTCTCGTAAGCGAGGGGGAGTGAGATGGAACAGTTGGAAACCATCAGCGTGGTACCGCACAAGGAACGTCATGACGATGCCAAGCCGGCATCGCCGTCATGGTTCGTGGCAAAAATCAATCCGGTCAGCCGTTTCATCGGCGCGGTGATACTATGTATTCCCATGTTCGTGACGCTGGACGTGGTCTCCGCGTCCGTGGCACTCGCATTGGAGGTGTTGTTGCTCTGGATTGGCGGCGTCGCTCCGTGGACGGTGCTTCGTAAAACCTGGCCGGTGTGGATTGCCGCTTCGGGAAGTTTCATTTCCGTGTCGTTGTATGGCAAGACCTCCGGGGCCGTGCTGGTCAATCTCGGTGATGTCGTTGTGATTTCGCAGGGATCGTTGTACTTGGCGTTGGCCACGTTCCTGCGTGTGGCGGCCATTGCCGTTCCCGGCGTGATTCTTGCGCTTGGTCTTGATCCGACTGATTTGGCCGATGGTCTGGTGCAGATTCTGCATTTGCCGTCGCGTTTCGTGTATGGCGGTTTGGCTGGCATGCGCATGTTTACTTTGCTGCAGGATGATTGGCGTGCGCTTGGGCAGTCCCGTCGTTCTCGTGGATTGGGCGACGGCAGCGCCGTCAAACGTGTGTTCTCGCAGGCGTTCAGTCTGCTGGTCGTGTCGATTCGACGCGGCACGAAACTCGCCACCGCCATGGAAGCTCGTGGTTTCGGCGCGGACGCTCCGCGAAGCCAGGCTAGGAAATCGAGCTTACATGCCGTCGATTGGCTGTTTTACGTGATTTGCGTGGCCGTGCCGGTGATTGCGTTGTCTTGCGCTTATTTCACCGGTTACTGGCATTGGGCTTTTACCGGCACTGGCAATTAATCGGAGCAGGGCTGCGCAGTACGGAGGTTTGTTGAATGCGCGGCGGATTTGCGAAGGGCGTTTCATTCGTTGTATGGAATGGAACGCCCTTCGCATTTGCCCGTTGTTTTTCTCAAAAAGATATGTGATATCTGCTACTTGGCAAGCTTGTCAAGCAGCAGCGCTTCGGTGATCACATTGTTTTTCAGGCTGGGAAGACTGATGGATTCGTTCGGGCTGTGCGCGTTGGCCTTCGGATCCTCGGGACCGGTGACCAGTACCTGCGCGTCCGGGAAAATACGCTGCAATTCCGGAATGAACGGAATCGAGCCACCTTCGCCCTTATTGACCGGAGCCACGCCAAACGCCTCTTCCATGGCGTCCATGGCGTCTTTGGTAGCCTCGGCATTTGGATCCATGGCCCAACCCATGCCATTATCAAGCTTGTCGACCCACACTTCGGCGCCAAACGGAGCATGCTCGACCATGAACCTGGCAAGTGCTTCCTGAGCCTCTTCCGGACGCTGGTTTGGAGCGGTGCGCAGGCTGAGACGGAACGTCGTTTCAGGGGAGATCACGTTGAACGATCCCTCCACTGGATGAGCATCGAAGCCGATGACGGTCACGCTCGGCTTGGTCCACAGACGTGCGGCCAAAGAACCGGTGCCGGCCAGACGGTAGGAATCGACGATGCCGGCGTCCGTACGCACGGTTGCCTCATCCATATCTCGCTGCAGTCCGCCGATTGGATCTTCTGAGGCGACGCCCGGTACCACCAAATCGCCATGCTCGTCATACATGGAAGCGATCAGCATGGAGGCAAGCGTGTTCGCATCGAGGATCGGTCCGCCGTACTGACCGGAGTGCACCGGATGATGCAGCGCCTTGACGTGCACGTCAATATCGGTATTGCCTCGCAGCGACGTGGTGAGCGAGGGGATTTCAGCGGACCAATTGCCCGAGTCGGCGACGATGATCACATCGGAATCGAATTCGTCCTTATGCTCCTCGATGAAGGGAATGAAGCTTGGCGATCCCATTTCCTCTTCGCCTTCGATGAAGACTTTGATATTGACCTTCAAATCGTCGCCGAGCGCCTGCAATGCGCCGGAATGAATGGCGATTCCGCCGCCATCATCGGCCGCGCCGCGTCCGTACAGGCGTGTGTCGATTACCGTGCCGACGAATGGGTCGGTGTTCCATACGCTGGCATCGGGCACCGGCTGCACGTCGTGATGCGCGTACAACAGCACGGTTGGAGCGTCGATATCGACGATTTTCGAACCGATGACCTCCCAAGCGCCCGGCGTGCCATCGGGATTGTGCGACTGCACCACATGCGCATCGACACCTACCTTGTTCAGCTCTTCGGCCACGAATTGCGCGGACTGTTTCATATGATCCGCGGTAATGCCTTTTGCGGAAATGGACTGCAACGCGATTTTCTTGTTCAGCACGTCGACAATGCGGTCAAAATCCGCTTCGACGCGTGCGCGAATCTCATCGGCATGTAAAACTGCCATACTGCTCCTCCTTATATATGCGGCATATACGCATCTTGGAAACGTGCCGCCGCATGCTATCGAATGACCATTGTATCCGTCGAACCAATCACGTCCAATCGTTGACATGAATGAGGCAAGGCGTCGATACGTCAATTTACGCTCTATAGGCATGAGTGTGTTTAATAAGAAGGAAGATGCGGACCAGGAGCCTGTCGGGAAGAAGGCTGCGGAGCCTACTGCCGGCAAGGGGCGTCCGACGCCGAAGCGCAAGGATGCCCAGGCGCAGAATCTCCGTCCGCTGGTTCCCAAGGATCGTGAAGCGAGCCGCAAGGCCGCCAAGGCGCGTATGCGCGAGCGTGAAAACGCCGAATACGATGCCATGCAGAAGGGCGACATCAACCATATGCCGAAGTCCGAGCGTCTGCCGTGGCGTATATACATCCGCGACTACGTCGATGCCCGCTTCAACTTGGGTGAGTTCTTCATTCCGGTCGCCTTCGTCATTTTGATCGGTTCGATTTTCGTGACCTACAAGTGGCCGGCGTTGGCATTGCCGTTGATGGTGCTGATGTACGTGTATCTGTTCGCCGTAATCATCGACATTGCGATCATGTGGCGCAAGCTCAAGAAGAAGCTCATTGAAAAGTTCGGCGAGCAGTCCGTGGCCAAGGGCATGCGTTCCGGTTCCTACGCGTGGAGCCGTGCCATCCAGATGCGTCGCTGGCGTCTGCCGAAGCCGCGCTATCAGAAGCGTGGACACTGGCCCGAGTGATCCATTCTGCGAGAATCGCAGTTGCTTTTTCAAGCCGTCGGCGAAAACCGACGGCTTTTCCATTACCATGTAACCAGTTGTAACGCACGAATCAACGAGGGCAGGCATGACTGAACAGCATTTCGACATTGTCATCATCGGAGCGGGACCAGGAGGATATTCCACGGCATTGCGTGCCGCGCAGCTCGGCAAAACGGTGGCGCTCATCGAACGCGACAAAACGTTGGGAGGCACCTGCCTCAATCGTGGTTGCATTCCGTCGAAGGCGTTGCTGACGGCCGCACACAGTGCGCAGAACATACGCCAGGCGGAACGTATGGGCATCAGTGCCACCTTACAGAGCATTGATTTCGGCAAATTACGTGACTTCCGTACGTCCACGGTGGAGACGATGACGAAGGGGTTGGCGGGATTGCTGTCGCATCGCGGCGTCACGGTGTTCCGCGGCGAGGCTGAGTTGAGGGACGTTCATGATGTGCATGTCGCGCCGGCCGAGGGAGAAGCGCAGGTCATGCGTTCCTTCAAGGCGGGAGTGGAGGAACCCGTCGGGTCGGAGCTTACCATCAAAGGCGAAGATATTGTGCTGGCGACCGGATCGCGACCGTTACCATTGCCGGGCAACCCGTTTTCAGGTGCGTTGATCGATTCGACGCAGGCTTTGGAATTGGATACGTTCCCGTCCAGTGCGGTGATTGTCGGAGCGGGTGCGGTGGCGTTGGAATTCGCTTCGTTGTGGAATGCCGCGGGATGCGAAGTGACGTTGCTGATCCGCAAGGACCGCGTGCTGTCGTCTTGGGAGAAGCGGGCTTCGATGACGTTGACCCGCGAGCTCAAACGTCGCGGCATCAGCGTGGTGACGCGTGCGTCGGTGGATTACGTGGATACCGGTGCGAATTTGGGCGCCACCGTGCATTACAGGCAAGGCGGCGGCGAGGAGGAGCGCACCGCATATGGTGAAGTGGTGCTTGCTGCTATCGGACGTATGCCGAACACCGATGCCGGCTGGTTCGCATCCAACGGCATCGAATTGGAGGAACGCGGTTATGTTTCGACCGACGCGTATGGGCGTACGAATGTGGAGGGCGTATGGGCCTTGGGCGACATCACTCCGGGGCATGCTTTGGCTCATCGCGCGTTTGAACAGGGCATCACCATCGCCGAAACCATCGCAGGACTTGACCCCAAGCCGGTATCCGACGAAACCGTGCCGCAAGTCGTGTTCTCTTTCCCTGAAGCGGTCGGTCTTGCACTCGACGATGCGAACTCATGTGAAACCATCATCAATCCGCAGGAAACCGCATATCCCATGTTGTCCAACTCGCGTATGCTCATGAGTGGGGAAGGCGGATCCATGACCATCGTCAGCGGTGCGATGGCAGGCGCTCCGGATGTTCCCCTCGTGCTTGGCGTGCATATCGTAAGCCCGCTCGCCAGCGATCTGATCGCGGAAGCCGAACAATTGGTCGGCAACCGGGTGCCGCTCGCCGCCGCGGCGAGGCTCATTCACCCGCATCCCACCTTCAGTGAATCGTTCGGCGAGGCGCTGCTTAAGGCGGATGGCAGGCCTCTACATACCCGATAATCCCCGTCAATCAAGGAAAAACGGCGGAAACCGTGCGATATGGCATGGTTCCTGATAAACTACCGTTCCAGTGTGAGTAACCGCATAACCAAGTGAGGAAGTCGATGGCAGACAAAGAAGAGCCAAAGAAGAAGCAAAGCACCATCAAGCAGATCATTCAGATCTTCAAGTACACCCACGCCGAAGATAAGGCTCTTCCGTGGTTGTGCGGCGGCGTGTTCGTGGCGCCGATCGTTGTGTTCGTGGTGCTTGGCATCGTGTTCAAGTGGTCGGTGATCGGATGGATCACGTCCATGATCCTCGCCATCATGCTTGGCCTGCTGTTCGCCACCATGATGCTCACCAACCGTGCCGACAAAGTCGGATACGCCAAGCTTGAAGGGCGTCAGGGTGCTGCCATCAGCGTGCTCGGCAACATTAACAAGGCTGGCTTCAACTTTCCGCAGGAGCCGGTGTGGGTTGATCCGAAGACCAAAGACGCCATTTGGCGCGGCACCGGTTACAACGGCATTTATCTGCTCGGCGAGGGCGATTACAATCGCGTCAAGCGTGCCATGGACCGTCAGGAGCAGAATATCAAGGGTGTGACCGCCGGTTCCGATATTCCCGTCTACCGTATCTACGTCGGCCAGGGCAAGAATCAGACGAGCCTGAAGAATCTGCGCAAGACCGTGCTCAAGTGCAAGAGCTACCAGCCGACCAGCCACAAGAACAAGCTGATGGCAGCCATCCATTCGAAGAGCCGCTTCATGCTTACCAAGACCGAGCTGAACATCCTCAACGAGCGTCTGCGCACTCTGCAGATGAAGAACGGCATGGGCATTCCGAAGGGCGTCGACCCGATGCACCCGCAGCGCATCAGCCGTCGTGCTATGCGTGGCCGCTGATTTTCCTGGAATCGTAAAGCCGGCTTACATATGGGAACCTCGATGAACACGTTATCGAGGTTCCTTTTTTCATATCTCCGTTACCTTCCGCTGGCCTGCGCGCATGCGGTAAGGTTTTTGAGAAAAGAAATGGACGTCGCAAGCGACATGACGACACGAATGTCCACAAATTGAACGGTTTTGCAGAGGCAAATACGAGCGTTCGTAACAATTGAACCCCAGTTTTTCGCGAAATCATCCTTCGAATATGTCATTACGAAACATTCTCGTAACCCAATTGGCGAGTGAGCGAAACGCGCGTTCCTAGACTAAGAGCCTGTAAGTTACTTATTCGAAAGGAGCGGTCCCGTGACTGCACTTGAAACCAAGGCTGATGCTGAGGCCCTTATCAACAAGGAAGGCATCGAGTATGTCTCCGTTCGCTTCACCGATCTGATCGGTGTTCAGCAGCACTTCACCGTGCCGGCAAGCGAATTCCTGAAGGACGCCTTCACCGACGGCATGCCGTTCGATGGCTCCTCCGTGGAAGGCTTCCAGGCCATCAACGAGTCCGATATGAAGCTGGTGCCGGACGTTTCCACCGCATTCATCGATCCGTTCCGCAAGCACAAGACCCTCGACGTGGCATTCTCCATCGTCGACCCGCTGACCGACGAGCCGTACTCCCGCGACCCGCGTCAGGTTGCCGGCAAGGCCGAGGCCTACCTGAAGTCCACCGGCATCGCCGACACCGCTTCCTTCGCTCCGGAAGCCGAGTTCTTCATCTTCGACAAGGTGCGTTTCGAGAACAGCATGCAGCGCTCCTTCTACGAGGTCGACTCCATCGAAGCTCCGTGGAACTCCGGCATTGACACCGAAGACGACGGCACCCCGAACATCGCCTTCAAGAACCGCGTCAAGAAGGGCTACTTCCCGGTTCCGCCGATCGACCACACCCAGGACCTGCGCGACGACATGGTCGCCAACCTGCAGAAGGTCGGCCTGATCCTCGAGCGTTCCCACCACGAGGTGGCAGGCGCTGGCCAGCAGGAGATCAACTACCGCTTCAACTCCCTGCAGCATGCAGGCGATGACCTGATGAAGTACAAGTACGTCGTCCACGAGACCGCTGCCCTCGCTGGCAAGGCCGCTACCTTCATGCCGAAGCCGATTGCAGGCGACAACGGTACCGGCATGCACTGCCATCAGTCCCTGTGGAAGGACGGCAAGCCACTGTTCTACGATGAGAAGAACTACGGCGGTCTGTCCGATCTCGCCCGCTGGTACATCGGCGGTCTGATCAAGCACTCTTCCTCTGTGCTCGCCTTCACCAACCCGTCTCTGAACTCCTACCACCGTCTGGTTCCGGGCTTCGAGGCTCCGGTCAACCTGGTGTACTCCGCTCGTAACCGCTCCGCCGCCATCCGTATTCCGCTGGCCGGCACCTCCCCGGCTGCGAAGCGCATCGAGTTCCGTGCTCCGGATCCGTCCTGCAACCCGTTCCTCGCCTTCTCCGCACAGCTGATGGCAGGCTTGGACGGCATCCTGAACCACATCGAGCCTCCGGCACCGGTCGACAAGGATCTGTACGAACTGCCGCCGGAAGAGCATGCTGGCATCAAGCAGGTTCCGAGCTCCCTGGCTGAGGCCATGGACGCACTTGAGGAAGATCACGACTTCCTCACCGCAGGCGACGTCTTCACCGACGACCTGATTGACACCTGGATCAGCATCAAGCGTGGCGAGATTGACCAGGCTCGTCTGGCCCCGACCCCGCTGGAGTACGAGCTGTACTTCCACATCTGAGGCCTATACCCAGTTTCCCTTGAAATCAAGCTGTTTTGGACTCCAAGGGTAATCAGAAGGTAGCCAGATTGGTTATAAGGAGAGCCTCTCCAAATTGGGGAGGCTCTCCTTATTCCTACAGAATTTCTTCCATCCGGGACGGCAAAGACTTTACGGACCGGTCTTCTGACTCCTCGCCTCCACGAACACATCAGACGCATCCAATAAATAACCGTTGATATGAGCCGGACGTGCTTCCACAGGTTCACCGTTAATGTCGTCGTATTCATACAACGCAGGAGCGTTTGTGCCTCTGTCGAATCCGACAATGACGACATGCACGTTCGCATTGTCCGTAGTCTGAGCGTCCCAGCAGAACGTACGGTGAGCGAACCGGATACGCCACCCTCGTTCGACCACATGCTTGAATAGCGGGGCGACTTGTGCTGGCCTTGTGTGATGCTATTCGTGGATACGAACGCGAATTGCGCGGAGGGATTCCCGTCAAGGAAATCAATAGCTTTAAAATACCATCCAGCCACATAATCCAGCGAGCCTCCGGCCTTGCCGCACACCAGTTCCATATCATCCTTGATCTGCTGCGTGTGCTGCTGATGGCCGATGAACGGCGGGTTGCCCATCACATACGAGCATTCATCACCGGGCAGCAGAAGACTGACGAGGTCATAACCATAGTCACTCGCGAACGCTCTCGTTGGCGTCGCGGCATCTTCGAGGATGCCTTCAAGCGCCTCACGAGTCCCCAACGTCCTTCTCTGCATGAATGAACCTCCTTGTATGGCTGGAAGTTATCGTCACAGATGATTTCGTAACCACTTACCTCTGTTCAAGCGCCGCGTTGACCCGTGCCTTGAGTGCAGGCAAGGTCTCGGCCTCGAACCAAGGATTCCTGCTCATCCATAGCTGGTTGCGCGGCGACGGATGCACCAAAGGGAAGAATCCCCGGCCGATATAGGCATCATAATCGCGCACCACGGTTGTAAGGCTGTCCGAATTCTTGAGATGCAGGTACCTGCGGACGGCATATGCGCCCACAAGCACAGTGAGCCGAACATTGGGCATGAGCGCCAAGAGTGCAGGATGCCACTGCTCGGCGAATCCCTTGCGCGGCGGTAGATCGCCCGACCTGCCATGTCCCGGAAAATAAAAGTCCATGGGGAGAAGCGCCACCCGCTCAGGATCATAAAACGTCTCGCGAGAAACACCCAGCCAATCGCGCAGACGCTCTCCTGACTTGTCGTTCCAGGGGATGCGCGTCTCTTCCGCCACCGCGCCTGGTGCCTGCCCGATGACCACGATGCGAGCGCCAGCCCCGACGGAGTAGAGCGGATCGATGCCGCGCTTGGTGTAGTCTGCATTCGCCCCATCAGCCTTTATGGCATTAAAAATCGCAAGGAAATCCTTGTCCATGTCGAAACCATCTCCTTGGTGACATGCGCCGTTCATGCATATTGATTACTCGTTTCCCACAAATATACCTTGCCTTTGCTCTGCAGGGTATATCGTAGGAAATCATCCTCATGTAGTAATTCCCGCATAGCCGCTTATCGTCTTTCAAGATTTTTATTGCCAATGTGCATCACAAAGCACTACGCCTAACTGGATTAAATAAATACTCAGGTTTCAACCGTCTTGCAAGCGTAGCGTTACCGCGAACCACTCTCTATAAGCACCCATGGCGCCCATCGTAGATAACAAGCCGAAAGAAGGAGAACGCGGTCCGGACGACCTATTTCAAGCCTCTAAAGGAGCAATCCTTTCGGGGCTTTTCTATTGTCCGAAAGGAGGCGGCACGCATGCCGAGAAAACCAAGACGCCCCTGCCGCCACCCCGGCTGCCCGAACCTTTGCGAGGACGGCGAGCAATACTGTGAGAAGCATCGCAAGGAAGCGGAGCGGCAGTACAAGCATTTCACGCGCGGCTACTCCGCGGGCAAGCGCTATGGCAGGCAGTGGAAGAAGATCCGCGACCGATAGAAGAACATTGGCATAGTCCTCAAAGTGAAATCCCCTTATGAGGTCAGACACATCTGGCAGCGGGACACCATAGGACGCCGCCACATACGTTAGATATTCCCGGAATGTGAAATACTGAAATGACTGATCTTCCGCTGCCCCTAGATCCAGTGCAAATCAGAAAGTAAGGGGTGATCTGCGGTGTACCAGACGCTTAAATGGTTCAAGGAAAGAAGTGCCTTGCTGTCCATTCTGCATTACCTCCGATTGTTTTTGTCTTTCTCCCAGAGCGAATAGGCGGAGAACAGGAGCACGTCGCCGAGGAAAATGTACAGCAGGACAAACGGGATGTTCATGGTAACGAAACTGTAAATCATGCAGACAGTAAAACGCAAATCCATTCTTCGCGTGGCCGACGGATACGGGTTCCATCCGATCAGTAAGTTCGGCAAACGAAGCATCCCGGAGTTGACCGGATGCGCTGCGGGGCATGTGGATGCATGTTGGTTGTGATGGGCCGGTTGGAGGATATTCCGGCCGATTATGAGGGTCGTTTGGGCGTCCCCGTTTTCTTGAAAAACCTGTCGAATAAAAACGACCTTACTGAGCCGCCTATGCCTTGTGCATGGCGATAATATGCTCTATCTCGGCAAGATCCGAAGCGAAATAGATGCCATGCTGGCGTTCCCGTGTGGAAAAACCATCGTCGATCATGCGTTGCAGCAACGCCTTCATGTCATCGTAGAAACCGTTGAGATTGTAGAAAATGCAAGGCTGCGTCAACTGGTCAAGGCAAACCTTCGACACAACCTCACTGATCTCCTCCAACGTTCCCGTGCCGCCGGGGAAGGCGATGAACACGTCGCCAAGCTCGATCATGCGAGTACGCCGTTCGGTGATATTCGGCACGATGGTGAGCTGGGTCAGATTCTTGTGCGCGACACCCTTGTCCACGAACATCTGCGCCTCGATGCCGGTCACCTCGCCACCCTGCTCAAGCACGGTGTCGGCAATCACCGCCATCAGTCCTTCGTCGGAACCGCCATATACCAAGCGGTGCCTGTTTTGGGCGATCCATGTGGCCAGTTCCACCACGGCTTGCTTATATACGGGGTTGTCGCCTTCGTGAGCTCCTAAATACACCGTGACATCCATGCTTGTACCTCCAACATTCATGGGATGATGTCGCACTCCCAACCGCAATCAGACAATAATCAGATAATCAGTGTAACGAACTGATGCTCGCAAACCAATCGAAAGTGGCAAGAAACACTCGCAAGCCGTGCATGTCTTTCATGGATGCGCAAAAGCCCCGTACCCGACCTGCCAAATTCATGACATGTCGAATACGGGGCAAGGCGAAGGGTGACGATCCTGCTGTGACAAATCGCTGCCGTTGCACAACACTTTTCCCTCTGTGGGATTCGCAAGCCCGGAAATCAGTAACAGCATAGTGGTTTTGCCAGCGCTGGGGCATCGCTCTGTGCGTTGCCGGACTGCTGCGAATCCGGAGAATTGTTATCGGTATTGGAATCCTGTGAGCCGGCAGAGTCGCTGGAATCATTTGTCGGACCCTGCATATCGCGACCGAACTGCGCCCTCTGGCTGGTCTGCTGCGACTGCTGCTGGAATGAATCTGGAAAGTTTTCTGAATTAAAAACGTGACATGGATGGGGCATTCGTTGTGGCAATGGTGTTAGGCTAACGCGTATGCCTATAAAATCCGAAGTCATTGCGAATCCCAAGTCGGAGCGCGTTCGCCGCGTGTCCGAACTCGCCGATCGAAAAGGGCGGAAACGGTCTGGCCGTTTCATGGTGGAAGGCCCGCAATCGGTGCGCGAGCTGCTGACATGGCATCCAGGACTTGTCGAGGACCTCTACGTTGAGGTCGAGTCGGCACAGCCCGATGCCTCGTTTGCGACACCTGCCGTCGCGCAGATGGCGGGCAAGGCCATGCAATCCGGCGTGTATGTGCACAAGGTCACTCATGCGGTGATGCACCGTATGAGCGTCGACGCGCAAGGCGTGCTTGCCGTCGCGGACATGCAGGCTTTCCTTGATTCGTCCTCCGTTCCGGACGATTTCGACGGGCATGCGATGGTCGCCGCGTTTTGGCAGGTCCGCGATCCCGGTAACGCCGGAACCGTGATTCGTTCCGCCGACGCGGCCGGCTGCTCCGCCGTGGTATTGGTCGACGACTGCGTGGACGTGTTCAATCCGAAAGTGATCCGCTCCACCGTGGGATCACTGTTCCACCTTCCGATTCTGACCATGGGAACGGACGACTTCTTCGCATGGTGCGATACTCACGAGTTGGCAGTGTATGCGGCCGATGTATATGGCACGGATTCCCGGCAGCCGGAATCCCTGACGGATGTAATCGCTGCGCCGGAAACGCTTGCCGGCGCCAAAGCGGTGTTGTTCGGCAATGAGGCACGCGGATTGACCAAGGAAGTTTTGGAACGAACCGATAGGATCGTGTCCATACCGCTCTATGGCAAAGCGGAATCCTTGAACCTCGGCACCAGTTCGGCGGTAATGCTGCTGAGCTTGGCTATGTCGAGTCATGTTGAAAGAATGTAAAGTCGGAAAACGTTGAAATTGCGCGTTTTTCGCGTAAAACAAACGGGAAATGAGAAAGGTATCTCGTGGCAGAAGGTGCGGTATTCGACGCCCAAGCGGTAACCGATGCGGTTGCCGAGGGCATCGCGAAAATCGAAAACGCCTCCAGCATGGAGGAATTGAAAGCCATCAAGACGCAGTACGCCGGAGCGGAATCCGCGATGACGCAGGCCAGCAAGGCCATCGGCGCGCTGCCGAAGGACCAGAAGAAAGACGCCGGCAAGATTATGGGCAAGCTGCGCGCTGACTTTGGTCGTGCGTATGGCACCAAGGAACAGCAGGTCAAGGCCGAGGAAGAGGCCCGTGCGCTTGCCGCCGAAACCGTGGACATGACTCTTCCGGTCAATCGCAAGCCGCTTGGCGCGCGCCATCCGTTGCCGAAACTGATGGAGGATGTCGAAGACTTCTTCATTTCCATGGGCTGGCAGATTTCCGACGGTCCTGAAGTGGAAACCGAATGGTACGACTTTGACGCGCTGAACTTCGGCCCCGATCATCCGGCACGCCAGATGCAGGATACCTTCTACGTCAAGGGCAATCAGGCCAAGGACGCCGCAGGATTCGTCGGATCCAACATGGTGCTGCGCACCCAGACCTCCTCCGATCAGGTGCGTGGTCTGCTCACCCGTGGCGTGCCGCTGTACATCGCATGCCCGGGCCGCGTGTTCCGCACCGATGAGCTCGACGCCAC
>ERZ772880.1878-NODE-1878-length-17238-cov-3.779724_pt1 | contig 17238 bp, 8 predicted proteins | sample MGYA00580577_ERZ772880 | MGnify/ENA primary metagenome ERZ772880 (study PRJEB29015, sample SAMEA2737705) | human gut metagenome | biome: human gut; feature: human-associated habitat; material: faeces | place: China | collected 2012 ... | reverse complement strand
TATTCTCTTATGTGGGAATGGTGGCGAAAGAAGTTCCTATCGAGCCTGTAATGAAAGTGGAGCTACAATCAGGGGCACAGAACCTAAGTGAAGTCGTTATTACAGCCATGGGTATCTCCAAAGAGAAAAAAGCTTTAGGTTATGCGGTACAAGATGTAAAATCTGATGAGTTAACGCAAGCGGCAAACTCCAGCCTATCGGGAGCCTTACAAGGAAAAGTCTCCGGATTAGAGATTAAACCATCTAGCGGTATGCCCGGTGCTTCTTCTCAGATAACGATTCGTGGAGCCCGTTCATTTACAGGGGATAACTCTCCTCTATATGTTGTAGATGGCATGCCTATTTCTTCTGCCGCAGACATGAGTACTTACGATAGCGTTAGCGGAGCAGATTATGCGAACCGAGCAGTCGATATCGATCCTAACGATATCGAGAGCATTAACATCCTGAAAGGACAAGCAGCTTCCGCCTTGTATGGTATCCGTGCCTCTAATGGTGTAATCGTTATTACAACAAAAAGTGGTAAAGGGGCAAAAAAAGGGAAACCACAAGTATCGTTTTCTTCTAACTTGAGTTTTGACAAGATTTCCAGAAAACCTCATCTTCAGAACATATACGCTCAAGGTAGTAACGGTAAATTCAATCCTAACGCTTCAACTAGCTGGGGACCTAAAATCTCAGAATTACCCAATGATCCTACCTACGGAGGAAATACAGATAATACATACACCAAGCAATCGGGCAAACATGAAGGTATGTATTACGTTCCTCAACGTGCCAATGCAGGAATGGATCCATGGACTACTCCACAAATTTATGATAATATAGGAGAGTTCTTTGATTTAGGTACGACTTGGAACAATTCATTAAATGTCGCACAAGCATTGGATAGAGGCTCTTATTCCTTTTCTTTGGGTAGTACTACCCAAGATGGTATAGTCCCTACTACAGGTATGGATCGTTACAATGTAAAATTAACAGCGGAATCCCGATTGGAAGAGCATTGGACTACCGGTTTTTCCGGAAACTTCGTGAATTCAAAAATCCAAAAATCTACCGGAGCTAATGACGGTATCGTGGCGACCGTATATCCCGCACCCGCTCATTATGATTTAGCTGGTATACCATCCCATTATGCCAATAATTTATACCAACAAAATACGTATCGCGGTACAGGAGGATTCGACGCTGCCTATTGGTCTGTCAACAACAATGAATTTACAGAAAAGACCAATCGTTTCTTTGGTAACGCATATGTAAACTTCGGTACAAAATTCAATACCGAAAATCATAAGTTAGATGTAAAATATCAAATGGGTGTAGATGCTTATACTACCCATTATCAAGATATTTGGGGATATGGACATGCGAACGGAAAAGGACAGATAGAAAACTCGGGATGGACAACAACAACGTTCAACTCTCTATTAACCGCGACTTACGCATGGAAGATCTCCGAAGCTTGGGACTTTGATGCCTTACTGGGTAATGAGATCGTACAAGACAATAATAAATATTACTGGCAATATGGTGGTACATATAATTTCCCGGGATGGAATCACATCAATAACACCGTAACTAAAGATAATGAAGAAAAACAGAGCAGCCAACGTACAGTAGGTTTCTTTGGCAGTCTTTCTGCTTCGTATAAGAATATGTTATATTTAAATGTTACGGGCCGTAATGACTATGTATCTACAATGCCGGCAGGCAACCGCTCATTTTTCTACCCTTCCGTATCGGTAGGCTGGATATTGACAGAATTAGAACCTTTAAAGAACGAAATCGTAAATTACGCGAAAATCCGTGCTTCGTACGCTGAGGTTGGACAAGCCGGGAAATACTATCAGAACTACTATACGACTCCTTCTTTTGGTGGAGGATTTTATAGCGGGACACCTTTGATGTATCCTATCGATAGTCAAAATGCTTTCACAGAATATGGGATCGTGTATGACCCCAATTTGAAACCTCAAAATACTCGTTCTTATGAACTAGGAGCGGATATTAGTTTCTTCAACAATTTGGTATCGATTAATTACACTTACTCTCGCCAAAATGTAAAAGATCAAATTTTCGAAGTACCATTAGCATCATCCACGGGATCAAGCAGTTTTATGACAAATGGAGGAAAGATTCACACGAACGCTCATGAGTTAACGGTGAATATCAATCCAATCCGTTTGAAGAATGTAGATTGGAATATCGGAATCAACTGGAGTAAGATCGATAATTATGTAGATGAATTGGCTCCCGGAGTAGAAAGTATCTTCTTAGGCGGATTTACGACTCCTCAAGTACGTGCGGGTATTGGTGATAAATTCCCGGTAATATACGGAGTCTCTTACGCAAGAGACGATAACGGTAACTTGATTGTCGACGAGGATGGAGTTCCCATGGCTGGTAAAGATGATGTAATCGGTAAAGTCTCTCCTGATTTCATCCTTGGTTTCAATACAAATTTACGTTTGTGGAAATTCAACATTAGCGCTGTATTCGACTGGAAGCAAGGAGGACAGATTTATTGTGGAACAAATGGTCTTCTTGACATGTATGGTGTAAGTAAAAACACTGAAAATCGGGAAGGATCATTCATTGTTGAAGGAGTTAAGGAAGACGGCTCCAAAAACACGACACCTATATCCGGAGCGAACGAGATGCAACATTATTATGAGACGATCAATAATATCAACGAATCTTCCGTATATAATAGCTCGTTTATTAAGTTAAGAGAATTAGCTGTTAGTTATCCTGTATTCCAGAAAAAATGGTTAGAAGTCAACTTGAATGTTTTCGCAAGAAATATCTTGGTTTGGTCCGAACTTGCTAACATAGACCCGGAATCCACTCAAGGAAACACGAATATGGCTGGTTCTTTTGAACGTTTCTCATTACCAACAACTTCTAGTTACGGTTTTGGTCTAAATGTTAAATTCTAAAATGATTACTCATATGAATAAATATAAGTTAACGCAGGGATTATTGGCTCTGGCATTGCTGGCAGTTCCTATGATTTCTTGTACAGATAGCGTAATGGACGATATTAATGTAGACAAAAATCACGCACAGGATGTACAAGCCAAATTTATTGTAACAGACTTGATCACTTCTACCGCATTCAGCACCGTAGGAGGCGATTTCTCTACTTATGCTTCTGTATATATTGAGCAAGAAGCAGGTATTCATAATCAGTTATTCAATGCCGAGACTCGAAATGGAGAACCATCTTCAACAAATACTTATAACAATGTATGGTCTTCTACCTATACCAACCTAAAGAACGCTAAAACAGTAATAGCTAAGTGTTCCGGAGAAGGAGAAGAAGCAGGTAACCAAATCACGCTAGGAATCGGACAGTTTTTCGCCGCCTATAACCTAGCGGTACTTACCGATTTATTTGGAGATGTGCCTTGGACAGAAGCTTGCGATATGAATATTAGCATGCAGCCTAAAATAGACTCTCAAGAATCTATTTACAACGACATCTTTAAATTAATAGATGACGCTATCAGTAATTTCGATGGTACAGATGCCATGGGAGCGGTAGGAACAAATGATCTGGCTTATGGGGGCAACGGAGGTAAATGGAAAAAAGCGGCTTACGCCTTAAAAGCCCGATTAACAATGCATCTCTTAAATAGAGCATCGGACAAGACCGCTTCATTGAACACTGTCCTAGATTGCATATCTAAATCGTTTGAATCTTCAAGCGAAGAGTTAAAATTTAATTTCTATGATGGTGTCACCAATATCAATCCTCTATTTGGGTTCTGCTTTACTCGTGATGCTCTAGCCGCTAGCCAAAGTATAGTGGAAAAGTTTGTAGAACGTAACGATCCGAGGGGAACACGTGCCTTTATGGACCCGGACTGGGTACAACGTGAAGATCCTTCAGAGGTTAACGCCGCACCAAACGGGAAGCCTGAACAAGTGCAATTCACATACGACACTTCCATATTTTATGGCTCTTCTTTAGCTCCGACAATGATGCTAAGTTATCATGAATTATTATTCCTGAAAGCAGAAGCTCTTTGTCGATTGAATAAAAAAGACGAGGCTGAACCAATACTAAAAGAGGCGATACAAGTAGCATTTAATAACATGAATCGTTCTATCCAAGCAACGATCAATTGCCCGGATTTATTAAATTATGGAGGGGCTACAGCAAAAGCCGATCTAACAGAAGAGGTTGCCGCTGAATATTTTGATAAGAACGTAAAACCGTTATTCGAGGCTAACCCGCTGAAAGAAACCATGATCCAGAAATATCTTGCTTTCTTTGGCGCATCAGGTGAGGCTGTCGAGGCTTATAACGATTATCGTAGATTAAAAGCGGCGGGGGAAGACTTTATCACATTAAAAAATAAAGGTAAATTCCCATTACGCTTCATTTATGGCTCTGGTGACGCAACAGCAAATAACAATATCAAGGAAGCTGTTGGCGATGGCCAATATGTATACAGCGAACCGGTCTGGTGGGCGGGTGGTAGCCGTTAAATGACCTTATAAATTCATAGTTATGATTTTTTCAATTCATACTTATCTTTTGAAAAATCATAACTATGTTTTTTTCAAGTCCTTATAAGGATAATTTACGCATGCTTCACTAGCTCGAACCGCTTGTCTACGCAAGCAGGTAATTCATGCGGGTAATGGGTTACGTAAATCAAGGTTTTTCCCGGGCGATCGCAGAATTGCTCGATAATAGCAGCCGCCTTTTTCTTATTGCTCACATCCAGACCGTGGAGAGGCTCATCTAATATAATTAAATCGGGATCTTTCACGAAAGCTCTCGCTAATAAAGCCAAACGTTGTTCTCCCGATGATAAGGTCAAGAATAAACGGTCTTTCAAATGTTCGATGCCAAAAACTTTCATCCACTCCAAGGCTACCGTTTCTTGCTCCGCATTACACTTACGAAACAAGCCGATCGAATCGAAAAAGCCGGAACCGACAATATTCAAGGTAGGGACATTCTCTTTATAATATAAGTGCATCTCCGGCGATACATATCCGATACGCTTCTTGATATCCCAAATACTTTCCCCGGAACCTCTCTTTCTATCAAACAAATACAACGTATTCGCATACGACTGGGGATTATCCGCGTAAACCAAACTCAGCAAGGTAGATTTACCAGCGCCATTCGGACCGAATAACGCCCACTTCTCCCCGTTCTTGATTTCCCAATCCAAATCTTTCAAGATCGTACGGCTACCATAGCGTATTTTCACATGTTCCATGCGTAAAGTCACCTCATGTAAAGAGGCTATCTTGTTCATATCCACAGGTAAACGAACCTTACCAACTTCCTCGCATGCATGAATGCCTTCCGTTGGAAAAAGACGGGCGATTAATTCCGTATCCGACATAAACTCCTCTCGAGTCAGCGGAGGCAAGCAAGTACGATCATGGATAGGCAATACATGCGTGATCATTGCCGGTATGTCATTGGGGTTAGATAATAACAAGACAACTTGAACACCATTCAATTTTGTCATTTGCCCTAGCATCTCTACCAATAAATCCCGGGAAGGAGCGTCTAAGCCGATAAAAGGATTATCCAAGATCAAGACACGAGGACGGCTAAGCAACGTCCTGACAATCAAGAATTTTCGTAATTCACCACTTGATAAGAAGATCAACCGCTTAGGCAATAAATCCTCTATACCGAAAAGAGTCAATATCTTCGCTAAATTATCAGAGCCGGCATATTCCTTCAACAATTCCTCGACAATAGGCATCTCCTCCGTCTCTGTCGAATGCCAACGCTGTTGGTAATAAGAATTCCGGCAATCCGCCAACGAATAAATATCCTTAAACGCTATGCTCTTGATAAAGTCACTCACCTTACCATCCCCGGAGAACACGACCTCACCTTCCTTAAAAGCGAATTTACGCTGCATAATATCCGCTATCAAGGTTTTACCAGCGCCATTCGGACCGATTACAGCCCATTGCTGTCCTTCATCAATTCTCCAATTCACGGGTGCCGTAAACCGCAATTCCGGCAAACGAGTAACGATATTCTTAATATCGACCACCATCATTCCTTCTTTTTCCATCTTTTTTCTAAATAAGCCGGACAAAGGTACATAGTTTATTTAAAAATGACAGCATAATGACAAAAAAAGGGACCACTCATCACGAGCAGCCCCTCTATAGTATACAGGCACTTGGTATGTCTATGTTAACTAGTAGTTAATGAACGCCTGTACGTGTATCCCACCACATTTGTTTACCCCACAAATTATCCACGACTTCCGCATCGAACGGAGCGCAATTCGCATTGTTCAAATTACGTTCCTTATCAGGATACGGAGAGCGGAACGGGGGTACGTTATGATTAGAATAGTTTGCCGGACGGCCCGGAGCCGGATACAAGTTGTCTGGCACGCCTGTACGGCGATACAATGACCAACCTTCCATTCCTTGCTTGAACATGGCAACCCATTCCTCATAATAAATCTGTTTCTTATCATTCGTGAACTTACCCGCGTTCGCAAGGTAATCCGCTATATCTTCGGCAGATACGCTATTCTCTTCCATGGAATAGGTAACAGCCTTATTGTATGCGTCCTCTGCGGAGATTCCGGTATTCCATCCCAACATAGATGCCTCAGCGACACAGAACCAAGGCTCAGCGACACGCATATAAGGAGAAAAACCAGCCAAGTCCGTGAAGAAACGTGCTCCCCAAATGGAATATTTAGAAGCTACCGCATTCGCTTTCGCCCCGATCGTATAACCTACATACTTAGGCTCACCGGCCTCCACACTTTCTTTTGTGGGTTGGAAATAAGATGAGCGACGAGGGTCCTCACGTGTATTCATATGATCCACGATCACGTCTGCGGCACAATACTCCGTCTTACGTGTGCGATAACCGTCTGCCATCGGTTCGTAATAGTTGGGGTCTGTTCCGATCCACCAGAAGAAAGCATTATCATCGTTGCTTTCCATGATCGGATACTTAGTGGGATTACCCATGACTTCCTCTACGGTCTCCTTAGCCAACGCCGGGGAAACCTCTGAGATACGCATCGCTAAACGAAGACGCATAGAATTACAATATCTCTGCCACTTCTCGATATCACCACCGAATAACAGGTCTCCCTCGCCTAAGTCATCACTACCACCATCGGCAAAGCCATCCGCTGCTTCCTTCAATGTAGCCAATAAGCCCGGATAAATATCCTCTTGCTTATCGTATTTCGGCTGCAAGACCCCATCTGTCATCTTAGCGGCATCCGTATAAGGGACATCCCGCCAACGATCCGTGGCTACCTGCATCAAATGAACCTGCATAACCTTCGATACGTTCAGCATATTAGGAGTCTCATTAAACGTGGCACGCTTCTCGATATCTTTTAGGTTATTCAATATACGATACAAATACTCCCAGTTCGTATCCTGTACACCCGTACGGAAATTATAGCGGGACTCGTCGATATAAGTCATCTTCGAAGCATATCCGCAGAAAGTCATCGGCTCATCCATCGCGAACCACCGATCATACAGACGATAGGATGTGTAATATAAAGAATACGCCAGAAGATTCGTCGTAGGCACATCCGTAGGGCTATCCGGGTCTGTATTGACCTCCTCAAACGAATCGGTACACGAGCTACCGAATACAGTAGCACCGACCATCATAGCCATCATGAAATTCTTGATATATCTTTTCATATTAAATTCCTCAGATTAATGTTGATTAAAATGTTACACCTAATTTAAGACCAAAGCTACGAGAAGGAGGATAAGAGTTGGACTCAAAACCTACACCAGAGTTAAATCCTCTGCTTGTAGCCGTAGTCTCGGGGTCATCGCCACCGGTACTTGTAGACTCCGGATCAATATGAGCGATATTTGACTTATGCACCCAAAGCAACGCCAAGTTCGTACCAACCAATGATACATGAGCGGCCTTGATACATTTAGTCTTCTCTAGAATTGATTTCGGGAAATTATACGTCAGGTGAGCCTCACGCAATTTCAAGTAAGAACCATCGAATACCGACATCTCACAAATCGTATAATAATTATAGAAGAAGTCCTCTGCGTTGACAGCGACATCATTAATCTTACCATCAGCGGTCTTGAAGACCTTGTCCGTCATATAATTCTGGCCAAGTACGACGCCATTCTCACGCAAATCGCCTTCTGCTGTGTGTTTCAAGATACCTGTCTGAGAACCGAATGCTTGTGTAACAGAATACACGTCACCGCCCAAACGGAAATCCAATAAGAAACCGAAGCTCCAATCCTTATAAGAGAACTCATTGCTGAAACCAGCCAACCACTTCGGCGTAACATCACCGATCTCTTTTCCAGCCTCGTAGACAGGAATACCATCCTCTACCAAGATCGAGCCATCCTCATTATATACGTAACCAGTACCTACCAAAGTACCCCAGCTTTTACCGACCATCGCATAGTTCTTCACGCTCCAGCTACTACCGATTTGGTAAGCGTCCAAAGACTGTCCGGTAACGGGATCTGTATAAAGCTCATCGATTCGACTCTTATCCTTCGCCCAGTTCAACGTAGCCGTCCAGTTGAATCCCTTCGGATTCTTGATGATATCACCGGATACCTGCAACTCGACACCCTTGTTGCTGATCTTTCCAGCGTTAATATACATAGAGGTATAACCGGTAGAGGTAGCCACGTTCGCATTCATGATCTGATCGCTCGTCACCTTATTATAATATGCGGCATCAATATGCAAACGATTGTTGAACAAATTAGCCTCAACACCAACTTCCCAAGTCTTTACGCTCTCCGGACGAAGATTTGTAGGAGGAAGGATTGTCGGATTATAGAACAATGTAGTACCATTGAACGAAGAACTGATCAATGAATAATAAGCGTTCGAACGATACGGGTCCGTTGCGGAACCGATCTTTGCCCAACCACCACGCAATTTCAAGAAATTCAAATAATCGCCATTTTGCAATCCGGGGAATGTCTCGGTCAAGATCCAGCTACCACTGAAAGAAGGATAGAAGAAAGCGTCCTTGATCGTAGAGTCCCAGTCATTACGGACACTTACCTCGGCATAAGCCATATTCTTGTAGCCGATAGAGGCATTAGCGTATACAGAGTTTGAACGACGTTTCTCATGGTCGTTCAAGGTGTACGGGGTTCCATGAGCGTTCGCTACGGTAAACAATCCCTCTGCGGTCAATTCGTCCGCACCTGTCCCCATGATAGCTGTTTGATAATCACGATAGTTGGCTCCAGCCAAACCATTCAAGGCCCAATCACCGAAGTTCTTGTTCACGTAGGCGATAAAGTCCGCATTAAACTCAGTCATCGAACGGTCGAAGCTACGGAAATATCCATTCGGATAGTCGATATTCCATAAAATACGAGAGAACTGATTAGAATCGTAATGATCCAAGCCCATACGACCTTCAAACTTTAACCAATCGGTCGGTTTGATATACAAAGAGGTCTTGCCATAGAAACGATTACGATCATAACTATTGGTATTCTTATTCAATGTCCAATACGGATTCGCATGGAAAGACTGTATCCAGTTATAATGCGTATATTTTCCATACTCATCCACTTGATCCCAATTATTCTTCAAATCCTTCAAATCAACTTGACGACCAAACCACTGCATGATAGACTGCAAAGCATTCGTACTGTTATATCCCGTACCCGGCAAGTTCGCGCTTTTCGTGCGAATATAATTCGCAGACAAGTCGAAATCAATATACTTATTAAACGTCATTTTCGTGTTCACCGCCATAGCATAGCGCTTCTGATCAGTGTTCGGGGTCGTACCGCTTTGATCACGGAAAGATAAAGATGCGCGTGTAGACGTTTTATCCGTAGAGGCAGACAAAGCCACCGTATGATTCATTGAATAACCCGTTTGGAAGAAATTCTTGATATTGTCCGGGCAGGAAACCCAAGGAGTAGCCTGACGCACGCCATCGATCACCGGGCTATTGTATTGCGGCAAATTCAATCCGATATCCAAGCGAGGTCCCCAAGACTCATCCGCGTTATCGTTGATACCACTCCCCATACCATCTACATAATTGTAACCATTCTCCAAGGCAAAAGTTTGATAATCGCCAGAATATCCCCCCGCTTGCGCTTCCTTCCAATCATACTCGGAAGCGTAATAGCCCTGTCCGTACTTATTCTGCAATCTAGGCAAATTATAAACCCGGTCAATCGTGATATCACCCTCATAAGAGATAGATACACCCTTGTCTTTCTTACCGGATTTAGTAGTAACCAAGATAACGCCATTACCGGCACGCATACCATACAAAGCGGCAGATCCACCCTTCAACACAGAGATGGACTCTATATCCTCCGGATTAATATCATTCAAGCCGGAACCCAAGTTTACAGTGGCACCTTTCGCATTATCATTAGCGATAGGCACACCGTCCACAACGATCAACGGTTGGTTATTACCAAAAGAGGAATTACCGCGAACCACGATATTCTGCGACGCACCAACCTGTCCACCTTGAGAAGTAATCTGCACACCGGCGATCTTACCGGAAAGTGAGGTCGCCAAGCTCTGTTGGCCAGCTTTTGTCAACTCATCAGATTTCACCTCTTGCAGGGCATAACCCAAGGCTTTCTTCTCACGAGTCAAACCCATAGCGGTTACAACCACCTCATCCAACGCTTTTGAATCCGAGTCCAAAACAACGTTGATCACGGATGCCACAGGTACTTCCTTCGTTTTCAATCCTACATAAGAAATAAAGATCATCTTAGCGTCTCTCGGTACATCTAAACTAAAGTTTCCCTCAAAGTCCGTAACCGTACCAATCGTAGTGCCTTTCACAACGACAGCCGCACCGATCACGGGTTGCTGATCTTCCGATGATATAACATTACCTGTTATCTTCATCGTCTGTGCCGTTGCGACTCCTATGCCTATAAACAAGCATAATAACAAAAAAGTCAACCTTCTCATAAACACACTTTTTTTATTTAACAATTAATTATTTAAATCAAATTTCACACATAACTTACCATAGTTTACGAAGAACTTAGTTTAAAACAGCAGGATTATACATGCATATATATAAAATTACATTAAAATATTTACTTTACTTTTACATACAATCACACATACACCTAATCCTCACACTGCAAATATAAAGAATATTTTCTGTTAAAAACAAATAATACTATGATTTTGTGTCATTAAAACAGTCAAATATATTTCATAACGTCATTTACAGACCTATTAAATGTATATTTTGACACATAAGCAATATCATAATAACACAAAACCAATCAAGCAATAGGTGTTTTTTAGTTAATCTATTTTACAACAATAAAGATTATACAAGATTTTAATATCATTTTAACAAACTATTTGATCTTTGATAAAAAAAGAAGATTTCCTTAAGAATCATAGCATTTCAACCTATTTCGCTTTCACTTGTAAATAAAATCGTTCTTCGTAGACTATGTTCCTTCCAAAATAAATGAATACATTTGCCTTACGTAAATCTTTAAAACTAATAGCATGAAACATTTTCTTTTAGCCATGGCTACTTTATGGTGTGTGGCAGGTACATTCTCCTTATTCGCGGCGGATAACAATAAATGGAAGCCTCTCTTCGGTAAAAATCTGGAAAACGCCAACTACAATCCGGAAGTTTGGAGCGAGACTGATGGCGTGTTAGGTGCCGTGAAGGACGAGTCTATCTGGACAAAGGATGAATATGAGAACTTCGAGCTGGATCTTGATTTTAAGACCGACGTGGGCACGAACAGCGGAGTAGTCGTTTACTGTACGGACACGAAGGACTGGATACCCAACTCGGTAGAAATACAGATAGCGGACGACCATTGTGAAAAATGGGGAAACGGCAAGCCGTATGAGAAATGCGGAGCCATTTACGGACATCTAGGCGCCGTGCAAGACAAGGTTGTCAAAAAACCCGGGGAGTGGAATCATATGCGTATCAAATGCGCCGGACAACATATCATGGTTATCCTCAACGGAAAGAAAGTTACCGAAATGGATATGAGCAAATGGACTTCCGGCACCAAGAACCCGGATGGAAGCGATATCCCAAGCTGGCTGCCCAAACCTTTCGCCGAATTACCGACAAAAGGATTTATCGGATTACAAGGAAAACATGGGGATTCATTAATCTGGTTCCGTAATATCAAGATTCGGAGTCTTTGATAGACCTATTATATAATGTACGTGAGGGGCCATAAACAGCCCCTCATTTATTTAAAAGACTCTCGTCCCTTTTCCTTGGTGAATCTCCGAGGCTTGCGTAATAATCACTTGCTTCACCCCGGCGTCTATCGCTTGGTAAGCGTTTTCCAGCTTTGGGATCATGCCCCCTTGGATAATTCCTTGTTCTACATATCCCTTAAACGCTATACGATCGATTTCCGGTATCACGCTCTCATCATCGTTCTCGTCCAACAAAACGCCTTTTTTCTCGAAACAGAACATCAATGTCACCTCAAAATGTTTCGCCAACGCTTTAGCGGCTTCTCCCGCTATCGTATCAGCGTTCGTATTCAACATATGGCCTTGCTTATCATGTGTAAGAGGAGCCAGTACCGGCACGATACCTTGATGGATAAGAGAGGCTAGCAAATCGGCATTCACCTCTTTCACGTCGCCTACGAAACCATAGTCTACATCCTTCACGGGACGTTTATCCGAACGCATCAAGTTCATGTCCGCACCAGTCAAGCCTAAAGCGTTCACGCCCAACGCCTGCAAGCCCGCTACGATGTTTTTATTCACCAACCCGCCATAGACCATTGTCACGACCTTCAAGGTCTCGGCATCTGTAATACGGCGACCGTTCACCATCTTGCTCTCGATCCCTAGTTGGGCGGCAAGCTTGGTAGCCGAGCGTCCTCCCCCATGCACCAAGACCTTATATCCCTCGATAGCAGCGAAATCGTTCAATAATTGACGAAGCGTTTCTTCTTCCTCAACGATCTTCCCTCCTACCTTTATCAAGACTAGTTTTTCCATACTTAATTCTTTTTTATAAAATTTTCTCGCCAAAGTTACTAAAAAAAGAAAGATTTGTATACATTTGCACTCGCAATGCGGTAGTAGCTCAGTTGGTAGAGCATCAGCTTCCCAAGCTGAGGGTCACGAGTTCGAGCCTCGCCTACCGCTCTATCAGGCATTAGGCGATTATCCAAATAAGGATGGTCGCCTAATTTTGTTTTATCTCCTCAATGCTCCTTCTAAAAGCAACGTCCGTTTCTCTAGCTAGAAACTAGAGTTTTGTGCAAGGGAAACTTCTGTTTCCCCATAGGAAAACTTTTGTTTTCCCTAGAAGAAACTAAAGTTTCTTTTTAAAAAAAACCACAAAAACTGCAACATTCTTATAATCAAAGACGTAACCAAGTTTCCTTTTCCCTTTATAATAAAAACAAAGCTATCTCTTTTCTCGACATAAAGCCATATGTTATGCTTAAACGATCTATACTGTTTAAGAAAAATAATCTACCTTTGCGTCAAATAATTAAGAAGAGAATGACAAAAAGCATATTTCTATTCCTGCTGGGGATTCTTTCCCTATCGGCGATAGCGCAACCCAAACTGAGCGAGGAAGCCCGTATCAGTCTGATGACCAGCGCACCGTACGATGAAGAGGTATTCACCGTGTACGGGCATGCCGCTCTACGCATATACGATCCCAAGCAAAATATAGATTATATATTCAATTACGGTATATTTGATTTCTCCAAACCTAATTTTATCTACCGATTCGCTAAAGGAGAGACGGATTATAAACTGGGAGTAGCCGATTTCCAAGACTACGTGATCGAGTACCAAATGCGGGGCAGCGATATCACGGAACAAGTATTGAACCTCACCCAAGAAGAGAAAGAGCATATATGGGACGCCCTGCTTATCAATTACAGGCCGGAGAACAGGGTATATCGTTATAACTTCTTCTTCGATAATTGCGCTACCCGCCCTGCCGCGATCTTGGAAAAGGAGATCAACGGGAGCGTCGATTATCAGTATCCCTATCAATCCCAGACCTTCCGGGATCTTATTAATTATTGTACCCGAAACCATCCGTGGCTCACATTCGGATGCGACCTAGCGCTAGGCAGCCCCACCGACCGGGAGGCCACCCAGCACGAGATGCTCTTCCTCCCCCCTTATCTAAAAGAAGCGTTCTCTAAAGCCACCATCACGAGCCCGGACGGGACAATCCGCCCATTGGTGAGCGAGACCCACGTGATCGGAGCCGGGGAAGCCGACGAGCCGGAAAAAGATATCTGGGATTTATTCACCCCTTTAGTCTGCGCTTGGCTTCTGTTCGGAATCGTTTTAGGGCTTACTTGGATCGAATGGCGCAAAAAAAAATACTTCCTGTGGGTGGATTGTGTCCTTTTCTCGGTAGCCGGAGCCGGAGGTGTCATCCTCTTCTTTCTTAGCTTCATATCCGTCCATCCCTGCACGTGGCCGAACTGGTCTTTGGTATGGTTACAGCCGCTCGATTTGATCGCTGTTATTTTGTTTTGCGTAAAAAAGCTGAAGAAGGCTGCATATTACTATCATTTTATTAACTTTGCGGCGCTTACGCTGATGTTACTGGGATGGCATTTCATTCCGCAACATCTAAACAGTGCCTTTATTCCGCTTGTAGCCTCGATTTGGGTTCGTTCGGGTTGGGGTGTTTACAGAAAGATATGGAGAATCGGATGAGAAAAATTATAACGTCACTTATCGCTATCCTCGTGGTAACAAACCTTGAGGCGCAGCAGCGTACCCCCAAATTGGTGGTATGTATTACTGTGGATCAGCTAAGGGGCGACTATATAGAATACTTTTATAATACATTTGGCGAACGGGGCTTCAAGCGTTTGATGAACGAGGGGTTGGTGTATAACAATATCCGCTTCGAGTTCTCTGACATAGACCAAGCCAGCGCGTTTGCGACTCTTTTTACCGGAAGCAACCCTTGCTTCAGCGGTATCGCCGGAGATAAGACATTTGATTTCGAGAAAGAGAAAGAGGTCTCGATCTTAAATGATCCCGAATATCTGGGTAATTACACGAAAGAGAATTATTCGCCCAAGAATTTATTCAGTTCCACGATCGGCGACGAGTTGAAAATCGCCTCTCAAGGAAGAAGCGACGTATATTCCATCGCCCCGGATGCCGAGAGCGCCATCCTTTCCGCCGGACATGCGGCGAACGGAGCTTTCTGGATGGATAACACCAACGGGAAATGGGCTACCACGACGTATTATAAGGGAATCCCTTGGTACGTAGACCGCTATAATAACGGCCCGGAATCTTTGGCGTCACGCTTGGAAACCATGGTATGGACTCCTACCCTTCCAATGGAGAAATACAATGCCTTTCCTTACGTATTAGACGATCTACCTTTCCGCTATACGTTCAGCGAGAAGTTTGCGAACTGCTATCCTCCCCAAAGACCTTGCCGTGACCATCTTCTTCAAAAAGATCGGCAATACCGGCGTGTGCATCCTGCTGGTGGCCCTGCTGTGCGCCATACGCGTCAAAGGAAAGGCTCTGCTTCCGTGGCGCGCCATGGTGAACGAAGGCGTGGCCTGGCCCATCATTTTTATCCTCGCCTTCACGCTGCCTCTGGCCGGGCCGCTGTCCGACCCCAAAAGCGGCATTACCGCGTTCATGCTTGAGATGCTCCAGCCGCTGTTCGGCTCGGGTTCCGGCACGATCTTTGTGCTCTGCATGGGCATCGTGGCCGTCATCATGACGCAGTTCATCAACAATACCGCTCTGGCCGTGGCGCTCATGCCGGTGGTGCATACCTACTGCTCGACCAACGGCGTGTCGTCCGAACTGCCCGTCATCCTCATCACCATCGCTTGCTGCCTGGCCTTCCTCACGCCCGCCGCAAGCTCCACAGCCGCCATGCTGCACGGCAACGACTGGACCAACACCAAAAGCATCTGGAAAATCGCCCCGTTCCTTATCGTGCTCTCGCTCATCGTTGCGAGCGCGGTGGTCATCCTCATCGGCAAGGTGTTCCTGTAGCGGATCCCGCGCTGCCCTTCCTCTTTCAAAAACAAGGCCAAGCCCCAACCATCAGGGCTTGGCCTTGTGTGTCCCGGAACCCCTCTTTCGAATGAACCCCAAACAACAGCGGCAAGGCGGCTCACGTAAACGGTATTCTTCCCGGCATGATACGTCTTATCGAAAACGAAATACCGGAAACCGAGGCCCAGGACAACAGGAGGAGTCTTTTTATTCTCTTTCTCATTAAAACTATTATATAAAAATCATTCGACTAAAAACATGTTGCCTATTTCACAAACACAGGCTTGCCGCTAGGAATAAAAAAAGCTAGAGTCTTTCTGCGAGCTGTAAATAAGTCTGTCTTAAATTCCGACTTCCCTGATATTGGGCATCCTTTATCTCGGTGTCTTTCTTTGATTGCGGTGCGTCACCTAGTGTCTTTTGCTCTGAGGCGTACCGGGGAAAAACACCTTCGGAGTACGTTATGTTTAAGAAAGTATTGCAGACGATAGCAGCCGCCATGACCCTTTGCCTTACCATGCACCTCGCTATTGCCTCTGATATTGTGAAAGTTCCCACAGCGTGGTTGGGCGAGCATGAAGCTTTTTTGATGTGGTATGCCAAAGAAAAAGGCTGGGATGCTGAAGCCGGTCTGGATATTCAGATGCAGCTGTTCGATTCCGGCCCTGATATCCTGAATGCGCTTCCTTCCGGGAAATGGGTCTATGCAGGGATGGGAGCCGTCCCCGCCATGCTCGGTAACTTACGTTACGGTACATCCATCATCGCCCTCGGCAACGACGAATCCGGATGCAACGCGGTAATGGTATATCCCGACAGCCCCATAGCAAAGGCCAAGGGGTGGAACGAAAAGTACCCCGAAGTACTTGGTAGTCCAGAAACGGTCAAGGGCAAGACTTTTTGGGTAACCACGCTTTCCTCGGCCCATTATGCCCTTACTTCATGGCTGGAAATACTGGGTCTTACCAACAGCGACATTGTCATCAAAAACATGGATCAAGCACAGGTGCTCAAGGCATTTGAAAGCAATGAGTGTGACGGGGTCGCGTTATGGGCTCCCCATATGTTCGTCGCCGCGAACAAGGGCGCGGTAATGGCCGCAGACGTACGTACCGCCGGAAAGGGCAACCCTGTCGTCGTCGTTGCGGATACCCGGTATGCTGAGAAGTATCCTGACATAACTGCCAGTTTCCTTGGGGTATTCT
>ERZ772880.1811-NODE-1811-length-17598-cov-5.251895_pt1 | contig 17598 bp, 10 predicted proteins | sample MGYA00580577_ERZ772880 | MGnify/ENA primary metagenome ERZ772880 (study PRJEB29015, sample SAMEA2737705) | human gut metagenome | biome: human gut; feature: human-associated habitat; material: faeces | place: China | collected 2012 ... | reverse complement strand
ACTCCTCCGCCCTTCGGGCACCTCCTCTGGGAGAGGAGGCTAAATTGGCTCCTCTTTTAGAGGAGCTGGCAGCCGTAGGCTGACTGAGGAGTCCTAGGCGAACGATGTCCGCCCCTACGAGATAATTTCCACCGAACTATTGCACCGCCGCTCGGCTTTAAGAATTCTTTAAGAAATCTGCACTATACTATGGAATAACAGGAAAGGCAGAACATTCCGATCTGCCGCCGCTTCTCATTTTCCAATTCCTGCCCTGCGGCAAAACGCCGCTGTTCCGAAGGCAGGGGAAAACACTCCGCAACAGATCGTAACAAAGGAGAAGTGAACAACATGAAAAAAATCTCGCACCGCTATGTGCGGAAAACCGCAGCCGGCGTGGTCGCTCTGTCCATGCTCTGCGCCGCTGCAATCCCTTCGGTTCTGGCTATGCCTGCCGGCGCAGCCAGCGCATCCGGCGACCTGAACGGTGACGGCTCTGTCACTGCCGCCGATGTGGCAATCCTGCAAACCTCACTTCTGGGCGGCACTGCCCTCACCGCAGAACAGTACGCCAACGCCGATGTCACCGGTGACGGCGCTGTGGATGGTCTGGATCTGACCCGGCTGCGGCAGATGGCTGCGGTCGTTCCCGTAAGCGACGCCATCGCCATCCACCTCAGCGACAGCGGTATTACCGTAGAGGGCGACACCAAGGGTGTGACCGCCGTTTCCGGAAAGGCTGTCACCATCTCTGCCTCCGGCAACTACACCGTAGACGGCTCGATCACAGACGGACAGATTCTGGTGAACATCCCGGATACCACAGCGGATTCTGACGCAGTTTCCCTGTATTTGCAGGATGTGACCATGACCTCTTCCAACGGTGCGCCCTGCATTCTGGGACAGAGCGCAAAGAAACTGAAACTGACCTGCTCCGGTGAAAATACGCTGACCGATACTGCCGCCGAGGCAAACGCCGACACCAGCGGCGTGATCTACGGCGACTGTGATATTACTGTTACCAAGAACAGTACCGGCACGCTGAACATCACCAGCAGTATGAATACGGCTATCCGTTCCAAGGACGACATCAAGCTCAACGGCGGCGCTGTCGTGATCAATACCGATGTGGACGACACTTCCGACGCCGATGCCATCCGGGCAAACAATACCCTGGAGGTAGACGGCGCATCGGTTTCCATTACCTCTTCCGCAGACGGTCTGAAATCCTCCAAGGAAGACGTTTCCATCCTCTCTGGCAAGGTGAGCATCAAGGTAGGCAATGACGCAGTACAGGCGGCAACTGCCCTCAATATCTCCGGCGGCACGGTGATCGCCAGCGGCGACCGTGGCTTTACCCTGGATGAAAACGGCACACTCGCCATTACCGGCGGCGATGTGCTGGCGACAGCCACCGACTACGCATTCGGCATGGATTCTTCCGGTGCGGCAGTGACTGTAGACACTTCCGGCTGCACCCAGGGCGTGGTACAGCTGGACTATGCGGCAGAGTGGAAAAAGAGCAACGCTGTGACTTTGAAGAAGGGCAGCGATACTGTCTTTGAAATGACGCCGAATAAGAAGTACACCTATGTGCTGGCAAGCGGCGCAAAGCTCTCCGGCACAGACAGCTATACCCTCTATACCGGCGGCACGCAGATGAACCACAGCGGTTCGGACAACGGCACATTTGCCATGACCGGTACGCTGACCAAGTTCACCGATGTCAAGGAACTGACCGGCGGCAGCGAACTCCCGGATGATGACAGCGTTGTCACTGCCCTGGTCTACAGCGGCAGCAGCGTGACGGCAACCAACGCCTCCGGCGGCGTAGTCTCCAATCCGTCCAATCTGACCATCTCCGGCGCAAATGTCACCATTACGGCATCCAGTGAGATTTCTGTCAGCGGCGAAAGCACCAGCGGACAGCTTGCCGTCAACGTGGACAAAACGGCAGAGCCGGAGGGCAAGGTGGTGCTGAACCTGGAGGGACTGACCCTTTCCAACAGCAGCGCTGCGCCCATCTATGTTGAGGCGATCGGCGATGAGGTGCAGATCTCTGCCAAGAACGGCACGACCAACACCATTTCGGACGGCACATCCCACACGGATACCTATGTGGACAGCGACGGCAATACCAACACCGTAAACGGGGCGATCTTCTCCCGTGACGATCTGAAGCTCAAGGGCAAGGGTACGCTGATCGTCAACGGCAATACCGAGGACGGCATCGTCTGCAAGAACGATCTGAAGATCTGGAACGGCAATATTACTGTCAACGCCGCAGATGACGGCATCCGTGGCAATGATTCGGTACGCATCGGCGACCCGGATGCCGCCGATTACAGCAGCCTGTCTGTGACCGTAAACACCAATAACGGCAGCTCCGGCGGCGACGGCATCAAGACCAACTCCGACGAGGACGGCAAGGGCTATGTCACCATCAACGGCGGCACGGTCAACATCGACTCCTACGCAGACGGCATCCAGGCAGAGCAGACCTTTACCATGAACGGCGGCGAACTGAACATCACCACCTATCAGGGCTCGAACTTTACCGGCAGCGCATCCGGCGGCAACGGCGGCTGGGGCGGCGGCATGGGAGGCAATGACGGCAACTCCAACAAGACCGACATCAGCGCCAAGGGCATCAAGGCTGTGGGCGTGTACGACGAGGCAGGCACGACCTGGCAGAGCGGCGGCGATCTGATCGTCAACGGCGGCACGATCACCATTGACTCTTCCGACGACAGCCTCCACTGCGGCGGCGATATGCAGCTGCTGGGCGGCAGCATGACACTGGCGACCGCAGACGACGGCGCACACAGTGACCATGCTCTGACCATCGGCAGCACCGGCGGCGATTATGATGCGCCTTATGTGAACATCACCAAGTCCTATGAGGGCATCGAAGGCGTGGATATCACCCAGAACAGCGGTACGGTTATGGTAACCTCCAGCGACGACGGCTATAATGCCGCAGGCGGCGCAGACAGCAGCGGCAACAATAACAGCGGCGGCTGGGGTCAAGGCAGCTGGGGAGGACCCGGCGGCGGAAGTTCCAGTGACGGCAGCCAGACCATGACCTTTAACGGCGGCTATGCCTATGTGAATGCAGCCGGCGACGGTCTGGACTCCAACGGCAATATCTACTTCAACGGCGGCTATGTCTTTGTATCCCAGACCGGCGGCGGAAACGGTCCGCTGGACTGCGGCGACAGCAACAACTCCATCACCTATTCCGGCGGCACGGTCATTGCGGCAGGCAGCAGCGATATGTTTGAAACACCCAGCAGCTACTCTTTCCTGTCTACGACCTCTGTTTCTGCCGGTCAGACCATTACCTTTACCGATGCCAGCGGCAATGTGCTTGCCACATTCACCCTGCCGAACGGCTCTGCGGAAATGGTAATGTGCAGCCAGGAATCCAGCGTCACCTGCTATACCGGTGGCACACTCTCCGGTACGACCTATTTTGCCAGCCAGGACAGCACGAATCGCTGCGGCTATGGCGGAACGATCAGCGGCGGTACGGCCGTATCTGCTAGTTCCGGCGGCAACAGCGACCCGGGAGGCGGCGGAAATAACCGCCCGTTCTGAGCACAGGCAATCTGACGCTTTGGCATAAAACAGCTATCTCCTTGAAATATGCCTATTTTCAGGTAAAAAACATTCCCCCTCATCCAAACCCTTCTGCACCGATGTAAGTGCAGAAAAAACGGAGACACCGAGTCTGAACTGACCCCAAAAAGTTAGACAAAGATTCAAAAGAAAATCTATGCAAAGCGACTAAGAGGAATCTTGGTCGCTTTTGTTATGCAGCTTCCTGTCTGAAATCTATAGGAGATAGACCATTCAGCTTAAGCTTGATGCGTTTGTTGTTGTACCATTCTATGTATTCATGAAGCTCTTCAATGAAATGCTCGACAGAATGAAATTCCTGCAAATAGAGAAGCTCCGTTTTCAGCAAACTGAAAAAGTTCTCGGCACAGGCATTGTCAAGACAATTCCCTTTTCGGGACATGCTCGGTTTGACGCCTTTCTCTTTCAGCATTTTTTGATAGTGCTTATGCTGATACTGCCATCCTTGATCGGAATGAAGAATCAAATTTGTATTGTCCGGTATTTTTGAAAACGCTTTCTCAAGCATATCTGTTACCTGGTTCAAATTCGGATGATGGCTTAAATTGTATGAGATCACTTCGCCATTATATAAATCAATGATGGGTGACAGATACAGCTTAATTCCAAACAACGCAAATTCAGTAACGTCAGTTACCCACTTCTGATTTGGCTGATCTGCTTTGAAATCCCGTTCCAAAAGATTCGGTGCGATTCTGCCGACATCACCCTTGTATGAGTTGTACTTGTGCATACGAACACGGCAAAATATACCCATTTTACGCATCAGTTTCTGTACTGTCTTGTGATTGACAACAAACTTCTTCTTCAATTCTTTGGTGATTCTCCGATATCCGTAACGACCTTTGCTTTCATCGTAAATGTGGCGTATTTCAGTTTTGATTTCAGCATATCGATCCGGCTTTGGATGATCAAATTGCTTACTGTAATAGTAGTAGGTACTGCGGGGAATATCAGCAATCTCAATGAGCAGCCCTATCTTATGTTCATGCCTCAGTTCCCATATCACTTGTGCTTTTTCTCTTGCCGTACCCTCTCGGCAACCAAGGCATTCAATTTTTTTAAGTACGCATTCTCCGCACGAAGGCGCTGTACTTCTGCAATCAGATCTTCTTCTACTTCTTTCTTGATTTTCGGAGATCGCCCTGTGGACTTTCTCCCTCTGCGTTCTATGTAAAGTCCCTCCGCTCCTTCCTCAAGATAGATTCGTTCCCAGGCTGTTACTCTGCTATTCGGTATGTCAAATTGACGTGCAGTTTCACAATAGCTTAACTTTTCTCTGTGCATTGTTTCCACTACTTTGATTTTGAATTCCGGCGTGTATCTTTTGTTCGGCTGTCCTTTTGGCATAAAAATGCCCCCTTTCGTTAGACTTTTTAATTGGTATATTTCTATTATACCATATTGTCTAACAAAAGGGGAGCATTTCAGTCTGATCGGGTCTCCGTTTTTTGTTTTCTTGACAGGTTTTGATGGAATGTGGTATAATAAGAGTCCAGAGCATACCGAAAACGGTGGACGGTTTGATTTCCAGCTCCCATGTATTTGATACGATGGGAGGTGATACAATGGAACATTATGTAACATGGTCAGAGCTTTTCGCATTTCTGGCACTTCTGATTGCATTCGCATCCTTGTTATATACAATTTTCCATGATAATCACAAAAAGAAATAACCGCCCTCTGCGACCAAACTGAAAGCGGTTAATTCTTATTTACCTATTTCATGGGAGCAACCGTCTGCCGGTATGCTCTTTCTATTTTCATTATACCCGTTTCCATCCAGTTTGTCAAGGGGCAGACCGGATTTTTTGCGTGTATTTTCCCGTGAAAAGGCTCAAAAACTCGTTCGTTTCTGCGCCGGCAGCTTGCACAATCTGTAACTTCCATGTGTTTCCATAAAATTTTTTTGCGGCTAAATCCGTGAAAGTGTGCAGAAATTGTGGGAAAGCACCGGAAAATCCACGCAATTTCGCCGTTTTTTCCGAATTTCACAAAATGAACAAAAATCCGCCCCGGATTTTCACTCGCTTGACATTTTCACCGGAAATTGCTATAATATTTAGGAACTGTTTTGCGGGATTTCTGTATAATTTGTAGAATTCCCGAAGGGTGCGCCGCTGGAGATGCGGTCATCCGCAGAAAAAGTGACGATCTGTGCAGCTTGCACAGAAGGTTAGAGTGTGGCATCCCGAAAAGACGTGCAGTGTATTTTTCCGGAGACACGCTCCGGAATACGTCTGTCATCGCAGCAGACAGAAAGAAGGGTGGAAGAGCCTTGGCGAACTACAAATGGCACAGCCGTGCCGCAGCAGCCGTGCTGGCTTGTCTGATGACGGCGGCGGCGCTGCCCCTGTCCACAGCATTTGCGGCAAAGGCACCAAGCACAGACACAGCGCAGACCACGGCGGTATCTGCGGAAGAGACCGGAACGGATACCGGCGGCGACCTTTCCTATGAGGAACAGGAGACCTACAGCGACTATTACGACACCTATCGGGACGAACCACGCCCCGAGGCGGAGATCCTGCTGAGCGGCGCAGATTTCCAGAAGGCGGACTGCACCGGTTATGAGACCGGCAGCTATTCCGATCGGAACGGCGAGAGCCGGGAAAATGTGCTGGTCTGGAACAGCGCAGAGGGCAGCTTCAGCTATACGCTGAATGTGCCGGAGACCGGGTTGTACTGCGTGCAGGCATCCTATTGTCCCATCGTCTCCAATACTGCCGAGATCTCTGTGTCTCTGGCAATCGACGGCGAAGTGCCTTATGATACGGCGTCCCGTCTCAAACTAAATAAGGTATATCAGAATCAGTCGGAGATCAAGACCGACGATTCCGGCAACCAGGTGCGTCCGACACAGGAACAGACCGAACTGTGGCAGACCAGCTGGATCGGCGATTCGGACGGTCTGTTCAATGACCCGGTGTTCTTCTATCTGGAAAAGGGGACCCATGAGATCACCCTTTCCTCCCAGAAGGCATACTTCGCCCTGGAATCCCTGCGCTTTGCACAGCCGGACGAAGTTCCCACCTATGCGGAATATACCGACAGCGTCAATGCTGCGGTGTCCAAGGAAGATACACCCTCCGGCGTTGTCCGCATCGAAGGCGAAAACGCCGTGCTGAAATCGGATTCCGTGCTGTATCCGACCTATGACAACTCCACCAGCGCCATCTCGCCCTCTGACCCGAAACACATGGTGTACAACACCATCGGCAGCGGCAACTGGGAAAAGGCGCTCCAGACCATCACCTGGAAGGTGGATGCAAACGCACTGCCGGGAGACGGCTGGTATAAGCTGGGCATCAAGGCACGCCAGGAAGAAATGCGTGGTTTTTACTCCAACCGCCGCATTTATATTGACGGCACAGTTCCCAGCCAGGAATTCGATCAGGTGAAGTTCTACTACGACACCGACTTCCGCATGACCACCGTCCAGAACGGGGACGGCGAGGATGTGTATGTCTACCTCACAGCAGGGGAAGAACACACCATCACCATGGAGGTCATCCCTGGCGAGATCGGTGACTCCATGCGTCAGCTGGATGCCATTGTCCTGGATCTGAACACCTATTACCGGAGGATCGTGATGATTACCGGACCGGAGCCGGACAAGTATACCGATTATTATGTACACGAAAAGATCCCGGAACTGGTAGACGAATTCCAGCGCATTTCCGGGGAACTGAAAGAGATCCAGGGACACATTGAGTCGCTGGCGAACTCCAAGGGTTCTGAGGCGGCGTCGCTGGAACAGATGACCGTGATCCTGGACAAGTGCGTCGACGATCCGCTGAAGATCCCGAATTATCTGTCCCAGATCAAGGATTATATCACATCCCTTTCCTCCTGGATGCGTGACTATCGTGACCAGCCGCTGGAAGTGGATTATCTGGAGTTGGCGTCTCCGGACAAGGATTTCCCGTCCATCAAGGCGGGATTCTGGAGTTCCCTCTCCTATAGCTTCCAGCGCTTTACGGCATCCTGGGACGAAAGCTATAACTCGCTGTCCTCCACCACAGGGGACGATGCCATCGAAGTCTGGGTGTCCCTGGGACGTGACCAGGCGCAGGTGGTAAAAGACCTGGTAGAATCGGAGTTCCAGCAGCAGTACAACGTGCCGATCTCCATTAACCTGGTAGTCGGCGGCGTAGTCGAGGCAACACTGGCGGATAAAGGTCCGGACGTTGCCCTGTTCCTGGGCGGCGAATTCCCGGTGAACCTGGCTGCCCGTGGACTGCTGGCGGACGTTTCCAAAATGGACGGCTATGACGAAATGACAAAGCTGTACCAGGAAAACGCCATGGTGCCGTATCAGTACGAAGGCGGCACATACGGTCTGCCGCTGACCCGGAGCTGGGCGATGATGTTCTACCGCAAGGACGTTCTCAGCGAACTGGGCTTTACCCAGGCACCCCAGACTTGGGAAGATCTGATCGATATGCTCCCGGCGCTCCAGCGGAACTATATGTCTGCCGGTCTGGTGCTGCCTGCGGTTGCGGCGGATGCCAACCAGGCGACCATCTCTGCGGCGACGGAATCCGGTCTGACCTTTGCGTCCCTGCTGCTCCAGCGTGGCGAGAACTATTATAATGCGGCGCAGACGGAGACTACCTTTAATACCAACGCCGCCATTGACGCATTTGAGATGTGGACGGATTTCTACACCAAGTATGACTTCGACCAGCAGTACGATGCGTTCAGCCGGTTCCGTACCGGGGAATATCCCATTGTGGTTTCAGACTACTGCACCTTCTTCAACCAGCTGGCAGTGGCAGCGCCGGAGATCGACGGACTGTGGGGATTTGCTCCCATTCCGGGTACGCTCCGGGAGGACGGCACCATTTCTCACGCTGTCAACTCCAACAACACCGGCGCAGTCATCTTTAATAAGGTAGACAAAAAGACAAACGGCCTGGAAAATGCGTGGACGTTCCTCAAGTGGTTCTGCTCCACCGATGTCCAGGTAGAATACGGCACCCAGATCGAGGGACTGCTGGGACAGATGGGACGGTACGCAACGGCAAACACCGAGGCGCTCACCCAGCTGGCATGGTCCACCGATGAGGCAAACACCATTCTGGGTGCAATGGATGAACTGGAAGAGATCCCGATCATCCCGGCATCCTATTCCGTCACCCGAAATGTGATGAACGCATTCCGTGACGTCGTCAACAACAACGAGAATCCCCGTGATACGCTGATGTCGTACAACCGGGACATCAACGAGGAGATCACCAGAAAGCGTGAGAACCTCGGATTAGATACTTAACGAAAAGGAGGGAATCCCCTTGGATACTGCCGAGATTGGCAAAAGAACCCGACAGGAAAACCGGCGGCTCACCTGGCTGGCAGTCAAGCAGAACAAGGCGAGCTATCTGATGATCGCTCCATTCATGCTGTTTTTCCTGGTATTCACCATCGTACCGGTCGTGATGTCCCTGCCGATGGGCTTTACGGATTTCAACATGGTACAGATGCCGAAATTTGTGGGACTGTCCAACTATACCACCCTGTTCCTCTCGGACAAGGTGTTTATCCAGTCCATCCGTGTGACCCTGGTGTTCGCCCTGTTCACCGGTCCGATCAGCTATGTGCTGTGTTTCCTGCTGGCGTGGCTCATCAATGAGCTGCACCCGAAACTCCGCACCATCTTTACCCTGATCTTCTATGCGCCGTCCATGGCGAACGTCTATACCGTCTGGAAACTGATTTTCAGCGGCGACTCCTACGGCTATCTGAACTCGTTCCTCCTGGATCTGGGCATCATCAGCTCGCCCATCCAGTGGCTGACCGACGGCAGCTATGTGCTGGGCGTCACCATCGTGGTGCAGATGTGGATCAGCCTGGGCGCCGGATTCCTGGCGCTCCGTGCCGGATTCCAGAACATCGACCGCTCGCAGTATGAGGCAGGCGCAATCGAAGGCATCAAGAGCCGCTGGCAGGAACTGATCTACATTACCATCCCGTCCATGGGACCGCAGCTGATGTTTGCGGCAGTCATGCAGATCGTCAGCTCCTTCACCGCCGGCACAGTCTCCCAGAATCTGGTGGGATTCCCCAGCACGGACTACAAGGCGCACACCATCATGAACCACGCCTATGACTACGGCTGGATCCGCTATGAGATGGGTTATGCCTCTGCGATCTGTATGATCTTGTTTATCGTGATGTATATTCTGAACAAGCTGATCGGCAAGGTTCTCAGCAAGTATATGGACTAAGGAGTGTGCAGTATGGCAAAAAAAGAAAAGGTATACGGCACACACCTGAAGGTATCGACCAAGCGTGCCGGGCATAAGATCGGCGGCACGGTGGGGATTTTTGTGTTCCTGCTGGTGCTGGCATTGTTCATGGCGCTGCCCATCTATCTGGCAGTGGTCATGTCGCTGAAACCGGTGCAGGAACTGTTCGTGTTCCCGCCGAAACTGTATGTCATTGATCCCACCCTGTCCAACTACAGCGCCATGTTCCGGCTCTGCTCCGACCTGTGGGTGCCGTTTTCCCGTTATGTATTTAATAGTATCTTTGTCACCGTATCCGTTACTGTGTGCCAGGTCATCTTCTCCGCCATGGCGGCGTTCTGTCTGGCAAAGGTGCGTTTTCCCGGTGCAAAGGCGATCAATGCGATCATCGTCGTTGCCCTTTTGTATCAGAGCAACGTCATCTATATCATGCAGTATATGGTCATGGCAAAGATGGGCATGATCGACACCTACTGGGCGCTGATCCTGCCGTCTGTGGCTGCGCCGATGAACCTGTTTCTGATGCGCCAGTCCATGACCCAGGTACCCGATGCCATGATCGAGGCGGCGAAGGTGGACGGCGCAGGAATGTTCCGCATCTGCTGGCAGGTGGTCATGCCGAACCAGAAGCCGGCGCTGATGACTGTCATCATCTTCTCGTTCCAGGCGGCATGGAACATCCAGGGCGGTACGCTGGTATTCAGCGAATCCCTCAAGACCCTGCCCACCGTGGTGCAGCAGGCAGCATCTGCCGGTCTGGCGAGAGCCGGCGTGGCAATGGCGGCCGCCGTGTTCATGCTGGTGCCGCCGATCGTCATCTTCATGCTGGCACAGCGGCAGGTCATCGAGACCATGGCACATTCCGGAATCAAGGACTAAGGGAGGGTGAAGATTTTGCAGAAAAAGGCAAACCATCTGGCGGCGGCAGTTTTTTCCGCACTGATGCTGACGGCAGCCATAGGCGCTCCGGCGGTTTCGGCGGAACATTACAACGTCTATAACTACGACTGCTGGGGCGAGGCGGTTCCGGCGCAGGCAGGCTATGCGGCACAGCGTGCCGTGAGCGGCCAGGATCTGGGCTGCGGCGCATTCAACACCCCGTCCGATCTGTTCCGGGACTGGGAGGATCGCTTTTATATTGCAGACAGCGGAAACAACCGCATCGTTGTCACAGACGGCGATTTTTCAAAGGCGACCAGAATTTATGACAAGCTGAAAACCGAGGACGGCGAGACCACGCTGAAAGATCCGGAGGGCATCTATGTGTCTCAGGAGACCCAGTGTATGTACATCGCAGACACCGGAAACTCCCGGCTGCTGGTGTGCGATCTGGACGGCAATGTGCAGATGGAACTGAAACGGCCGGACTCGACCCTGTATGAAAATGAGACCTTTAAGCCCCAGAAAGTCGTTGCGGACAAAGCCGGCAACATCTATATGGTGCTGAACAACATCACCAACGGTGCGGCAATGTTCAACAGCGACGGCGAATTCCAGGGCTATTTCGGTGCGAACTCCGTGGACGCAACCGCAGAGGTGGTGGCGAACTACTTCTGGAACCTGTTCGCCACCGATGAGATGCGTGCCAACTCGTCCCGTAACGTGGCGGCAGGCATCACCAGCTTTGACGTTGACGAAGAGGGCTTTATCTATACGGTAACACAGTCCTCTTCCTCTGAGACGGACCGTGTGAAAAAGGTGAACCCTGCCGGATATAACCTGTTCACTTCGCTGGATGTGACATTCGGCGACCTGGACTCGGTCTATGACTCCACCGCCAACGAGAACTACACCACCCAAATGGTGGACATCGACATCGACGACGACGGACGCATCAACTGCCTGGATCTGGAGACCGGACGTGTGTTCCAGTACGACGAGGACGGCAATCTGCTGTTCATTCTGGGAACGACTGCCGACCAGATCGGCGGCTTTTCCATGAAGGTCTCCGCCGTGGAGACTATGGGAAAGAACATCTACGTTTCCGATGCCATGAAGAACACCGTCACCATCTTCACCGAGACGGAATTCGGCGGCATCGTCCATGATGCGGTATCCCTGTACAATGCCGGCTATTATGCGGAGGCGCTGGAGCCGTGGCGTGAGGTGCTGAAACGGGACGGCAACTCCCAGATGGCATACATCGGCATCTCGTCGGCGCTTTATAATGAGGGCGACTATGCCGGGGCAATGAAATATGCCAAGCTGGCGCAGTCCCGCAATTTGTACGATAAGGCATTCGAGGGCTATCGCTCTGAATGGCTGAACAAGAATTTCACCTGGATCATCCTGGTGGTTGTGGTGCTGATCGCTGCGGCGGTATTCTTCCACTTCCGCAACAAAAAGAAGAAAAAGAACCAGCCGAAGAATCTGGTTGAAATGCTGCACGAGGGAGAGGAGGAGTGATGCTGCTATGATGGATCTGACACAAAAGCAATGGGTCAAGCACAGTGTGTTCCACCCGTTTGAGGGCTTTGAGGATCTGCGCTGGAAAAAAGGCGGCTCGGTGCTGTACGCCACCATCGTGGTGCTGCTCTGGTTCGTGGCACAGATCATCCACGATAACCTGGTGGGCTATCAATTCGCCGTTACCAATACCAAGATGTTCAGCATCGTCCCGTATATCGTCCAGACGATCGCCGTATTTCTGGTATTCGTCATCGGCAACTGGTCGATCTGCACCCTGCTGGACGGCGAGGGCACGATCAAGAAAATCTATATCTACAGTGCCTATTCGCTGATACCCTACGTTGCCGGACTGTATATCCGGACGATCTTGTCCCATGTACTGATTCAGGACGAGGTGATCTTCATCACCTGCGTCACGGTAATCAGTACGGCATGGTCTGTGCTCCTGATGTTCAATGCCATTAAGGCGGTGCATCAGTATTCGATCGGCAAGACCATTCTGGCACTGCTGCTCACCTTTGTAGCAATGCTTATCATTCTGATATTGCTGGTGTTGCTGGTGGCATTGTTCCAGCAGGTATACGTGTTCATTTCCTCCGTCTACACGGAGATCACCTATCGGGTAAGAGTATAGAAAGGACGGTGGAACAACCTTGAAGAATTGGAAAAAATGGGCTGCCGGACTTTTTGCGCTGAGCCTTTGCCTGACGTCGGTCTCTCTGCCGGCTGCGGCGGAGGGGGAAGAGGATATCGCCCTCATCGCTGACACCTCAGAAGAGACACCGGTGGCAGACGGCACACCCGATGAGACCGCCGGGGACGGCGAGGCGGATGCCGAAGAAGAGGCGACCCGCACGGAGACCCAGGAAGAAATCGAAATTACGGCAGAGCAGGTCACCCAGTATATGCAGAAGAAGAACTCCTGCGACGGCATCACATTCTACTACCGTCCGGAGGACTATGAGGATACCATTTCCGACGAGGATGTGGTGGATCTGCTGGACGACATCGAGCTGGCAGGCATCGACGATGCCACCGGCGAGGTGGTCTGCACCCTGGAAGAGGACAGCGACAACAGCGACTTCGTGGTATTTTTAAGCCCGGAGAGCCGCTGGCTGGTGTACATGGACCCGGAATATACCAAGGTCACCATGGTGCGCCAGATCGTTTCTTCCCTGGACAACGAGCTGCTGTTCCGCTCCCGGGACAACAAGACCCTGGAGCTGTACAACAAGGACTACGACGAAGTGGAACGCAGCTATACCACAGACGGCAAGGCGAAGGACGGCAAGGTCACTTATACCAACGAGGACGGCTGGCAGGTGGTGCTGGCAGATACCTATGATGCCGTGATCTCCTCTGCACGGTTCGTCACGGAAAACGACAAGCTGGCGCTGTATGTGGACGATGACACCGCAGTCATCGGACTCTACGACAAGGCGAAAGATAAAATGTGGTGGTCTACGCCCGAAAACGTGGGACACGACAAGACCGCAACCAATACCATTGTAGAGGACCTGTCCTCTTCGCTGAAAATGGTCTACGGCGAACCGGATGCCCGGAGTACTACCAATATGCGCTCCAGGGGCGACGCCAAAATTAAGGTCAAGGACAAGAGCAGCGGCGTGAAGATCACCTATTCCTTCAAAAAGGCAGGCATCACCGTTCCGGTGACCTACACCCTGGAGGATGACTACCTGGAGGCAAAGATCGACACTGCCGACATCGAGGAAGAAGATACCTCACAGTCCGGAAAGCTGGTCACATCCCTTTCCGTGCTCAGCAGCTTCGGCGCAGCGTCCTCTGCGGACACGGGCTATTTCGTGATCCCGGACGGCAGCGGCGCACTAATCCGTTTCAACAACGGGAAGAAAACGGCGAAATCCTATACCGGCTATGTGTACGGTTCGGATGTCACCGCCGTGGCACAGACCGAGCCGGCTGTGACTGAGCAGGTCTATCTGCCCATGTACGGCATCGTCAACGGCGACAACGCCATGATGGTGGTCTGCACCGAGGGCGACTCCAACGCCAAGCTGACCGCAAGCGTCAGCGGACAGTCCAAGAGCAGTTTCAACATCTGCGGCTTTGACTTCACCGTCCGGGATTCGGATACCTACTATATGTCCGGCGACAACAGCACGGCGCTCACCGTGTTTGAGGACGGCGACATGAAAACCGATACGCTGGCGGTGCGGTATTATCCGCTGGAGACCGAGGACACCCCGGATTACACCGATGTGGCTGAGGCATACCGGAACTACCTTACCGAAGAGGCAGGGGTGACTGATACGGCAGAGGACACCGACCCCGGACTGTACCTCAACTTCTACGGCGGCACCATAAAGGAGAAATCCGTGCTGGGCGTGCCGGTGAAAATGAAAACAGCGCTCACCAGCTTTGAGCAGGCGGAGCAGATTTTGCAGGATCTGTCGGACGGCGGCGCCGAGAATATGAAGGTGCAGTATTACAACTGGACCAACGCCGGCATTTCCGGCAAGGTGGATCTGAAGGCAAAGGCTGCCGGCTGCCTGGGCGGAAACAGCGACTGGAAGGCGCTGCAGAGCTATGCGGATTTCAACGGCGTGACTCTGTATCCGGCAACGGACAATGAGACGTTCAAGTCCGGCAACGGGTACTACACCTTTACCGATACTACCGTCCGCATCTCCGGTTCCTATGCCCGCATCTATGACTACAACCTGGCATACGGCACACAGAGTACGGCAAACAAGCCCCTGTCCCTGCTGTCTCCGGCGACCTTCACCGAGATCGCTGAAAAGCTCACCGGGAACTATCAGGATAAATCCCTGTCCCGTGTCTCCCTGGGCAGTCTGACCACAGCCCTCTACGGGGACTACGGCAAGCAGGAGATCTCACGGGATAAGGCACAGCAGCTGCTGGAAGAGTCCTATCAGAAGATCACAGACGGAGACATCACCCTGCTGGCAGACGGGGCAAACGCCTATGCGCTGCCCTATGTTCAGGAGATCACCGATGTGCCGCTGCAGTCCAGCGGATTCGATGTGTTTGATGAGGACATCCCGTTCTATCAGATCGTGATGCACGGACTGAAATCCTATGCCGGCAGCGCCGTGAATGCCTCGGCAACGCCGGAAGAGACCGTGCTGCTCTCCATTGCATCCGGCAGCAGCCTGCACTTCGACATGATCGGCGAAGAGACCAGCACGCTGAAAGACACTGTGCTGGACGGTCTCTATTATGCCAGCGCCGAAAGCTGGACCGATTATGCGGCACAGAGCTATGCGTTCTCCGAGGCGGTGCTTTCCGGACTGGGCGACCAGACCATCACCGGCTATGAGAGAAACGGCGATGTCATTACCACCACATATGCAAACGGCACGGTGGTAGAAACCGACCTGTCGAAACAGATCGTCACCGTAGACGGCAAGGCTTATGCCATGGCGGATTATGTGGAAGAAGGGAGCTGGAACGAAGCATGAAAATGGCATATGAAAAACGAAAGAGTATGTACGGCTACTGCTTCATTGCGCTGTGGTTTATCGGCGCACTCATATTCTTTCTGATCCCGGTGGTGGAATCCCTGTTCTACTCGTTCCGGGAAGTCAGCCCGGACACCGGCGGCATGGTCGGTCCGTTTGTGGGACTGGACAACTATAACTATGCGTTCAACGTAGACCCGAACTACCGCCAGTACCTGGTCAAGGTGCTGAAAGACACCGCCTGGAAAACGCCGCTGATTCTGGTGTTCTCCCTGTTCGTGGCAGTCATTCTGAACCAGAAGTTCAAGGGACGGACCTTCTCCCGTGCCGTGTTCTTCCTCCCGGTCATCATTGCCACCGGTCCGGTGTACAACATCATCAACGGCAACCTGCAAAGCACCGGCAACAGCGATGCCAGCCAGTTTTCCACCATGTTCTCCACTGACCTGCTGGGTCAGCTGATGGAGTTCCTGGGCATCTACGGCATCTCCGACAGTATGCAGACCACCATTGAAACGGTGTCGGACAACATCTTCGGCATCGTCTGGAACTCCGGCATCCAGATTCTGATCTTCCTGGCGGCGCTCCAGAACATTCCGGTCTCCGCCAAGGAGGCGGCGCAGATGGAGGGTGCGACGGCGTGGGAATACTTCTGGAAGATCACCCTGCCCTATGTCAGCCCCATGATCCTGGCGTGCTTTATCTTTACCATCATTGATTCCTTTACCGACCCGAACAACGTGGTCATGGGTCGTATCCTCGACCTGCAAAGCGACTGGCAGTACGGCCCGGCATCGGCAATGGCGTGGGTATACTTCGCCATCGTGTTGGCGGCGGTGGGTATCATTACCGCAATCCTCAACAAGTTCATTTACTACGAAGTAGACTAAAAAGGAGATGTCAGTTATGGAAACAACAAAAAATAAGCCGCTGGCATCCCCGAAAGCGGATGCCCAGGTGGGCAACGGCATGAGCAAGCGTGAGGCTCGGAAGATCCGCATGAAGAGCATGAACAAATCTGAGATTGCCTATATGCGCCGGAAACGGGTGTTTGAGGCAGTCTGGCCGTTTTTCCGGTTCTTCATCCTCTTCGGACTCTGCTTTGTCATCCTCTATCCGCTGATCTATATGATCAGCTGTGCGTTCCGTGACCCCACGGACATGAGCGACCCCACCGTTATGTGGATTCCTCGTCACCTCACCTGGAGCGTTATCAAGGACACCGCCAATGTCATGGACATCTGGAACACGCTGAAAACCACGCTCCTGCTGAATGTGGGCTGCTCGCTGGTACAGGTGGCATCCTGCGCACTGGCAGGCTATGGCTTCGCCCGGTTCAAGTTCAAGGGAAAGGGCATTCTCTTCGGCATCGTTGTCATGATGATCCTGGTGCCGTCGCAGATCATCTCCATTCCCCAGTACATGATGTTCCGGAACTTCGGTTTCGGCAGCCTGTCGGTAAACCTCATCAACTCCAAGCTCTGTATGTACCTGCCGGCAGCCATGGGCAACGGCATCCGTGCCGGACTGATGATCTTCATTTTCCGTCAGTTCTTCAAGGGCTTGCCCAAGGAACTGGAAGATGCCGCATATCTGGACGGCTGCGGTCCGCTCCGCACCTTCGTCCAGGTCATGATCCCCAACGCATCCTCCTCGTTTCTGACCGTGTTCCTGTTCTCCGTAGTCTGGTACTGGAATGACTACTATGTCAGCTCCACCTTCTTCACCAAGAACCAGACCATTGCGCTGATGCTGAAAAATCTGAGCACCCTGCTTTCCCAGCAGCTGTTCAACAACGCAGATGTCAGCCCCAGAGAACAGATCGTCTGGATGGAGGCATACGGGATTTCTCGGAA
>ERZ772880.1785-NODE-1785-length-17788-cov-8.831162_pt1 | contig 17788 bp, 12 predicted proteins | sample MGYA00580577_ERZ772880 | MGnify/ENA primary metagenome ERZ772880 (study PRJEB29015, sample SAMEA2737705) | human gut metagenome | biome: human gut; feature: human-associated habitat; material: faeces | place: China | collected 2012 ... | reverse complement strand
TTGCCGTCAGTTTGATTCGTTCTCTGGCGGAAACCGGATCGCTGAATCTCGTGCGATATATTCCCAAGCGTGCAGTACGTCTCTATCCGGCGCTGTTTCTGCTGATTCCGGTCATCGTCTCCGTCGGCTGGCTGTTCGATCACGACATTCTGGTTTCCATCCGCGACCAGGTCATCACCGTGCTGCTGGGCTGCTACAACTGGTACGCCATTGCCGGAGGCCAAAGCTATTTCGACCAAATGAACCCGCAGGTGTTTCGCCATCTGTGGTTCATTGGCGTGCTCATGCAGTTCTACGTCATCGTGCCGTTCATCGTCTGGCTGATGTGGAAGCTCCGCCAGACGAAACTGCCCTCACTCATCCCACTGGGACTCGCGGCGTTCAGCAGTATCGCCATGTGGGTGATGTATGTGCCCAAGGGCGACCCCACCCGCGTCTACTTCGGCACCGATACCCACAGCATGGGCCTGATGCTGGGTGTGGCTCTCGCCTGGTGGGTCACCGCTCCTCAGTTGGGCCACGCTCGTCAGAGGGCTGTGCCGATGCCCCGCACCATTAGCTCGAGCGCTTCGGCCGCCGCAGCTGGTTTGCGTTCTGGGTGGCGGTGAACCTTGTCAACAACTACTTCTTTTTCATCGGTCAGGTGGTATTTCTGGCCATCTACTTCATCTGCAGGCTCAGCACAAGGGACTTCCGTCTCACTGCAAAAAAGTTCGGGCTGCTGGCCTTTGAAAGCCTGCTGGGCGCTGCCATGGGCAGCATCCTGCTGGTGCCTGCGGTGCTCTCCATTTTGCAGAACCCGCGCACCATCGACCTTTCCTCCGGATGGGGCTTTCTGACCTACAGCAAGGTGCAGCAGTACCTTGCAATTCTCGTCAGCTGGATCATGCCGCCGGATTCTCCCTACCTCACATCCATCTGGTCGGAGGGCGTGATCAAGTGGACCAGCATGTCGGCCTATCTGCCGCTGTGCAGTCTGGCCGGTGCCGTGGCCTACTGGAAAGCAAAGTGCGGCGACAGTAAAAAGCGCATCGTGGGCACCTGCGCCGTGTTCGCACTGGTGCCCATCCTGAACAGTGCGTTCTACGCCCTCAATTCCAGCTACTATGCGCGCTGGTACTATATGCCGGTGCTGGTGCTGGCCGCAATGACCGTGAACGCGCTGGAAGACCACAACACCGATCTGGACAGCCCGGCCCGCGGCATCAGCTGGCTGATGATCGCCACGGTGGCCTTTGCGGTGGTGCCGGTGCAGGACAGCGACACCGGCAGCTGGTCGTTCGGCGTGCTCAAGAACCCCGGTCAGTACTGCGCGGTGCTGGGCTTTGGCCTGCTGGGCCTGCTGCTGTACCGCTATCTCTGCCAGAAGTGGCGGGGCGACAGCCGCTTTGCCCAGCGCCTGACGGCGGCAGTGCTGGCGTTTGCCTTCCTGTTCAGCGTGGTGCACATCGGCATTGGCAAGTTCGGCCAGTGGTATACCGACAGCGACCTTGTGAAGCAGGACACAAGCGCCCTGCTGTTGAAAAACGACCTGCCCGAAGGCGATTACCGCGTGGATACGTACAAGATCCACGACAACATCGGCATGTGGCTGGATAAGAGCTGCCTGCAGTATTTTGGCAGCACGGCGGCCCCCAGCATCCTCAGCTTCTACCCGGCGCTGGGGGTCAAGCGGGATGTGCGCAGTGAGCCGGAGCTTTCCAATTATGCACTGCGGGGCCTTTTGAGTGTGGAGTACCTTATCACCACGCCGGAAAAGCAGACCGACTTTGAAAACGAAGCCGACGACGGCTGGGAATATGCCTTTGCAAAGGACGGCTATGCGGTCTACCGCAACACGAACTACGTGCCCATGGGCTTTGCCTATGACTATTACCTCACCCAGACCGAGTACGAAGAAACAGCCAAGGCCACCCGCGCAAACCTCCTGATGCGTGCACTGGTGCTTACCGACGAGGATGCTGCAGTCTACGGCAAGTACCTCACCCATCTGCCGGAGGGCAGACGGGAGGAGCTGTACTATGAGTCCTACGTGCAGGACTGCCGCGAGCGCCGTGCCACGGCTGCCAGTGTGTTCCAGATGAACAATTCGGGCTTCCACGCCGAGATCACGCTGGAAAAAGAGAACCTCGTGTTCTTCTCCGTGCCTTACGATGACGGCTTTACGGCCTATGTCAACGGGCAGGAGGCCGACATTGTGGAGGTGGACGAGGGATTGATGGCTGTGCTGTGCCCGGCAGGTGAAAACAGCATCGATTTTGTCTACCAGCCCGACGGCATCCGGTTGAGCCGCCCGCTGACCTTGGGCGGCATTGTGGTATGGCTGGCGTACACGGCGTACTTCGTCTGGCGCAAGCGCCGCACAAAGCGGGCCTGATGCACGGAAGAATGACTTTGTGCTGTAGAAAAAAGAAATTTTTGAAATTTCCTCTTGACTTTATGCCAATAAAGTGTATAATGCAATCAAACCGATGAGGCGGAAGAGAACCTGCACAGCGCATCTGCAGTGAGCCCGGACAGTGCAAACGGGTGAAAGCGGGGCAGAGTTTCGTGGGCCGCCGAGGGCCGGGCAAACGGGCACAAACCCCAGTAGCTTTGGACGGAAGTCTCCGTTACAGGACAGGGGAGTGTTGGCTCTCCGTGAGAGGCTCTGCAGTTTGCAAAGCAGGGCAAGCAAGGTGGCACCGCAGAATCGAACTTTACCGATCCTGTCCTTGTGGATAACACACAGGGACAGGGTCGTTTTTATTTGTAAGACCCGTCCCGCAAAGGGAGCGGGTCTTTTACTTTTGCCGCCCGCTCCGGGAAAGGAGTTTACTGTTATGAAAAACGTTACCATGATCTCCCGCCGCAGCTTCCTCAAGGCCGCTATGGCTGCTTCCGCCGTTTCTGCACTGGCATTCACCGGCTGCGGCGGCTCCGCTTCCAGCACCGTGGCTGCATCTTCCACCGCTTCTTCCGCTGCCGCTTCCGCAGCAGCCGAGGGCGGCCAGACCTTCAAGATTGGCATCGTCAACTATGTGGATCATGCTTCCCTCAACCAGATCGTGGAATCTGTGGAGAGCCGTCTGGATGAGCTGGGGGCAGAGAAGGGCGTTACCTTCGACTACGCCGACTACTACGCAAATGCACAGGCTGACCAGTCCAACCTGAACCAGATCGGTGCCGACCTCGTAGGGGACGGCGTGGATGTGATCGTGGCTGTGGCTACCCCCACCGCCGCAACCATGCTGGCCGCTGTGGAGGATACCGATATCCCCGTTGTCTACTCTGCTGTCACCGACCCCGCCGCTGCAGGCTTTGACGGCGAGGAGAACATCACCGGCACCTCCGACGCACTGAACACCGAGGCCATCATGAAGCTGATCACCGCTGTCAACCCGGATATTGACACCATTGGCCTGCTGTACGACCTGAGTCAGGATGCCTCCACCCAGGCCATTGCCGATGCCAAGGCTTTCTGTGATGCCAAAGGCATCAAGTACATTGAGAAGAACGGCACCACCACCGCTGAGGTGCAGATGGCGGCTGAGGCTCTGATCGCCGCCGGTGTCAAGGCCGTGTTCACCCCCACCGACAACACCGTGATGACCGCAGAGCTGTCCATCTACGAGACCTTTACCGAGGCAGGCGTGCAGCACTACACCGGTGCCGACAGCTTTGCACTGAACGGGGCCTTTGTGGGCTACGGCGTGGATTACGTCCAGCTGGGCGAAGCCACTGCCGATATGGTGGCAGAGCTGCTGTGCGAGGGCAAGACCACTGCAGACCTGCCCTACCAGACCTTTGATAACGGCATCGTCACCATCAACACCGAGACCTGCGAAGCGCTGGGCCTTGACCTTGACACCGTGAAGGAGGCCTTCAAGCCCTACTGCACCGAGATCGTGGAAGTAACCACGGCAGAGAACTTCTCTTAAAAAAGAACCCTCTCAGTCAAAACCTGACGGTTTTGCCAGCTCCCCCGAAGGGGGAGCTTTTGGCGGCTTTAGGAAAAGTTTTCGATTCAATTGCAAAGTGTGCAGCTTTGCCAGAGGCTCTCCCTTTGGGAGAGCTGGCGCGTAAGCGCCTGAGAGGGCGAGGACGCCGCCCACAGCGCCGCGCTTTCGCAGAAAGCGGCGCTGCAAATGCCGTTTTCCGTCACGACCCTACTCGTGAAAAGAGGATTCAGAAAAGCCCGCAGGCTTTTCTGAATCCCGAATAAAAACCCAATTCCGCTGAATATGGCCAGAGCAAAAGCGGAGGCCATTTTAAATCGTCCAATCAAAAAGAAACATAAAAGGAGCACACACATGCTGGCGAGTATCTTTTCGCTCAACGTCCTACAGACGGCGCTGGAACTGGGCTGTATCTATGCCCTGGTGGCGCTGGCACTGTTCCTGAGCTATTCCATCCTGAACATTGCAGACCTTTCCACTGACGGCTGCTTTACGCTGGGCTGCGCCGTGGCCTGTCAGGTAGCACTGACCGGCCACCCCATTCTGGCACTTGTTGCAGCCATGGCGGCAGGTGTGTGCTCCGGCTTTGTTACGGCTTTTCTGCAGACCCGCCTTGGGGTGGAGAGCATCATGGCAGGCATCATCGTCAACACCGGCCTTTACACCATCAATCTGGCCGTGATGGGCTTTTCCTCCACCATGTCGCTGGTCAAGACCGACACTGTTTTCTCGCTGGCAAAGGGCTCACTGAGCTTCCTTGGCGGCTGGTATAAGCTGGCCATCGCGCTGGCCATGATCCTGCTTGCCGGTGCGGCGATGCTGGGCTTTCTGGGCACCCGGTTGGGCCTGTCCATCCGCGCCACCGGTGACAACGCTGCCATGGTGCGTGCTTCCAGCATTAACCCGGCTTTCACCATTACGGTGGGCCTGTGCATTTCCGGCGCATTGTGCGCCCTCTCCGGCGGCCTGCTGGCACAGTATCAGAAGAGCTGCGATATCAATGTGGGCACCGGCATGGTGACCATCGCACTGGCTTCCCTCATCATCGGCGAGACTCTGCTTGGTAAGCGCACCATGCTGCGCCGGATCATCGGCGTGGTGTTCGGCAGCTGCCTGTACCGCTTTATCGTGGCTGTGGCCCTGCGCTTCAATGTGCCGGCCGCTGCCATGAAGCTGGTGTCGGCCGTCATTGTGGCCGTGGCCATTTCGATGCCAGCCATCCGGGAGCATTTTGCCTTTGAAAAGCGCAAACATGCCGCCCGTGCCCGCCGCGCCGCGGCCGTGAAGGAGGGAAAGTAAGATGGAAATGCTGCAGCTGAACGACCTGCATAAGACCTTCAACCCCGGTACCGTGAACGAAAAGGTGGCTCTGAACGGAGTGAGCCTGCACATGGAAGCCGGGGACTTTGCCACCATCGTGGGTTCCAACGGCGCGGGCAAGTCCACCCTGTTCAATGCCATCACCGGCGGATTCATCGCCGACGAGGGCAGCATCGTGCTGGGCGGGCAGGACATCACCTTTGAGCCGGAGCACCAGCGCAGCAAGGTCATCGGCCACCTGTTCCAGGATCCCCTCAAAGGCACAGCCCCCAACATGACCATTGAGGAAAATCTTGCGCTGGCCTACCTGCGTGCAGGCACTGCGCCTCACGCCATTTTCTCCCGCATCTCCCGCAAGGATAAAGAACTGTTCCGCGAGAAGCTCTCTCTGCTGGACATGGGCCTGGAGGACCGCATGAAACAGCCGGTGGGCCTGCTGTCCGGCGGCCAGCGGCAGGCGCTGACGTTGCTCATGGCTACGCTGGTCACCCCCAAATTGCTGCTGCTGGACGAGCACACCGCCGCTCTGGACCCCGCCACGGCGGAAAAGGTGCTGGAGCTGACCCGGAACATCGTGGCCGAAAAGAAGATCACCTGCCTGATGGTCACGCACAACATGCATCAGGCACTTGAGCTCGGCAACCGCACACTGATGATGGCGGACGGGCACATCGTGCTCGACGTCGCGGGCAGTGAACGCGCGGGGATGGGAGTCGACGATCTCATCGCACGGTTCAAAGCAGGTGCCGGACATGAGCTTGATAATGATAGAATTCTTTTATCGGAATAAAATTGCAGCACGAAGTGCTGCCACCCTATTCCCCACACCGTGTGGGGGCGCGGGTAAAGGGGATACTCTCTTTCACGAAAGAGAGTATCCCCCTTTAGCGCACTCCTGCACGATGCAGGAATCCCCCTCGCACCCTACGGTGCGACAATATGAACCCCCGCCGTGTACGTCTGATACCCCGACCCAAGGCTCGCGTAATACTGCACCGTCACGTCGGCGCTCTTGCCGTCGTCCGCGATCACGGCGTCCAGGACGCCTGCCTTTTCGTCCACGCTGATCCAGCCGCGGCGATAGCGCGGCAGCGTGAGCCCCTGCGCGCCTGTGATCTCCGCGATGCGGGATGTGCCGTCCGACTGCTGTTCCAGCCGGTAGCTCACGCCGACCGTCGCCAGAAATGTCTCGTTCCCCTCGATCCCGACAGGGGCGAAGTACGTGCGCTCCGCGCCGTCGCCCTCCGTCCAGTCGGTGAGCGAGGTCTGCTACGCGCTGCCCTCGCGCGTGACCGTCACCTTACGCTCGCCGCTCTTGCCGGAGACCGTCGCAATGATCGACACGCCGTCGGGCGCAAAGGCAAGGCCGCTGATCTCCTCGCCGCTCGCGAGTTCGAGCGCGGCGAGCTTCGTCCCGTTGAGCGCGTAGATGTCCGACCAGTAGGAGTAGACCGCGGTAGAAAGGTCATCTCCTTGCCAGATAAGGTTGTTGCCGGGGAAGGTCTTGAGCAGCGTGCCGGCCACGAAATTGAACACCACGTAGAGGTCGTTTTTCTCCCCCAGGCTACCGAACGCCACAAAGTAGTTGCCTGCGGTCCCAATGTCCTCAAACCCTTTGAGCGACGGGTACTGTTCGGCAAAGTCCCAGCTTTTTCTGTCGATATAGATCGTTGTGTCATCCATTGCCACTCTGATCGTTTTCGGCGATACGCAGTACCAGCGCTGCACCTCGCTCGTCAAAATGAGCTCGCCGTCCTGTTGGGCAATGAGAAATTCGCTCTGGTCGATCAGCTCATTGACGCGCGCTGCGAATGCCTGCTGCGATTCGCCCCAATCGCCCTTCTGCGTTCCGTCCCAGTTCAGATAAATGCTCGTGTTGTTGTTTTCCACGATGTTCAGTTTGCCGCCGTCAAAGGTGTGAAGGCCGTAGTAGTAGGCACAATAGCTGATCGCGTCTTGATTTTTGCCCTCGTTTAAGCTGTATTGCAGCAGCATGTCGCGTCCGTTTTCGCGGCAGAGGAAGTAGACGTCGCCCTCCCACATGCGGTCGCGCATCAGTTCCTCGCCGTTGTCGTCGACGACGCACAGCTCATAGCCGCCGAACGCTTTCTCGCAGATGATCTGCTCTGCCCTGCCGTCGTTGTCGAGGTCGACGGACGCCAGCGCCCTGCTGCCGTCGCTCTCCGACGGTTCTGCGCAGCGGATGACTGTGCCGTCGCCGTAGGAATGCAGCTCGGCGTTCAGCGTGGAGAACAGCAGCTCGCTCTTGTCTAAAAGCCTGTTGACCTCGTCCGCGAATTTCCGCGCCTCGGCGGGCCATGAATCGGCGGAATCGGAATTTACGCTGAAGCTCACCGAATTCTCCGCCAGCGTGGTCGTCCCGTTTTCACTGAGCATAAAGAGCTCGTAGGAATACGATGCCTCGCCCTGATAGATTGTCGGCTCGTAGCGCAATAGCGCCGTCTTGACGCTGTCGCGATAGAGGAAATAGCTGCTCCAGCCCACGTGCGCCAGCCCCAGCTCCGCGCTCCAGAGCTCTTCGCCGCTCTGATTGCTCACCCGCAGCCGGTACGGCTCCTGCGTGGAAGTGCCGGTATAGGAGATCACTTCCTCGATCCCGTCGCCGTTCAGGTCAGCGCGGGTCAGCTCGGTCGCGCCGCCGTTCAGGCGGACGATCCAGCGGTAGGGATGTGCCCCGCTGTAGGGAAGTCCCCCGCTGCGATAGCCCATCACGAGGTAAAGGCTGCCGTCCTTCTGCTGCAATAAGAGCCACTGGTCCATCGCCGTGAGCTCGTCCTGACGCCTGATCTCCGCCATCGGCACTGTCGCATTGACGTCCTCGCCCGTTCTCGTGCCGCGCCAGGCATGGGCGTTTTCGCGGCGCAGCTTCGCAGCGCTCGTGCCATTCCAGTCTTCGCCGCTCGCGCTGCGGAACAGCCAGTCGAAGTTGCTCACGGTCAGGTCGATCTCCTCCCACTCCGAAAAGCGGTAGCTGTATCCTCTCGCCGCCGTCACTGTACCGTACAGAATACCGGTCATGTCCGTGCCAAGTGCGGAGGAAAGCCACAGCTCGGGCGTGGACTTCGTATTGGCAAAGGTCTCCTCATAGCTGGTTTCCCAGACGGAATCCTCGAAAACGGCCTCGCCGAGCGTATACACCCCCGTTGTCATCCCATAGAGTGCATACGACAGCCGGTCTGCCATGTCGATCGGACTTGCCGAATCGCCCTTTAGCACATAGTTTTCCCATTCCGCCTGATTCTCGACGTCCGCATCAAAAGTATCGCCGTCGATGATCAGATAATGGCCCACTACGCTGCCGACAGCATGCACCGTGCCGTCGTCCATCGTGAGAAGGAACCACACCGGCAAGCCGGCGTAAACCGTCTCCGGTTTTTCGATATATGTGCCGCGGCTGCTGTTGATCAGTTCGACTGCCTGTGCCATTTCTTCCGTATCGAGTTTTTTATACTGCCGCGCCTCCCCTTCCGCCGGAACGTAGAGCTCGATTGACGCAACGTCCGCCGCATTCAGCTTCTGCGCCCAGACAAGGCTGCCGCGCTCCGACCTCGGATTCGTCAAAAAGCACACGGCCACGATCACGACCGCGAGCACCGCCGCGGCGGCGACCCAAAACGCGGGCTTTCTATAGTGCAGCGCGCTTTTCACGCGCGTTTTGATGTTCCCCTCGCCGAATGCCAGCGGGCAGGCCGCGACGGCTCTTTTCGGCGCGGCGCAGGACAACAGCGCCTGCGAATAGTCTGCGCGTGCCGCGCCATCCAGCCCCTTGACGACTTTTTCATCGCACGCGAGCTCGATGTCGCGGCAGAAGAGGATGTAGGCGACCCACACCAGCGGGTTGAACCAGTGCAGCGCGAGCACGAGGTAGCCCAGCACCTTCCACCAGTGGTCGCGGCGGGCAAGGTGCGCGCGCTCGTGCGCGATGACATACGCCGCCGTCCCCTCGTCCATGTGCATGGGAAGATAAATGTTCGGCTTCACCACGCCGAAGACAAACGGCGAATCGACAAATTCGCTCTCGTAGATGTTATCTCGCAGCAAAATCGCCGTTGCGAGCTTTCTTTTCAGCTTTCCCGCGCTCACGAGCGCGTGGACGAGCAGCGCCGCCATACCGGCGAACCAGAGGACGCTATAGATGTTGAAGTCCACCTGCGCCTGCTGGCGGCTCACGCCGACGGGGACCTCCGCCGCCGAAGGCAGCGTCGGATTCGTGACGATATCGAGCGTCGCCTGCTCGTAGAGCACCGGCTCGCGCGTTTCGGTCACGATCTCGCTCGGGATGGTCTCGGCGCTCGGGATGAGCGAGAGCGCGCTTTCAATCGAAAACAGGCAGACAAGCCGCAGCGCGACCACACCCCAGAGAAGCGGCATGACCCACTTCGGCGCTTTTTTGAGGACAACCCGCAGCACGAGCACCGCCAGAATGAGCCAGCTTGCGCTGATGCTGAGGTTCACGAGCTTCAAAAAGACGTCATCCATGATGATTCTCCTTTCGATAAAGGTCGATCATTTTCTGCACCTCGTCAAGCTCTTTGTCGCTCACGTGGCTCGACTTTGTAAACGCGGCGACGAACGCGGGCAGCGAGCCGTCGAAGCGCTTGTCGAGCAGCTCGTCGATCTCGGCGGTCTGCGCCTCGTCCTGTGCGATGAGCGACGTGACGACAGTATTCTCGTTTTTCAGCACCCCGCGCTCAGAGAGCCGTTTGATGACCGTGTAGGTCGTCGTCGGTTTCCAGCCCAGGTGCTCGGCGCAGAGGGCGACAAGTTCGCGGCTCCTGACCGGCTCGTGTGCCCACAGAATTTGGCAAAAGCGGTATTCGCTTTCAAAAATTTTCGGCGTTTCCATCTTGTTCCCTCTCTAATCTGTTAGAGTATATTTGTACACTAACAGATTAGAGCATTTCTGTCAAGCCCTTTTGCGCTCAAATTTAGTTAAGTCTTACTTGACAAGCATCTATTCCCTCCTTATAATAATTCATATCGCACAAAAAGCTCCGCGCAGGAGCTTTTTTTATGTTTGGAGAAAGAGAGAATCGTCCCATGTCGAAAAAAGCCAATCCCGCGGCGCTGCTGCCGATCTTAGTGTTCCTTGTCCTGTATCTGGGCCTCGGCCTGATCTTTGAGTACGTGCTCAAAATCCCGATGGGATTTTATTCCATCCCCATCGTCGTCATCTTCCTCATTGCGCTGCTCGTAGCCTGCTGCCAGAACCGCGCGCTGTCGTTCGACGAAAAGCTCACGCTGATGGGCCATGGTGTGGGCGATAAGAACATCATCACGATGCTGCTCATCTTCTTAGCCGCGGGTATGTTCGTCGGCGTCGTGGGCCGCTCGAGTGCGGAGAGCGTTGCGTACTTCATGCTCTCGATCATCCCGTCGAAATTCGCCGTGGCGGTGCTGTTCGTCGTAAGCTGCTTTGTCTCCACCGCGATGGGCACGAGCGTCGGCACCATCACGCTCATCACGCCCATCGCTATCCCCATCGCCGCGGCGAGCGGCTATTCCCTGCCGCTGTGTGTCGCGTCCGTCATGGGCGGGGCAATGTTCGGTGACAATCTGAGCTTCATTTCCGACACAACCATCGCTGCCTGCAACGGGCAGGGCTGCGCGATGAAGGACAAATTCCGCGAAAATTTCCACATCGCCTTCCCCGCCGCGCTCGCGTCGCTCGCACTCATCCTCGTGCTGACGCTGAATGCGGACGTGCACCCCGCGCCCATCCCTGCCTACAATCTCATTCAGATCATCCCCTATGTGCTCGTGCTCATCGGCGGTATCATCGGTATCAACGTCTTTGTCGTGCTGCTCATCGGTATCGTATCCGGCGCGGTCATCGCGCTCGCGACCGGCGCGACGGGGCAGACCGGCATCCTCGCAGTCAAGGCCCTGCTCGAAAACATGGGCAGCGGCGCGGCCGGGATGTTTGAAACCTCGATGGTCGCGATCTTAGTTTCCGCCATCTGTGCGCTGATCCGTGAGTACGGCGGCTTTGAAGCGCTGCTCGGCTGGATCAAAAAGGCGTTTCGCGGCAAGCGCGGCGGCCAGATCGGCATGGGCCTTCTCGTCGGCGCGATGGACATTGCCACCGCGAACAACACCGTTGCGATCGTTATGGCGAACCCCATCGCCAAGGAGATGAGCGAGGAGTACGGCATCACCCCGCGCAAGGCCGCGTCGATCCTCGACACGTTCTCCTGCATCTTCCAGGGCATCATCCCCTACGGCGCGCAGATGCTCGTTGCCATCTCCGCGGCGCATGAACTGGGCTACGCCATCTCCGCGTTCGACATCATCCCAAACCTCTTCTACCCCTATCTTCTGGCGGTGAGCTCATTCTTCTTCATTGCGATCGACAGCAAAAAGAAGGCGTGACTGATGGTTGACCATAATCTTCTTCAGCGCAAAAAGCTCTTTCTTTTCGACCTCGACGGCACGCTGTACTTGGGCGACCGGCTTTTTCCCAGCGTCCGCGAGCTGCTCTCTGCCATCCGCGCACGCGGCGGGCAGTACCGCTTTCTGACAAACAACTCCTCGCGCAGCGTAGCGGCCTACGTCGAGAAGTTCACGCGCCTCGGCGTCGCGACGGAGGCGGTCGATTTTCTCACCTCGGTCGACGCGCTGATTCACTATCTCCGCGAGCACGGCGGAGAAGACCGACGCTATTACGTCTGCGGTACGGAGTCGATGAAATCACAGCTCCGCGCGGCTGGCTTTACCGTCGCAGAACGGCGTGAGGACGCGAACACACTCCTGATGGGCTTCGACACCGAGCTGACCTTTCAAAAGCTGGAGGATGCCTGCATCCTGCTCGGACAAGGCATCCCCTACCTTGCGACCAATCCCGACTGGGTCTGCCCCACGGCCTACGGCTTCGTGCCCGACTGCGGGAGCGTGTGCGAAATGCTCTGGCGCGCGACCTCCCGCCGCCCCGTCGTCATCGGCAAGCCCGAACCGCTGATGCCGCAGCTCGCGATGCTCGAAGCGGGCGTTTCCGCGCGGGAAACACTGCTCGTGGGCGACCGCATCTACACGGATATCGCCAGCGGCGCGAACGCGGGCATCGACACGCTGCTCGTCCTCTCTGGCGAGACGAAGGAAGAAGACCTCCCCACCGCTGACCCGCAGCCGACGTTCGTTCTGCCGGACGTCGCCGCACTGCTGAACATCTTGGAATCTTAAAAAGGACAAGCTATGGCAAACATCATCGAAATCCACGATTTTTCCGATCCCGCGCTCGACGTCTACGCGCGCCTGACCGAAAACCAACTGCTCAATCGCGCGGATCCCGACAACGCGCTCTTCGTCGCGGAAAGTCCGCTCGTCATCGGCCGTGCGCTTGATGCGGGCTGTGAGCCGGTGTCGTTTCTGATGGAGCGGCAGCATACGCAGGGCAAGGGGCGCGAAATTCTCGCCCGCTGCTGTCAAGATATTCCGGTTTACACCGCTGATGAATCCATGCTGACACAGCTCACCGGCTTTCACCTGACGCGCGGCATGCTCTGCGCCATGCGGCGGCCGAAGCTCCCAAGCGTCGAGGACGTCTGCCGCAATGCGCGGCGCGTCGTCGTGCTCGAAAACGTGATGAACCCGACGAACATCGGCGCGATCTTCCGCTCTGCCGCCGCGCTCGGCATGGACGCGGTGCTGCTCACGACTGCGGGGAGCGATCCGCTCTATCGCCGCGCCTCGCGCGTCAGCATGGGAAATGTGTTCCTCATCCCGTGGACCTACCTGCCCGAAAGCGGCGACTGGACGCAGCTGCTGCGCGATCTCGGCTTCCGCACCGTCGCGATGGCACTGCGCAACGACTCCGTACGGCTCGACGATCCGCGCCTTGCCGCCGAAGAAAAGCTTGCCATCGTCATGGGCACGGAGGGTGACGGGCTCGCGTCCTCGACCATCGCGAGCTGCGACTACACGGTCAGGATCCCGATGTACCACGGCGTCGACTCGCTCAATGTCGCCGCAGCGAGCGCCGTGGCGTTCTATGAGCTGGGACTTCCCCCGCTGAACGAAAAGGAGGACTGACATGCTGAACAATACCGGCTTCGACCTCTGGGCCGACGGCTATGACAAGAGCGTCGGCCTCTCCGACGAGAACGACCGCTACCCCTTTGCGGGCTACCGCGCCATGATGAACGCGCTCTATCAGCGCGTGCTCGCGCAGAGCGGGCGTGATGTGCTGGATATCGGCTTCGGCACAGGCGTTTTGACCTCGCGGCTCTACGAGCAGGGCTGCCAAATCTATGGGCAGGACTTTTCCGCGCGCATGATCGAACTGGCGCAGGCAAAAATGCCGGACGCGCGGCTCTATCAGGGCGATTTTTCCAAAGGCCTTGTGCCCGAGCTTTGCGCACAGCAGTACGACGCCATCGTCGCGACCTACTCGCTCCACCACCTGACGGACACGCAGAAAATCGGCTTTCTGCGCACACTCCTGCCGCTTTTGAAGCAGGACGGCTGTCTTTTCATCGGCGACGTCGCCTTCCGCACGCGCGAAGAGCTCGAAGCGTGTCGAACTGCGGCATGCGAGGATTGGGACTCAGATGAAATTTACTTCGTCTACGGCGAACTCCGTCCCCACTTCCCCACGCTGACGTTTGAATCCTTCTCCCACTGCACCGCGCTTTTGACGCTGCGCCGCTGATTCCCCGGGAAATACGATAAAAAGCCTCTGTATGGTCAACCCATACAGAGGCTTTTCTGTGAAGCATTATTCCTTTTCAGTCGTTCAAATGGTCGAGGATCGCCGCGATCAGTTGCTCCTTGCCCGTGCCCTTTTCGGCAGAGAACGGAATGACGAGCTCATCGTCGCGCAAACTCAGCGTCTCGCGAATTTGGGCAAGATTCGGCTCGATCTCGCGCGCTTTGAGCTTGTCGAGCTTGTTCGCCACGATCACGACGGGACAGCCCGTCTGCACGAAGTAGTCGTGCATCGTCACGTCGTCCGCCGTCGGCTTGTGCCGCGCGTCGACGATCTGCACACCGAGGTGAATGAGCCCCGCAGACTGGAAATAGCTCTCCATCAGCTTGCCCCAGCGGTCGCGCTCGGTCTTGGAGACCTTGGCGTAGCCGTAGCCCGGCAGGTCGACGAGGTAGAGCTTGCCGTCGATCTTAAAGTAGTTGATCTGCGAGGTCTTGCCCGGGGACGCACCCACGCGGGCAAAGTTCTTGCGGTTGACGAGCCGGTTGATGACGGACGATTTGCCGACGTTCGACCGCCCCGCAAACGCGAGCTGCGGCATTCCGTCGCGCACGAACTGCTTTTCCGACGCCGCCGAGAGGATGAATTCGACCTTGTTGAAGTTGATCGCCATGGTTTTCGTTTCCTTTCAGCTCATTTCGCCCGCACGCAGCGCGCCATGCGCGCTCTCCTGCACGGGAGGAAGATAGCTCTCGTGCGCGGCAGCGGTGCATTTTTCGGGCAGCACGAGCGCCTCGGCAAAGACGGCGTCCACCGTCTCGACCGGCACAAAGCGCAGCTTTTCGCGCACCAGCGGGTCGATCTCGTCGAGGTCCTTTTCATTCTCCTTCGGGAGAATGACCGTATGTACGCCCGCGCGCAGCGCGCCCATTGTCTTTTCGCGCAAGCCCCCGATGGCGAGCACACGGCCGCGCAGCGTGATCTCGCCCGTCATGGCGACATCGCGGTGTACCGCCTGCCCCGTCAGCGCGGAGAGCACCGCTGTCGCGATGGCGATACCGGCGCTGGGTCCGTCCTTGGGGATGGCCCCCTCAGGGAAGTGGATATGGATGTCCTTCGTCTTGTAGAAGTCCGGCGCGATGCCGAGCTCCTGCGCCCGCTGGCGCAGGCACGAGAGTGCCGCGCGGCAGCTCTCCTGCATCACGTCGCCCAGGTTGCCCGTGAGCTCGACCTTGCCGCTGCCATCCATCACGCCGACCTCGACGGGCAGAATTTCGCCGCCCACCTCGGTCCACGCAAGGCCGTTCACCACGCCGACAAGGTCCTTTTCGGGAATCTTCTCCTGTGCAGCACGCGGCGCACCGAGGAAGTCCTTGATGTTCTTCTCTGTCACGGTGACTCGCTTTACATCGCTTGTGGCAAGCTGCATTGCCGCCTTGCGGCAGATCTTGCCGAGCTGACGCTCAAGCGAGCGCACGCCGCTCTCGCGCGTGTAGAGCGCGATGGCCGCGCGGATGGCGCTCTCGTCCACGCGCAGGCTCGAGGCCGTCAGCCCGTGGGCCTGACGCTCCTTGGGCAGCAGGTGCCGCTGCGCGATCTGCACCTTCTCCTCGTCCGTGTAGCTGGGGATTTCAATGATCTCCATGCGGTCGAGCAGCGGGCGCGGAATGGTGTCGAGCGTGTTGGCCGTCATGATGAACATCACGCGGCTCAGATCGACGGGAATTTCAAGATAATGGTCGCGGAAGGCGTAGTTCTGCTCGCTGTCGAGCACTTCGAGAAGTGCGCTCGCGGGGTCGCCGCGCCCGTCGCTTCCCATCTTGTCGACCTCGTCGAGCACGAGCAGCGGATTCATCGAGCCGCTGCGGGAGATAGCCTCGATGATGCGGCCGGGCATCGCGCCGATGTAGGTCTTGCGATGGCCGCGGATGTCCGCCTCGTCGCGCACGCCGCCGAGCGACAGCCGCGCGAGCTTGCGGTTCAGCGCCTTTGCAATCGAGATGGCGACCGACGTCTTGCCAACACCCGGAGGGCCGACCAGGCAGAGAATCTGCCCCGGCAGCTCCGGTGCGAGCTGCCGCACGGCCAGCGTCTCCAGAATGCGCTCCTTGACCTTCTCGAGTCCAAAGTGGTCGGCATCGAGAATTTTCCGCGCCGCCTTCACATCCAGCCGTTCCTTCGTCTCCTCATTCCACGGCAGATCGAGCACCGTGTCGAGGTAATTGCGGATGACGTTCGCCTCCGGCGAGCCGCCCTGCTGCCGCCCGAGACGCTTGACCTCGCGCAGCAGCTTTTCCTCCGTCGCCTCCGGAAGCCCCAGCGCACGGATGCGCTCGGCGTAATTCTCGTCGTCGCTGTCGTCCTCGCCAAGCTCTTCGCGGATGGCGTGAATCTGCTCACGCAAGTAATAATCGCGCTGGTTTTTGTTGACATTTTCCTGTACTTTTTCGGAAATTTCACTCTCGAGCTGCAAAATGTCCAGCTCCTGCGCCAGCAGCTCAATTGCCAGCTCCAGTCGCTTAACCGGGTGCAGCTGCTCCAAAATGCGCTGCTTCTGGTCGTAAGGGAACGTCGCGTTCTGGCCGATCACATCGGCAAGCTTGCCCGGCTCGTCAGAGCTTAAAATTTGCAGCATACTCTCCTGCCCGGCCTTCACGGCCAGGTCGACGAACTGCCCAAACAGCTCGTGTCCCTGCCGGATGAGGGCTTGCAGGCGCAGCGGATCGTGCCGGTAGCCCGGCTCGTCCAGCTCGACCACACGGCCGAACAGATACGGTTCGCTGTGGATCATGTCGAGCAGCTTCGCGCGGTACTGTCCCTCGACCAGAATCCGCATGTTGTCCCCCGGCAGACGCAGGATCTGCTTCACCGTCGCGACCGTGCCGATCTCATAGAGGTCGGCTTTTTTCGGGTCGTCGGTCTCCAGATCGCGCTGGGCCACGAGGAAAATCGTCTGGTTCGCGCGCATCGCCTCTTCGACGGAGCGGACGGATTTTGTCCGCCCGACGTCAAAATGCGTCACGCAGCCCGGAAACACCACCAGCCCGCGCAGCGCCAGCACCGGCAGGCAGGTCATCGGCTGATAATCACTCATAAATATATCGTCTCCTTTCCAATGGAGAGTTGACGCTTCGGCAAATCTATTCCGCCAAAGCTGTACGCTGTTATTATAAAATAGCGCAAAAAGGGAGCATCCCATGCCCCCTTCCTGTGTTCGATTTTCGCAACTCAGAGGCCTCACAAAGTCATGCCTGCGTTGCGAATGGCTTCGCGCGGACGGCTCGCGTCCCGCTTGATGACAGGCTCGGTGCCGTTGCGGACGCAGTCCTCCGTGATGAGCACGCTCTGGATCGTGGGGTCAGATGGGATCTCGTACATGATCTTCGTCATGATGCTCTCCATGATCGCCCGCAGGCCGCGCGCGCCGATCTGACGCTTGATGGCCTTCTCCGCGATGGCATCCAGCGCGCCGGACTCGAAGCTCAGCGCCACATTGTCATATTCCAGCAGCTTGTGATACTGCTTGCAGAGCGCGTTTTTCGGCTCGGTCAGGATCTTGACCAGATCCTCCTTGCGGAGGCTGTTCAAACTGGTGATGACAGGAAGCCGGCCCACCAGTTCCGGAATGATGCCGAATTTCAGCAGATCGTGCGGCTCAACCAGCTCAAAGAGCTTGCCGACGTCGCGCTGCTTTTTGCTCTGTAACTGCGAACCGAAGCCAACGGACGACGTGTCGGTGCGCTGCTCGATGATCTTGTCCAGCCCGTCGAACGCGCCGCCGCAGATGAACAGGATGTTCGTCGTGTCGATCTGGATGAACTCCTGCTGCGGGTGCTTGCGTCCGCCCTGCGGCGGGACGTTTGCG
>ERZ772880.1769-NODE-1769-length-17913-cov-30.071845_pt1 | contig 17913 bp, 17 predicted proteins | sample MGYA00580577_ERZ772880 | MGnify/ENA primary metagenome ERZ772880 (study PRJEB29015, sample SAMEA2737705) | human gut metagenome | biome: human gut; feature: human-associated habitat; material: faeces | place: China | collected 2012 ... | reverse complement strand
AAGAAAAGAAGGAAACTTTAGACAAAGGATTGTCCAAAACCAAAGAAAGTGTATTCAGTAAGATTGCCCGTGCCGTAGCGGGTAAATCAAAAGTAGACGATGAAGTATTGGATAATCTGGAAGAAGTGCTTATCACTTCGGATGTAGGCGTTGAAACAACTCTGAATATCATCAAACGCATTGAAGAAAGAGTTGCCAAAGATAAATATGTAAACACTCAGGAACTGAACAAGATTCTCCGTGAAGAGATAGCGGCATTATTGACTGAAAATAACACGGTGGATTCGGATGATTTCACTGTTCCGGAAGGTAAGAAGCCCTATGTCATCATGGTGGTAGGTGTAAACGGTGTGGGTAAAACCACAACCATTGGTAAATTGGCATATCAATTTAAGAAGGCGGGCAAAACCGTCTATTTGGGTGCCGCTGATACATTCCGTGCTGCCGCCGTAGAACAATTGGATATTTGGGGAGAAAGAGTAGGAGTGCCTGTTATTAAACAGAAAATGGGATCAGATCCCGCATCTGTAGCTTTTGATACCTTAAGTTCCGCCGTAGCTAATAATGCAGATGTAGTAATCATTGATACCGCAGGCCGACTTCACAATAAAGTAGGTTTGATGAACGAGCTTACTAAAATCAAGAATGTGATGAAGAAAGTTGTTGCGGACGCACCTCACGAAGTATTATTGGTTTTAGACGGTTCTACCGGTCAAAATGCATTTGAACAAGCCAAACAGTTTACTTTGGCGACAGAAGTTACTGCTATGGCAATTACCAAATTGGACGGAACAGCCAAAGGGGGCGTTGTAATTGGCATCTCAGAGCAGTTCAAGATTCCCGTAAAATATATTGGATTGGGCGAAGGCATTGAAGACATGCAGGTATTCCGCAAAAAAGAATTTGTAGACTCACTATTTGGAGAGACTGAATAATAAATGAAACGTAACACAATAGATATCATCACCTTAGGGTGTTCCAAAAACTTAGTAGACTCAGAAAAGCTGATGCGTCAGCTGGAAGCAAACGGTTATAAAGTAACTCACGATTCCGACAAACCGCAAGGAGAAATCGCAGTTATTAATACATGTGGTTTCATCGGTGATGCCAAAGAGGAATCGATCAATATGATATTGGAATTTTGTCAGGCCAAAGAAGAAGGGAAGCTCAAAAAACTATATGTGATGGGCTGCCTTTCAGAAAGATATCTAAAAGAATTGGCATTGGAAATTCCTCAAGTAGATAAATTCTATGGTAAGTTTAACTGGAATGAGTTGCTGGCAGATTTAGGCAAAGCATACAAGTCGGAATTTGCCATTGAACGGACATTAACCACACCCCATCACTACGCTTATCTGAAAATATCAGAAGGCTGTGACCGTAAATGCTCTTATTGCGCCATTCCTATTATTACAGGACGCCACATTTCACGGCCGATGGAGGAGATTATTGATGAAGTGAAACTACTTGTATCCGAAGGAGTAAAAGAGTTCCAAATTATAGCCCAAGAATTGACTTACTACGGCGTAGATTTATATAAAAGTCAGAAATTACCCGAACTCATCGAAAGAATCGCCAATGTTCCCGGTGTAGAATGGATACGCTTACACTATGCATATCCGGCCCATTTTCCGGAAGAATTATTCCGTGTTATGCGCGAACACGATAATGTATGCAAATATATGGATATTGCCCTGCAACACATTAGTGACAATATGCTGAATAAAATGCGCCGGCATGTAAGTAAAGCGGAAACCTACGAATTAATCGAAAAATTCCGTCGGGAAATACCCGGTATTCACTTACGTACAACATTAATGGTAGGACATCCCGGTGAGACTGAAGAAGATTTTGAAGAATTAAAAGAATTCGTCAAAAAAGTACGATTCGACCGGATGGGAGCCTTCGCTTACTCGGAAGAAGAAGGAACATTCGCCGCTAAAGAATACGAAGATTCCATTTCTCATGAAGTGAAACAACAGCGTTTGGATGAATTAATGGCACTTCAGCAGGAAATAGCCGGCGAACTGAGCCAAACGAAAATAGGTAAAGAATTTAAAGTCATTATAGACCGGAAGGAAGGAGATTACTACATAGGCAGAACCCAGTTTGACTCTCCAGAGGTAGATCCTGAGGTCTTGATAAAAGCTGATGACGAGTACTTAAAAATAGGTGAATTCTATAAAGTGAAAATTACAGCCGCTGATGATTTCGACCTATACGCCAGCATTTTATAGACCTTTTCCCTTATAAAGTTTGGATAATGTTTGTTTTTTTACTAATATAGCAACCAAATTAACACTTTAAGCTTTGAATAACAAAGAATTTATATCTGAATTATCACGTAAACTAGGATATACGAATAAAGATACATCACAATTGGTATCCTCAGTCATTGGTGTTATGACCCAGGAATTGCAAGATGGCAACAACATTGCAATCCAGGGATTTGGTACGTTTGAGGTTAAGAAAAAGCTGGAAAGAATTTCTATCAACCCAGCTACTCAACAACGTATGCTGATTCCCCCCAAGTTAGTGCTGACTTACAAACCCAGTGTAACTTTAAAAGAAAAGTTTAAATAAAATAGCCCTTATTTATAATATTATCATGAGCGAGAAAGTAACCATACAAGATATCATCGAACTTTTGGCTGAGAAACACAGCATGACTAAAAAAGATGCTGAAATCTTTGTCAAAGGAATGTTTGAACTGATAGAGGAAGCTTTAGTTACTGAAAAGTATGTAAAGGTTAAAGGACTAGGAACGTTTAAACTTACAGAGGTGGAGAGTCGTGAAAGTGTAAACGTAAACACGGGGGAAAGAATTGAAATACAGGGCCATACAAAAATATCTTTTACTCCGGATTCCAGTATGAAAGATTTAATAAATAAACCATTCGCTCATTTTGAAACGGTTATATTAAATGAAAACACCAAACTGGAAGATACCGAAACAGAAATAGAAGGAGAGGAGGAAGATACCTTTGACGGAAACGCGCCTAAGCCTAAACAAACAATTGCGGCTAAAGAGGTTGAGTTCATAGAAGCGGAAAATACAGAAGATTCTCCAAATGAGAATGCCATTGCCGCTGAAGACACTACTCCGGTTATTGAGGAAACAATTATTGAAGAACCTGCACCTTCTGTTGAAATTACAGAGGAAGAGATACAAATTATAGAACCGGAAAAAGAATCGGAAGATATTGTCACTGAAGCAGAAAAGGATATTGTTGCTGAAACAGCTGTTCCCCAAACGGTTTCCCCTTTAGCAGAGACAATAGAAGGAAACGAGGTAACAGACAAACCTCAAGAAGAAGTTATGACTATCGCCGATGCAGCCATACTGGCTGCTCGTAAAGCTTGTGAAGAAAAAACATCCTTGGAAACAATAGCGTCAGAAGAGGCAACCCCGTCAGAGAAAACAGTAATAACTCCTGTTACTTCTGATTTTGAAAAAGAACAGAAGATAGAGGAAACAACAGAGACACAAGAAATCTTAGAAGAGAAAAAGAACAGAGTTTCCTGGGGAGTTATTCTTGCTATTATTTTGATTGCCTGCATTGCAGGTGGCATATATTGGTATTTGCAATCAGATAAAACTTCGGATTTACAATCGCCGGCTACAATAAAAAACACCCAAGAACAATTGGAAGAGGATATTCCTGCAATTCCGGTTAATGACTCATTGATGCAAGGTAAAGATACCGCAAACATATGGACGAATGTTGCCGGAAAAGAGACCATCAGTCAATCACAGCAGACTGTATCTCCTAGTACGGAAAAGAGTTCAGGCGTTGCGACAACCGCAAATGTTGCAAAAGAAACTTTAGCCGATACTGTAGAATATGACATAACAGGGACTAAAACTAATTACACATTACGAGAAGGAGAGAGCCTGGTAAAATTAGCTGTGAAATTCTATGGTACAAAAAAGCTATGGCCCTATATCGTGAAACATAATAAAAACATCATTAAAGATGCCGACAGAGTATCCATAGGGACTACTCTGCGTATTCCTGAACTAACTCCTAAAAAATAAGCCTTCTTGCATTTTGCCTGCTTTCGGCATAAATAAAGCAGGCAAAATACAAGAAGTAAAAAAAAGTGCGTTCAACTGATATTCTCACTCCACAAACCTTATCTTTGTATTTTAAAATTCTTTAGCCCAATAACCTTTAAAAAGTAGAGATGCACTTTACTTTTTTAATAAAAATTAGTTGCCGCTGTTAATTAATTAGCGTAATTTTGGCTGCGTTAAATGAACAAGGCTATTTACAAGCCCGTTATTAGATCAATAAAGAAACAACTAAATAAAAACAAAATTATGGCTGAAGCAATTGACATTCGCGAACTAAACGAACGAATTGAAAGACAAAGTGCGTTCGTAACCAACTTAATGACTGGTATGGACCAGGTTATTGTAGGTCAGAAACATTTGGTAGAATCATTACTTATCGGTTTACTGTCCGATGGTCATATCCTGTTGGAAGGTGTTCCGGGTCTGGCAAAGACTCTGGCGATCAAAACGCTTGCATCTTTGATTGATGCCAAGTACAGCCGAATCCAGTTTACTCCGGACTTGCTGCCCGCCGACGTTATCGGTACCATGATTTATAGTCAGAAAGACGAACAATTCATAGCAAAGAAAGGTCCGATTTTTGCAAATTTCGTATTGGCCGATGAAATTAACCGTGCCCCGGCTAAAGTACAGAGTGCTTTGCTGGAAGCCATGCAGGAACGTCAAGTCACACTGAGCAAGGAAACCTTTATGCTACCCGAACCTTTCCTTGTAATGGCTACTCAGAACCCGATTGAACAGGAAGGTACCTATCCGCTTCCCGAAGCCCAGGTAGACCGTTTTATGCTGAAAGTTATTATCGACTATCCGAAATTGGAAGAAGAAAAGAAAATCATCCGCCAAAATATCACCGGAGAGAAAATCGAAGTTCGCCCCATTCTGAAAGCAACAGATATTATGGAAGCCCGTAAAGTGGTGCGCCAAGTCTATTTGGACGAAAAGATAGAGCAATACATCGCTGATATCGTATTCGCAACCCGTTTCCCTGAAAAATATGACTTGAAAGAACTGAAAGACATGATTGGTTTCGGTGGTTCACCGCGTGCATCTATCAATCTGGCATTGGCAGCACGCAGTTATGCGTTCATCAAACGTCGCGGTTACGTGATTCCCGAAGATGTTCGTGCAGTTGCTCACGATGTGCTTCGCCACCGTATCGGCTTGACTTACGAAGCAGAAGCCATGAACATGTCTTCTGATGAAATTGTAAGCAAAATCCTGAATAAAGTGGAAGTACCCTAAGGATTGTGTTCTGAGGCAGTTCTTAATTGCTTGACAGTTAGGAAGAAGACTTGGAAACAAAAGGTTGAGTACAGAGTTCCACATGGGTGGGACCGCCATTCCACCCATGTGGAACTCCCGTTTCATCTATGTGGGACTGCCGTCCCACCTGGGTGGAACACCAAATGCATCCGTTTGAAAAACCATTCTCGATAGGAGAAAAAACAGAAACCGATGCACCGGATAAATAAACAACATAGTACGAACAGTATGGAAACAAGTGATTTATTAAAACGGGTTCGCCAGATTGAGATCAAGACACGCGGACTTTCGAACAATATCTTTGCCGGACAATATCACTCTGCATTCAAGGGCAAAGGTATGTCATTCTCGGAAGTACGTGAATATCAGTATGGTGACGACGTACGTGACATTGACTGGAACGTAACCGCCCGCTACAACAAACCCTTTGTCAAGGTGTTTGAAGAAGAGCGCGAATTGACGGTTATGCTCTTGATTGATGTTTCGAACAGCTTGGATTTCGGTACGGTGAAGCAGTTGAAGAAGGATATGGTGACCGAGATTGCCGCTACATTGGCATTCTCGGCCATTCAAAATAACGATAAAATAGGAGTTATTTTCTTTTCAGACCGGATTGAGAAATTCATTCCGCCTAAAAAAGGCCGTAAACATATTCTTTATATCATCCGTGAACTGCTTGATTTCAAGCCCGAAAGCAAGCGTACAGATATAAAGATGGCTGTGGAATATCTGACCAACGTAATTAAAAAACGTTGCACCACCTTTATGATAAGCGACTTTATAGATGAAAACGACTTCCGCAATGCTTTGACCATTGCCAACCGGAAACATGATATCGTAGCTATCCAGGTATACGACCGCCGCATGGCAGAGTTACCTGATGTGGGACTGATGAAAGTACGCGATGCCGAAACCGGCCACGAGCAATGGATTGACACCTCGTCACGAGCTTTGCGTCGCGCACATAATGACTGGTGGATACAGCGTCAGGGAGTATTGAATGAAACATTTACCAAAAGTAATGTGGACTCTGTATCTATCCGCACGGATCAGGATTATGTGAAATCGTTGCTTAACTTATTTGCTAAACGAAATTAAAGAATATGAATATACTGAATACTAGCAAAAAGTTCTTGAAAGCTGGAGTTTGTGCAATTATGCTGATAACAGCCGGACAGGCACAGGCACAGCAGGTTACGGTAGACGCCAGCATTGACTCGCTGCAACTTCTCATTGGCGAACAGGCTAAAGTGAAGCTGGAAATCAGCATGGATGCCAAGCAAAAACTGCAACTTCCGTTCCTGCGCGATACATTGGTAAAAGGAGTGGAGATATTGGATATAGCCAAGCCTGATACCCAGATGCTGAACGATGGAAAACGTATGCTGATAAAACAGGAATATACAATAACCTCTTTTGACTCGGCACTTTACTATCTCCCCCCATTCGAGGTGATGGTAAACGGAGAGCCTTACCGGTCCAAAGCATTGGCCGTAAAAGTATATTCCATTCCGGTAGATACGCTGCATCCCGAACAATTCTTCGGACCGAAGACCGTTCGTGAAGTACCTATCACCTGGGATGACGTATCGGCCATCGTATGGCTTACCTTGCTGATGCTTGCTTTGGGCGGACTGGCTTACTATCTGTTTGTACGCTACAAGGATAACAAGCCTATCATCAAGAAGATCAAGATTGAACCGAAGTTGCCGCCACACCAGCAGGCGTTGAAGGAAATAGAGCGTATCAAGGGAGACAAAACCTTGCGTACAGCCGATCCGAAGACCTATTATACCGAGCTGACGGATGTACTCCGTACTTATATGGAAGAACGATTCGGCTTTAACGCTATGGAGATGACTTCATCCGAAATTATTGATAAGCTACAGGAAATCAACGACAAAGAATCTATCAAGGATTTGATGTATTTGTTCCAGACTGCCGACTTGGTGAAATTCGCCAAACATTCTCCGTTGATGAACGAAAATGATATGAATCTGGTAAACGCAGTAGACTTCATCAATAATACAAAAGTGGAACCAGACCCGAATGCAAAGCCCGAACCTACGGAAATCACCGTGGAGGAAAAGCGAAGCAAACAGGACAGAATGATTCTGCTGGGCAGCATCAGCATCATTGTTATTGCTATTGTGGTAATTCTGTATAAGGTGCTGAGTGGTGTATATAACCTCTGGTTTTAACAAATAAATACTAGGAACAATGATTTTTGCAAATATTGAATATCTATTTCTGCTGGTTCTGCTCATACCTTATATAATATGGTACGTCATGAAGCGGAAGAAAACCGAGCCTACGCTTCAGGTTTCTACCACACGCATGTATATGAAGGCACCCAAAAGCTGGAAGATTTACTTGCTGCATGCTCCGTTCGTACTCCGTACGGTGGCTATCATCATGGTAATCCTGATCTTGGCACGCCCTCAGACCACAGACAACTGGCAGAATACCGAAATAGAAGGAATCGACATCATGCTGGCAGTGGACGTTTCTACCAGTATGCTGGCCGAAGACTTGAAACCCAACCGACTGGAAGCTGCCAAACAAGTAGCTTCCGAGTTTATCAACGGCCGCCCCAATGATAATATCGGTCTGACCATCTTTGCCGGTGAGAGTTTTACCCAATGTCCGCTGACGGTAGACCATGGGGTGTTGCTGAATCTGTTCAACAGCATCAAAGGCGATATCGCCCAGCGCGGACTGATTGAAGATGGTACTGCCATCGGCATGGGCATTGCCAATGCGGTGACCCGTCTGAAGGACAGCAAGGCTAAATCGAAAGTGATTATTCTGCTGACGGATGGTAGCAATAACCGTGGAGATATTTCTCCGCTGACGGCTGCCGAGATAGCCAAACAGTTCGGAATCAGGATCTACACCATCGGTGTCGGTACAAACGGAACTGCTCCTTATCCGATGCAGACCTACGCAGGGACGCAATATGTGAATGTCCCCGTCGAGATAGACGAAAAGACTTTGACCGAGATTGCAGGTACAACGAACGGAAATTATTTCCGTGCCACCAGCAATTCCAAGTTGAAGGAAGTCTATCAGGAGATAGACAAACTGGAGAAAACGAAGTTGAACGTGAAGGAATTCAGCAAACGCGAAGAAGAATATCAGGTATTCGCCTGGATTGCTTTCTTCTGCATTTTGCTTGAACTCTTGTTGCGTAACTCAGTATTAAAGAAAATACCTTAAAAAAAGAAAGTCATGTTTCGATTTGCAGACCCGAACTTTTTATATTTACTCATCCTATTGCCGTTTTTGGTGGCGCTGTATTTGTATTCCAATTATCACCGCCGCCAAAATATTCGCAAATATGGTGATCCGGCATTGCTGAAAGGGCTCATGCCGACTATTTCCAAGTATCGTCCTGACATCAAGTTCTGGCTGACTTTTGCTGCGTTGACATTGGTTATACTGATGTTGGCCCGCCCACAGTTCGGCTCAAAGATGGAAACGGTGAAACGAAGTGGAGTGGAAGCTGTCATTGCCTTGGACATTTCAAACTCCATGCTGGCAGAAGATGTGACTCCCAGTCGTTTGGACAAATCAAAGAAATTGATTTCCAGACTGGTAGATACGTTCAATAATGATAAAGTGGGATTGATTGTTTTTGCAGGTGATGCTTTCACGCAATTGCCCATCACAAGCGATTATGTTTCCGCCAAAATGTTCTTGGAAACCATTAATCCGTCATTGATAACCACACAAGGTACGGATATCGGTGCGGCCATCCGCCTGGCAATGAAGAGTTTTACTCCGCAAGAAGGAGTGGGACGTGCAATTATTGTCATTACCGATGGTGAAAATCATGAAGGTGGGGCAGTAGAAGCAGCCCAAGAAGCAGCCGAAAAAGGTATGCAGGTATTTGTATTAGGAGTAGGTTCACCGGATGGTTCTCCAATTCCAGCTGAGGACGGTAGCAACAATTTCCGTCGCGATAAGGATGGAAATGTTATCGTCACCCGCTTGAATGAGCAGATGTGCCAGGAAATAGCCAAGGCTGGCAATGGAATGTATATTCGCGTGGATAATACCAACTCTGCCGAGAAGGTATTGAACAATGAAATCGCCAAACTGTCAAAAGCTGATGTAGAAAGTCAGGTTTATACTGAATTTGATGAACAGTTCCAGGCTTTGGCATGGCTGGTGCTTATCCTGCTGGTGGTAGAAATGCTTATTTTGGAACGGAAAAATCCGCTTTTCAAAAATGTCAGACTATTTAAATAAGGAATGCTTATGTTACAAAAAACCTATATCACTCTGTTATTCTTACTTGTGGCAAGCAGTGCCTTCGCCCAAAAAACAGAAAGAGATTATCTGCGCAGCGGAAACAAGCTGTATAACGACAGCTTGTTTATCAAAGCGGAGGTAGATTATCGTAAGGCATTGGAAATTAACCCGAAATCAACAGATGCCATGTTCAATTTGGGAAACTCGCTCTTGATGCAGCAAAAAGCAAAGGAAGCGATGGAACAGTTTGAATCTGCTTCTAAGGTAGAGAAGGACAAAGATAAACTGGCACAGATTTATCATAACATGGGAGTTATCCTTCAGTCGTCCAAGCAGTATCCACAGTGTATAGAGGCTTATAAGGAATCTTTACGGAATAACCCGAAAGATGATGAAACTCGTTATAACTTGGCTTTGGCACAAAAGCTGTTGAAAGACCAACAGCAAAATCAAGACCAGAATCAGGATAAGAATCAAGATCAAAAACAAGATCAGAAAGACGACAAAAAGGATCAGAACAAAAACCAGCAAGAACAGGATAAGAAAGACCAACAAAATCAAAATCAGCAGCAACAGCAGCAAAATAAGGATGAAATGTCCAAGGAAAATGCCCAACAATTATTGAATGCTGTGATGCAAGATGAAAAGAATGTGCAAGACAAAGTTAAAAAACAACTGCAAATTCAAGGAAAGAAGTTGGATAAAGACTGGTAATTTCTTAATTTTGGCAAATAAAAAAATAATTAGATAGCAATGAGGAAAGTAATTCTCTTATTCATATTAATAACATCGGTGCTCGGAGCATGGGCAGACGGAAATGTGACGTTTACCGCTTCTGCGCCTGATGTAGTAGTAAGCGGGGATCAGTTCCGGCTGACTTATACGGTCAACACTCATAAAGTCAGGGATTTTCGTGCACCTAATATCAAGGGGTTCGATGTCTTAATGGGACCAAGCCGTTCACAGCAGAGTAGTACACAGATTATAAATGGTAATGTTACTTCTACCAGCTCCATTACTTTTACTTATATTTTGATGGCTGATAAAGAAGGAACTTACACCATTCCTGGTGCTACTATTGTGGCAGACGGACAAAACAAAACTTCAAATTCCGTACAAATCAAAGTATTACCGCCTGATCAAACAAATGGTGTTGGAGGTGGAAACAATAGCGGTGGAAGAACTTCTTCACGCAGTCAGGTTGCCGGAAGCAAAATAACCAATCAAGATTTGTTTATTACCGCAACAGCAAGTAAGACTACTGTTTATGAACAGGAAGCCATCTTATTGACATACAAGGTCTATACTTTGGTAAACTTGCGCCAGCTGCGTGGTGACATGCCTAAACTAACCAACATTTATGTACAAGAAGTGGAACTTCCCCAACAAAAGACATTCTCTTTGGAACATTATAACGGAAGAAACTATAACACTACTGTGTGGAGTCAGTATGTACTTTTCCCCCAGCAATCGGGAAAAATAGAAATTCCGGCTATTACCTTTGAAGGGGTTATAGCTCAACAAGTTGCCTCAGACGATCCTTTTGATGCTTTCTTTAATGGTGGAAGTAACTATGTGGAAGTAAAGAAAAACATTGTCACTCCTAAGCTGACCATCAATGTGAAAGCATTGCCCGATGGCAAACCGGCTAATTTCTCCGGAGGAGTAGGAGAGTTTACTATCAGTTCGTCTATAAGTACAAAAGAACTGAAAACAAATGATGCTGTAACCATTAAGTTAGTCATTTCTGGTACAGGTAATTTGAAATTGGTCAATACTCCGGAAGTAGCTTTTCCAAAGGATTTTGAAGTATACGACCCCAAGATTGACAATAAATTTACATTAACTCGCGAAGGTTTGTCAGGCAATAAGGTGATAGAATATCTAGCAATTCCAAGACATGCCGGCAATTTCACTATTCCGCCTGTCGAATTTTCCTATTTTGACTTAAAAAGCAATAGCTATAAAACAATAAAAACAGAAGCTTACAACCTAAAAGTGGAAAAAGGTGCAGGAAATGCAGATCAAGTTATTGCAGACTTTACCAACAAGGAAGATTTGAAAGTATTGGGACAAGACATCCGCTACATCAAAATGGGGGAAACTAGTTTAACTCGTAAGGGAGATTTCTTCTTTGGCTCAACAACATATTATCTATGGTATATCATTCCATTGGTTCTCTTCGTTGTTTTCGTAATTGTCTATCGTAAAAAAGCTATTGAAAATGCAAATGTAGTAAAAGTACGTACTAAAAAAGCGAATAAAGTGGCTGCCAAACGCATGAAAAATGCAGGCAGATTATTAGCTGAAAACAAACAAGAAGCATTCTATGATGAGGTGTTGAAAGCACTTTGGGGATACATCAGTGATAAGTTGAATATCCCGGTTTCTCAATTGTCTAAAGATAATATCGAGGACGAATTGACCAAATATGGTGTTGCCCCCGAACTGATTAAAGATTTCATCGGAACATTGAATGAATGCGAGTTCGCCCGCTATGCTCCGGGTAATCAGAATGAAGCTATGGATAAAGTATATTCTTCGGCTGTTGAGGTCATCAGCAAAATGGAGAATAGTATAAAACACTAAATCAAAGGAGATTATAACAATGACAAAAATATATTTCATTTTGATATTCCTGATAAGTTTTGTCACAGTCTACGCACAGAATGAATCAGACTCTGCACAGGTTACCGCCCAAACAGAAATGCCACAAAGTGCTGCTGTGCAAACTTTCCCAACAAAGACAGAAGCCGATAGTGCATATATAAGAAACGACTTTGCAGCTTCTGTAGAGATGTATGAGAATATATTAAAAAACGAGGGGGAATCTTCCGATATTTATTATAATTTAGGTAACAGCTATTATAAAATGAATAACATTGCCAAAGCTGTCCTCAATTACGAACGTGCCTTGTTGCTAAACCCAGGAAATAGTGATATTCGTTTCAACCTAGAACTGGCTAGAAGCAAAACTGTAGACAAGGTAATCCCTTCTAGTAAAATGTTTTTCGTTACCTGGACTCAATCACTTATTAATACAATGAGTGAAAAGGCATGGGCACATACAGGCATCATCATGTTTATTCTGATGATATTGGCACTGTCTTTATTTATTTTCGGAAAACGAGTAGTCTTGAAGAAAGTAGGATTTATTTCAGCAATCTTTTTCTTTCTAGTGACTATTTTAGCAAATATATTTGCCTCAGAACAAAAATCTGAATTAATTAATCATGATAACGCTATTATAATGGCTCCTAGCGTTACAGTCAAAAGTACTCCTAACCAAAGTGGAACAGACTTATTTATTCTTCATGAAGGTAGGAAAGTAATAATTAAAGATAATACGATGAAGGAGTGGAAAGAAATTAAACTGGAAGACGGTAATGTGGGATGGGTACCTACCAATGTTATTGAAATCATTTAAAACATAATCAATGGATATACAACAGTACATAGCAGCAGATAAAGAATTACTACTGAATTTGAACGGAAGCCAATCCTTATTTTGGGACGGATTCATGTGGGTAGCTACCAGTACAATTGTATGGGTACCTGTAGCTGCTATGCTGTTATATATCATAATTAAAAATAATAAAATTCAAGAAGCATTATTGACTATCGTTATGATTGCCTTAGTCATAACTTTAGCAGATCAAATAGCTTCTGGTTTATGCAAACCGTTTTTCGCACGTTTCCGCCCAACACAAGACCCCAATATTATGTATATGGTTGATATTGTAAACGGATATAGAGGAGGACGATTTGGCTTCATATCCAGTCATGCTGCCAACACATTTGCTATTTCTGTCTTTTTATCTTTACTAATTAAAAGGAAATCTCTTACTTTTATGCTTCTTTTTTGGGCCGTACTCAATTCCTATTCTAGAATCTACTTAGGAGTGCATTATCCGGGAGATATTCTTTTTGGTACTATAGAAGGTTGTTTCATAGGATATTTGATTTATCTCCTTTATAAATTTATTCAAAAAAAAATCTTTTATAAACCACGTTGCATTTCTAATCAATACACTGCCAGCGGTTATTTGATTAGTGATATTAATTTATTCTACATAATTCTCATTTCTACTTATTTCTTCATTATTATAGCAGGTATGATTGTGACTCATACACTCAATCTATAATCAGCAAATTAACCATTATAAATTTACATACAGTCAAAAATAGCACAAAAAGATTTGTTTTATGCATTTTTTTGATTAAGTTTATACCATGATTTAAGTACTCACTTTTATAACTAAATTTAATACATCATGAGAACAATAACATTTAATGAACTGCGCAGAATCAAAGATTCATTACCTAGTGGGAGTATGCACAGAATCGCAGATGAACTCAATATGACCGTAGAAACTGTACGTAACTTTTTTGGTGGACACAATTTCAAGAATGGTAAAAGTGTTGGAATTCATTTGGAACCGGGACCAGATGGGGGACTAGTAATGCTAGATGATACAACAGTTCTTGAAAAAGCCCTTCAAATATTGAGAGAAACTGAAGAAAAAGTAACGCAAGAAGCGTAATATAAAATCCCGGTTGAATGCAACATTCAATTGGGATTTTTTGTTTAACCTGAAAATCACTTAAAATATAGAATTATGGAAGATAAATTGGTAACCTTAGCAATCCTCACTTATGCTAAAGCACAGATTTTAAAGAATGTACTTGAGAATGAAGGAATTGAAGCGTACATTCACAATGTGAATCTTATTCAACCTGTCATATCTTCTGGAGTAAGGCTAAGAATTAAAGAAAGCGACCTGCCTCATGCTTTGCAGATTATAGAAAGTTCTGCATGGCTTTCAGAAGATATAATCAAAGGTAAGGAGAGCAGCTCAGAAAGAAATAAAGAAAAAAGAAAAGTACTTATCCCGATAGACTTTTCAAACTATTCTCTTAAAGCCTGCCAATTTGGTTTTTCTTTTGCTAATGCTATTAATTCAGAAGTTGTGCTTCTACATGCTTATTTCAGTCCTATTTATGTGCCTACAATTCCTTATGGAACTGATAATTTCAATTTTCAGATCGAAAGAGAAGAATCTGTAAAAAGTATGATAGAAACAGTGCACAACGAGTTGAATAAACTTTCTGATACAATCAAAAAGAAAGTTGAGTCGGGAGAGTTTCCTAATATAAAATATACTTGTATTTTGCGTGATGGTATTCCCGAAGAAGAAATCTTACGATATGCTAAAGAATATAATCCTCAGATAATTATAATGGGAACAAGAGGGAGAAGTCAAAAAGATATAGACTTGATTGGTAGCGTTACAGCTGAAGTTATAGAAAGAAGCAAATCCTTTGTATATGCTATTCCAGAACATACACCACTAAAAACATTCAATGATATAAAAAAAGTAGCTTTTGTGACCAATTTTGACCAAAGGGATCTAATAGCTTTTGACTCCTTGATAAATGCTTTTAAATCGTTTCATTTTGCTGTTTCCTTCATTCATTTAAGTACAGATAACGATGCATGGAATGAAATAAAACTAGCAGGTATTAAAGATTACTTTCAAAAACAATACTCTAAATTGGAACTATATTATAATGTAGTGAAAGAAGATAACATACTGAGCAATTTGGACAACTATGTAAAAGAAGAAAATATAGACGTGATTTGCATCACAAATTATAAACGAAACATATTTGCTAGATTGTTTAATCCTAGCATAGCAAGAAAAATGATATTTCATGCTAATACACCTATATTAGTAATAAAATAAAGAATCAAGAAGGGTAGCACAAGCAAATCGCAATATTTTGTTACTCTTTAACATATTAATATCTACCCAATAAAAAAGAGATCAATATAAATTAAACATAATATTGATTATATATCAAAAATGGCTCGCATAAACGGATTCAATCAGACGGTAAGTTAAAATATCCATAATGTAATGTATCCGCATACAATAAACATAGATTGGTTACAAATCTACTTGCACGATGAAAATCAAGGCATAGAAAATTTAGCCATGATTTACAATGGTAAATCATCCTACGAATTTAAAAAAGCCGAATACACATCAAGACAATTTTCACAAGTATATGATATATACGATTCGGATGGCGATCACTATGCAGTGCTACAACGAATCCCATTTTCAAACATAATCAGTTATGACGGTGCAATACTCAAACTTGCCAATCGGGAATTATACAAATCTACAATGATAGATACATTAATATTATTCCTAGAATATCATCGTTTTGCTTTTAAAAGTATCTCCCGTCTAGATATATGCTTTGACAGTAATACACTTAAAAACGGCTTAAAACACTCCACTTTGATTCGGGGTTTGCAAAATGGCAAATATCTAAAAAACAATCAAGGTCAAGCAAAGCAAAATTTTGAAGTGCAAAGCAAAACAAATCGCATAATGGAATGTAATTCAATCAGCTTTGGGAGCCTGTCTAGTGCTGTCAAAACAAAAATGTATAACAAAACAAAAGAAATGAATGATGTAAAATACAAACCTTATATCGTAGAATCGTGGCAAAAAAACGGAATAGACACGAATAAGGATGTTTGGCGCATAGAAATAAGTATCAAAGCAGATATGACTAATATAGTAAAACTAGATACGGGAGAAACATTCAGACTAACTACTGACAGGCTTAAATTATCAACAGATATACAAAATATATTCTACACTTACGCAGCCCGATATTTTTCATTCAAAATCAATGACGGAAAAAAAAACAAAACCCGTATGCCCAGCCTAGAAATATTTCCCGAACGTTCCATCATCACCAGCCAACCTATACGCATTACACTACAAAATGATGAATCACGTTCAGATAAGATATTTTTAAACAAACTGCACCGTATACAGGTAGAATTACGCAATATTGACGACAATACTCTATCAGCCATTGAAGAAGTAAGACGGGCATTTTGTATAGCTACAGGACTATCTAAATACTATAACAAGAAAATACGTATTAAAAACGAAAGAAGAAAATAATAAACATTTTATTAAAAAAATAAGTATTATGAAACTACCACTATTAACAGGCTACGAAGAAAGGAACTCTCTTTTTGACCTTACGGACGAAGTTCTATATCGTCTACCTACTGAAAAAAGAGTTGTAATTACAACAAAAAATAAACAAACTGTTAGTTTACAGACAGGGCCCAAATATAATGAAGTCTATAGAAACATCCGAATCTTGTGTCGTTATCACATATAATGAACCATCAGAATTAATGTTTGAAACGGAATTAAAACAAATGTAATGATAAATCGCAAAAATCAAGACGGAAGTACGCCCGTTAAGTAGTACGGGCGTGCATTTTACACGCAAAACCCCTCTTTCTATCTAGAAATCAGAGGTTTACCCCCTAAAAAATCTATAAGAACAAAAATGTAATAAAAAATCAAAGAAAATGACACTTTACGAAAAGACAAACAATCCGTTGAACATCCGATTCAACAAGGATAACAATTGGAAAGGACAAACTACCACTCTTCGTGGATTCGTAGTATTCAAAACACCCGAATACGGCTATCGGGCGGCTTACGTACTACTCTGCAATTACATACGCAAAGGATACAACACCCCCCGCAAAATAATCACCCGATGGGCCCCACCCACGGAGAATGATACAGAAGCGTACATCAACTACGTATCAAAAACTATGGATATTTCCCCCGATACAAAGATAGGCCTAGAGAATCAAAACGATTATTGGACTATCTTAATACTGATAACCACTATGGCAAGAATAGAAAACGATCTCCATGTACAACCACAAGATATAAACCTAGCACTAGGAAAAGTGTTATAAAACAAAAAGCATTATGGAAAAAATTAGGGTTTGCTTATCAGATTTACCAAAAGAAAAAATGAGAAAAGGTAATAACGGAAAAATATATATCACTCTGATAGTTGATGTGCGAAAAGACCCCGATCAATGGGGGCAAAATCTCAAAGTATACGTAGACCAATCCCAAGAGGACAGGCAAAAACACTGTCCGAAAATATATGTAGGTGGTGGAAAAACCTACAATTTTAGCACAGAAAAAGGTACTTCCCCAACACAGGAAGAACGAGAAAACTTAATACCACCCACCGAAAAAAAAGAAAATGATCTACCGTTCTAAACTCTATAAATCATCCCCCAACGGAAAAACAAATATACTGTTGGGGTTAATTTCAAGAAATAAGCTAACTTTGTTGCTAAATGTAACAATTATCATAAAAACAGAAAAAATGCAAAGGAACAAACTACCATTCGCCCTACAAAGAAGAATAATACAATCACTTATACTACTAATTATTCTTAC
>ERZ772880.1767-NODE-1767-length-17925-cov-4.258310_pt1 | contig 17925 bp, 10 predicted proteins | sample MGYA00580577_ERZ772880 | MGnify/ENA primary metagenome ERZ772880 (study PRJEB29015, sample SAMEA2737705) | human gut metagenome | biome: human gut; feature: human-associated habitat; material: faeces | place: China | collected 2012 ... | reverse complement strand
GCGGAATGCGGTAATGGCATCTTTGGTCAGGTACTTTCCCTTGCACGTTTGTTTTGGGGGCGGTGACGATCAGTTTGTTTTCCGTCAGTTTCACGCCCCATGTCTGGTTTTCGATGGTGGCTGTTTCCACGTTGGCTTGTTCTACAAGGAATTCCTGCTTTTGTCCCAGACCGAAAGTGGCTGTGCCTTCATACTTGATTGTCAGGTAGAAATCTTTTCCGTAGATGGGGACTTTTACTTGGCTGTTGTCGGCACGGATGGTAAAGGTAATCTGTCCGGTCGCTTCGTCGATGGTTACGTTGCTGAACAGGGAACTTGCGTTGGCAACGGCTTGCGTTCCGTCGGCAATCTGGTTGTTGCCCAATTTGTTCCAGGTGCTTCCGTTGTCGATAGAGATCAGCCAGAAACCGTTTGCATCTACTTTTAGTTTCGGGGTGACGCCTGCTGTTCCCGCTTCGGGGATGGCGCTTACCGGTTTGTCGTTAACGAGCAGTTCGGTGGTCATGTCGTTGATGGTATATGCCCAGTGACCTGACGCGTTGACGCTGAACAAAGGCATATCGTTCATGTCTACTTTGCCGCTGTATATGGTTACAGTTTCGCCGTTACTCAGTTCGATGGTATAGTTGTCCTGTTCATCTTTGCTATATCCCACCACCAAAATCTTACCTTCAACCATCTGCTGATAGTTGCTGATGTCCGAGTTCATCTGTTCTATGCTCGCTTCCAGATTGGCTACCCGTTCTTTCAGGTTGTCAATGTCGGAGCGCAGCTCATCCCGTTCGTCGCACGAGTAAAGTGCGACGAGGAGGGTGATACATATGATTGATATTACTTTTTTCATACGTTAGTCGGTATTAGTTGGTTGCACCGTATTCGGCATATTCTGCATTCGGAACGAAGATACCGTTGGCGAGGTCGAAGGTGCCGCCGTCGAACGGATTGGATGTTAATGCTTTCAGTTCTTCTGCTCCTTCAAACGGTAGTTTACCTCCATAGAACATTTGCCAATTATAAGTCATAGTTTTGTAAAGGAGGTTATCTGCGCAAATATCTCCTGTTGGGGATGTTATCTGAGGACGAATGATGACTACATTACCTGTTCCGTCTGTATTTGTCCAGAAGATATTATTTTTAATAGAGGTTTTCGCCAGATTGCCTATGTTTACGTAGCCACCGGTATTTGTTTCCAAGTTTATAAATGTATTGTTTTCTATGGTCAGACTGGCTATACCTGAAGCTGAACCATTGAATAAAACCAATTGATTTACTTTACCTGACGGACAATAGAATGTGTTGTTTCTAAAGATGACATTGCCATAATCCTGATTCTTATTACTGCTGGTATTGATAATAAACTGTTGTGTAACAGCTGTTATCTTGATGGTACTATTTTCCATGCTGAAATTGGCAATGCTCCTTTTGTCGTTAGTAATGGCACTTACAGGTTTGCCATTAAGTACAATCTGACATTGATCAAAAGCTACATTAGCAAATGACTCGTCTGCATAAACAGTAAACAGATAATTAGTGAATCCCTCGGCTGCTTTAAATACAATGTTTTTACACAAGAAATGTCCAGTCTCGGTATTTTGTCTGAGTCTGATATAATTTCCTGTAATTGCCACTGTACTGATGTTTTGTGAATCATCTCCGATGAAAAGCAAATTAGCAGCATTAACGGTACTGTTATAGTTGACAGTGACCCCTCCTTTGATAAAATAGATGCCTGGAGTAGTGATTGTCTGATCAGAATCAATGTATGTTGCATTCTCGAATTTAGTGTTATTTACTTCAATTCCATTTACCGTAAATGTGGCTCCGCTATTATATAAAGCATAGTAGCTGTCAACTACTTGAATTGCCTTCACCTGAATCTTGGCAACCGCCCAACTGGCACCCTTATTAACCTGCACTGTTACGTCGGAACCGTTATCCGCCGTTGCACGTGTACTCATTGCGTTTGCCGGAGCTGTAATGCTCAATGTAGCTACATTGGTCATTTCATCCGCTTCGCTCACAGTAGCCACCCATCCGGCAGGAGCAGTAACGATAATGTTTTCACCTTTTACTTTTACAGTCGTAGTGGCAGTCTTGCCATAGCCTATTTCCCAGTATCCGTTCTTCATTCCGGTTTCCGGTTCGGTGATTTCGCAAAGCAAGTCTTTTACGATAGGGATAGAGATAGCTTCCGTCTGTCCTTTCAGTTTGACAACGAAGAATTCCCCGGTTGAATCTACGTATACTTCCTCAAAGAAAGAGTCTGCACTGCTTCCTCCGGAACCATCGCTGACTGCGGATACCTTTTGACCGTCTGTGTCGAGTACGTCTTCCCAGCTGGTTCCGTTATCATAACTTACCTGCCAGAAACTTCCCTCGTCCGTAATCCGGAACTTGGGAGCTATACCATCCTTACCGGGAGTGCCCACAGCCTGAACAGGTATGCCATTCTGCATCAATACCTCACCGTTCACTACCCATTGGCCCTCGTCATTGACAGTAATCTCTGGATAAGCAACTTCTCCCTTCGAGCCTTGTGTCAGTGAGATGGTTTCTCCGTTACTCAGTTTCAGTTTATATGTACCGTTTGTATTCGTCACTTCTGTGATAGTCTGACCACCTTCAAGCAGTCGCTTGATAGCTGTCATGTTATCGTTCAATAGACTGACTTGTGCTTCCAAAGACTCTACGCGGTCTTTCAGATTGTCAACATCGTCTCTCAAGTCGTCTGTATCGCACGCTGCCAATGCAAACAGCGCAAATGCGGTTAACATGATTGATTTAAAGTAATTCATAGATATAATGTATTAGTTATTATTTTATTCGTTTATTTTTATTCCACTACGTTTACCACCATGTGGTAAGTAGTCGTGGAGGAATGATCGATATTGGCATTACGAGCGAGGAATGTCACGTTGTAGATACCAATTTGATTGTAGGTATATGTGTACTTATCCAGACGCTGGGTAATATCCTTTACTTTCGTTCCCTGATCGGGGCTGCAAGAGTTAACGGTAATCAGATCGGAAACCAGCCAGCTGTATTTCAGCGGATCGTTGGCATTGGTACTATGGATGAAGAAGGAGCCGCCGCCTACACCTGTCAGGTTCCAGATACCGGATACGTTATTGGTAACTGTCCCGTATTCACGGTCTTTGGTCATGCTGGTCTGATCCTTCAGATTCCATTTGTTCTTCATATTGATCGGAGTAAAGCCGAAAGAACCGGCAGAATATTCTGCTTCCTGTCCGCTCGTCATCACATTATTGATGCGCATCCGCTCAAAGTACATCTTGGATTGTGCCACTGTATTGTCAATGCCACGGTAGCAGATAGCGATTGCAATCCGTTTGCCCATGTATTCTTTCATATCAAAACTGTATGGAGTGGCAAGATCGGCATTGCCTACCGCCGCTGTCGGGAATGCGGACTGCGGAACCAGTTCTTTCCATTTACCGTCTTTCTCAAATTGCTCTACAAGCAAAGAGTCAGCTTCGAAATTATCCTTGTATAATCCGGTGAATTCATCGGAGATATATACGTGTTTCTCCAATGTCGTGCTCGGGTTACCGTACTGGAACCAGATAGAGAAGTTCAGCATAGACGACTTGATCTGTGAAGGATCAATTGTTTCGCGTTCGCGATATTCGTATTTGCTGCCCGCTTCTCCACTGAAGAATGTCAGGAAGTCCGGATCGCCCGAAAGGATGAACTCTATCGGAGTACCTTTTTTGGCAGTAATGATCTGTCCGTCGAAGCTTACATTCTCGTTGGTCGCTACTTTTACGTGCAGACCTACCGCTTCGTCCAGCCCGTCGCTGCAAGCCCCGAAGAAGAGACTTGCTACACAGATGGCTATGAGTTTATATGTTTTCATAATCTATGATACTTTTATCGATGAATACTGTGATTACCAACCCGGATTGTTCTGTGTGATATCTTTGTTCACACTCATTTCCGCATCCGGAATCGGGAAGTAGTTGTAGGTGCTGGAGATGTTGAAGTAGGTATATACGTTGGTAGGTCCCTGCGTCCAGTTGTTGCCGGATTGTGCTTCGGTTACCAATGCTCTCATATTTTTCACATACTCACCCCAGCGGATCAGGTCGAAACGGCGGGTGTATTCGAAACAAAGTTCCATGGCACGTTCGTCTTTCACGGTCTGGCGGAATTCTTCCTGCGTCATGTCGGGAAGCTCGTTCAGTCCGGCACGTTCTCTTACTTCCTTCATACATTGGTAAGCCAGAGTGGTAGGGCCGTTGTTCGCTTCGTTTTCCGCTTCTGCGATCATCAGCAGTACGTCAGCATAGCGCAGGATCGGGAAGTTGATAGACGTATAGTTCTTGTCTTTCTTATCCGCTTCGTATTCACGGCGGTATTTGCCGCACATACGGCTGAAGTTCTTGGTGGCTGTGGTCTTTTCTGTGTCATCTGCGTACTGGTAAGTTCCGCGTTGCTGACCGTATTGGGACATTACTTCAGCAAGTTTGCCCTGCTCAAATTCACGGTGGGTAACGCCTGTATTCTTGCCTCCGGCTTCTTTGTATTCAAACGGAGCGATACTCCAGTTGAAACGTTTGGTATCACCGTTGTTCACATAAAGGTTGTACAGTTTCGGAGTGCTGTAGATAAAGGCATAGCCATATCCGGGGTCTTTGGCTCCCGTCACATCGCTTTTGGAGGACAGATCCGGACCGGCGAGTCCGATGATGTTACCGATACGGCCTTCGGCTTGTGTATCCGAAGTGTTGTTGCCGGCAAATTCGGCTTCCCAGATGCTTTCGTTGGCAGTGGTGTTATACTTGTCGGAACACATATCGATGAAAGGATCCCAGTAGTTGGCAGCTAGTTTGTGACCGGCAGTCATTACTTTCTGGGCATAGAAGCTGGCTCTTTCGAAATAGTCTTTCTTTTCGGCCTGTGTGGCATTGCGACCTTCACGGTAATGCTCGCCTGCACGGAACAGATATACACGTGCCAGTATGCCCCATGCGGTAGACTGAGAGATACGTCCCGGCTTGTAAGCAAGATCGGAGGCCGATTTCAGACCAGTATCGGCGGCATCTGCCATTTCGGAGATGATGAAGTCATAGATTTCCTGCTTGTCCGTACGCGGGATATTCAGGTTGGTAACGCTTTGGGTTGAAACTGTTTTGAAAGGAACATCTCCCCAGCACTCTACCAGATTGAAATAATAGAATGCACGCAGGAAGCGGGCTTCGGCGATGTACTGTTCTTTGACGCCTGCATCGAAACCGTTTACTTTGTCGATGTTTTCGAGGAACATATTGGCACGGTTGATGCCTGAATAGAGGGCATACCAGAAGGCAGTCACGGCGTTGTCACTGGTGGTGGCGTTGTTGCAGATCAGTCCGGTAGATGCGGGACCGCGTCCGCTGCCTCCGTAGTGGGATAAGTCGTCACCGGCTACGAGGTACATATAGTCACCGCCGTAGAAAGTAGGTTGCGACAGTATGGCGTAGATGCCTGTCAGGAAGGAGTTGGCTTCAGCGGGGGTGTTGAAGTAGTTCTCCGGCGTCAGTTTGGTAGGTTCTTTGTCCAGAAAGTCACAGGATGCCATGCTGAAACCTGCCAATAGAGCTATGATTGTTATTTTTAATGCTTTCATAATCGAATTCTTTTTTCTAACTGTTACTATCATTATCCGTTTAGAATCCCAGGCTTACACCGAAGCTGATAGAGTATGCTCTCGGATAGGAAGAGTAGTCCAGACCGGGAGTGAGCGCACTGTTGCGTACAGATACTTCCGGATCATAACCGGAATAACCGGTACATGTCCACAGGTTTTGTGCGGCAACGTAAACACGTGCTTTGTCTATCTTCCATTTCTTCACCAGCTTGGCGGGGAAGGTATAGCCTACTGTTACGTTCTTCAGACGCAGGTACGAACCGTCTTCGATGATGCGTGAAGAGATCACACGGTTGGAAGAGGAGTTGGTAGCCGCAGGGATGTCACTGGTCGGATTTTCCGGTGTCCAGCGGTTGGCATAGCTGGCGAACTGGTTCAATTCGCATGAACGGTTGTTGGAGCTTTCAAAGAACAGGCGGTTGGCATTCATGATATCGTTGCCGTATGACCACTGGAAGAAGACGCTCAGATCGATGCCTTTATATTCAAAGTTGTTGGTGAAACCACCTGTATGTATCGGAAGTCCGCGTCCGATAATCGTACGGTCGTTGGAGTCAACTACTCCGTCTCCGTTAAGGTCGGCATATTTGGGCATACCCGGCTGAGTGTTGGTCTCAGTAGAGTAGTGGGGCACTCCCGGTTTCAGGCTGTATGAGTTACCCGATTTGTTGAAGTCGTCGTACTTGTATGTACCTTCATAGACATAACCATACATCAGTCCCATCGGCAGACCGACTTTGGCGATGTAGCTGGACTGACCGTTGTAGTTCTGGTCGAATTGCGCGGCAGTCAGCAAGGCTGTCTGATTCTCCGACAATGCCAGTACTTTATTCTTATTGAATGAAATGTTGAAGTTAGTCGTCCACTTGAAGGCGCGTGTCTGGAAGTTGACGGTGTTCAGACTAAGTTCCAGACCATCGTTACGTACTTTACCGATATTCTTGGTAGCGCTGTAATAACCCGAAGAAAAAGGCAGGGAAGCGTCCAGCAACAGGTCGCGGGTGGTCTTCCGGTAAATATCCATCGTTATACCGATGCGTTCGTCGAAGAATCCGAGGTCGAGACCTGCGTTCCATTGTTCGGTTGTTTCCCATTTCAAATCCTTGTTGGGCAGAGAAGTAGGAACAACACCTGCATTCGTCGCATCATTGTCGAACGGATAAACACCGCTTGGGAGGGAGTTTGTCGATGTATACGAGCCGACTCTTGATTTCAATACCGCCAGCAGCGCATAATAATCATATTCGCCGATACGGTTGTTACCCGTGAGTCCCCAGCTCAAACGAACCTTACCGCTGGACAGTACACTTTTCAACGGCTTCATAAATTCTTCTTCCGAGAAGCTCCATGCGAGAGAACCGGAAGGGAAGTATCCGTAACGGTTGTCCTTGTTGAACTTGGAAGAACCGTCGGCACGGAAAGAAACGGTAGCGTAATATTTAGACATATAGTTGTAAGTCACACGTCCGAGGTATGATAACATCGCCCATGAAGACTTTGCCGAAGTGGTAGTACCTGCCTGTCCTTCGCTCATGCCTGCCATACCGAGTGATTCGTTGGGGATGTGCGTTGTGCGGAATGAATAAATCTCATAGTCCGAGTTCTGGAACGTGATACCTCCCAATACATTGAGGAAGTGTTTCTTTTTGATGTTAGTCTGATAAGTCAGGGTGTTTTCGTTCAGCCATGTCAGGCGTTCCTGGCGGGTTACCTGAGCATTCACTTTATCTGTAGAGGTAGGACCTCCGTAGCGGGTATTCGAGTTGTTGAACTGATCCTGCTTGCGTGAATCATAAGTATATCCGGCGGAAACTTTCAGTTTCAGTCCTTTCAGTACTTCGTATTCTGCGAATCCGTTCATTTGAAGATTGTTGGTGTAGCTCTTCCGGTATTCGTTCTTCTGTGATTTGATCGGGTTGAAACGGTAGTCGTTGCTTGAATCTACGGCATTGTCCGTTGAACTGTCCATCAGGAAGCTGAGCGGAGTGTCGGGGGAAGTCACCGGACGGTATCCCCATACGCTATAGAAAAGGTTGTTCATACCACTGTAAGAGGTGGATGATGGAGTACTACCTGTCTGGATAGAGCGTGAATAGTTGGTGGTCAGGCTCATGTTCAGTTTGCCGCGACGGACTACTGTGTTCATACGTCCTTGCATACGTTTGTAACCGGTTTCTATCAGCGTACCGTCCTGATCGAAGTAAGATAAGGAAGCATTGTAGCGTACACCTTCCGTACCACCGGCAAGTCTGACCGTATGATTCTGCTGCCAGGCAGTCTTGAATATCTCGTCCTGCCAGTTATATTGCGGTATGTTTTTATAATCGTCCAGTGTCCATTGCTTGCCTTCGTAGTTCATTAGGTATGAGCCGGCAACGACGGTAGGATACATTTCATTCTGTAGCTTGACAAACTCATAAGCATCCATCATCGGAATAGTGCGGGTGACGTGCTGCACACCGAAACTACCGTCATAGGACAACTGTGCCCGTCCTACCTTACCTTTCTTGGTGGTGATGATGACAACACCGTTGGCACCGCGCGCACCGTAAATGGCCGTAGCCGACGCATCTTTGAGGAAGTCGAGCGACTCGATATCGGAAGGGTTCAGCGTGCTGGCTGCCGATGAATCTTCTATCGGGAAACCGTCGATAACGAACAGCGGCGAGTTTTCTTGTGTCAGTGAGTTGTTACCACGGATCACGATACTCATGTTGCCGCCCGGCATACCTTCGCCCGAAGTTACGTTTACTCCGGCGATACGTCCGCCGAGTGCCTGATCGAATGAAGCGACGGGGGCGGTAAGTACATCTGCCATGTTGGCTTTCGCCACGGAACCCGTAAGGTCGCGGCGGCGTACTTCCTGATAGCCGACAACCACTACTTCGTCCAGCGTTTTAGTATCTTCTTTTAATGTGATGACCATTGGTTTTTGCGAGTCCGCCTTTTGTTCTACGGTGACGTAGCCGATAAAGGAAATAACCAAGGTAGCGTTCTTTTGGGGGATGTTAAGAGTGAATTTACCGTCAAGGTCGGTGATCGTTCCCTGCGAAGTGCCTTTTACCTGAACACTGGCTCCGGGAACACCTTCTCCTAGATTATCCTTCACAGTACCTTTGACAAGTACTTGTGCAAGCACAAATGGAACAGAAAGCAGGAGCATTCCCAAAATGGAGAGCATCCTTTTTCTTGTCTGGTTGGATAGATGTTTTTTCATATATTAAAAATTAAGTGATTTTGTTGAATTTACGATGGCAAAGATTGTAACCTTTGCTTGCAATTCTTTCCCTTCCGCATTGATTGTTCTCATATGGATAGAATTATTCAAGATTGATACAAAATAATACAAATCTGCTATTCTCATTGGTTATCTTGTCTTTACCGATTCAAGCAGTTCGGACAGCTCCCTGACAACTTCCGGATGCTGTTTCGCTACATTGTTTTTCTCCGATGGATCGGCGGATAAATCGTACAGCTGGGGATGCCTGTCATTGCCCAGTTCCATTTTTGTCCAGTATTCGATGGCGGGGGCGTCACTCGGTTCGATGTACTTCCATTGTCCTTTCACGATGGCGAGCGTATTATTGAGATTTTGCTGTACGATGTATTCACGACTGGTGTAGTCTTTTCCCAGAAGCGTGTTCAGATGTTCCTGACTGTCAGGAGCTGCGTCTTCCGGAAGCGGTTGTTTCAGTAAAGCGGCAAGTGAGGCAAAGATATCGATTTGTGAGAAGAGAGCCTGTTGCTTGTTCGGCTTCACTTTGGCAGGCCAGCGGACGATGAACGGAATGCGGGTTCCGGCTTCGTAAGCGCTGTACTTTCCACCACGGTAAATACCCATCGGGGTATGTCCGTTGAGACGTTCAAAGGCTTGGTCCTGGTAGCCGTCGTCGATGACGGGGCCATTGTCGCTGGTGAATATCAGGATGGTGTTGTCCGTCAGCTGGAGGCTGTCGAGGGTGTTCATGATCTCTCCGATGGTCCAGTCGAGTTGCAGGATTACGTCTCCACGAGTTCCCAAACCGCTTTTCCCGGCAAAACGGGGATGCGGGACGCGTGGTACGTGTACGTCCTGCGTACCCATATATAAGAAGAAGGGTTCTTCCTTATGGGAGGCGATGAAGTTCTTTGCTTTATCGGTGATGATGTCGGCGATGTCTTCGTCTTTCCAGAGAGCGGACTTGCCTCCGGTCATCCAGCCGATGCGGGGGATACCGTTGATTATCGTATTGTTATGTCCCTGACTGGGTTTTAGTTTTACGAGTTCCGGATTCTCCTCGCCTGTAGGCCAGTCGCCTACTTTATGCTCGTAGTTCACTGTGATCGGGTCGTTCGGGTCGAGTCCTACCACGTGTCCGTTCTCGACGAATACACAGGGGACACGGTCTACGGTTGCTGGAATCACGAACTCGTAGTCGAAGCCGATACTTTGGGCGTTGGGGGTGATGTGGCCGTTGAAGTCGGTGCCTCCTTTCGGACCGAGTCCAAGATGCCATTTGCCGACAACTCCGGTGGCGTAACCTGCTTCTTTCAGCATATCGGCCATGGTGACGCAGGCGGTGTCGATGATTAGTTCCGAGTTTCCGGGGGCGATGCCTGTGTTCTCCTGTCGCCACGGGTACATGCCTGTCAGGAGTCCGAAGCGGGAAGGGGTACTGGTGGCGGAAGTTGCATAGGCGTTGGTGAACTGTACGCCCTGTCCGGCAAGGCGGTCGATATGGGGAGTACTGACCTTCGTTGCTCCATAGCAGCTAAGGTCACCTATGCCAAGGTCGTCCGCGAATATATAAATAATGTTAGGCTTTTGTGAGTTTTGTCCGTTGTCTTTTTGTACTTTCTGATTGCATCCGGTCAGCAGGGCTATACCGGGCAATAGCGGTAGTAAACGTGAGACATTCTTCATAATGTTGATCTTTTATGGAGTGATTACTGAACACAAAGATAAGAGGATTGGCGGAAATGAGTGAGCAGGAATGTACAGGTGTGATACAAAATAGTCCATTCTAAAGGGTTAAATGTTTCGGGGCTACGGATGCCTTTTCCTGACATCGTAGCCCGGATCTTGTGCCACGCTGTTGGCACAGCTGTGCCACTGCGATGGCACGGTCGTGCCAGCAGCGTGGCACAAGTGTGCCAACAGGAGGGAACTACTTTGGCATAGGTTCTCCTGTTACAAATGCTACTTGCTTACCTGTTTATGGGTTATTGATCCGTTTCTTCGTTCCCTTCTTCCTCTTTTTCTTCACCCTTGCGGTAGGCAAGCGGACTAACGTGGTAAATCTCCTTAAAGCATTTACTGAAATAGCGGGAAGAAGAGAAACCGATGCGGTCGGAAATCTCCGTAATGTTCAGCTCCGGATTGTTCCGCAGCATGACGGCCCCTTTCTTGAGACGGATACTTAATATAAAGTCGTTCGGTGTCTGACCGGTGACGGCTTTCAGCTTCGTGAACAGATTGGTACGTGCCATCCCCATTTCACGGGCGAAGATGTTGACATTAAAGTCCGTATTATCCAAGTGCTGTTCGATGATGGCCATGGCACGATCCAGCATTTCTTTATCCATCGGGTTGGTGGCAAGCATCTGGGCAAAAGCCTGTGGCTGTTTGCTGAATTTCTCCTGTAGCAACCGTCGGGAGTTCACCAGATTGTTGCAACGGGAAATCAGGAGGTTGGTGTTGAACGGCTTGGTGATATAATCGTCCGCGCCGATTTTTAATCCTTCAATGTTGTGTTCCACGGCTGTGCGTGCCGTCAGTAGTACTACCGGAATGTGACAGGTGTTGAAGTCCGTCTTGACCTGTTTGCAGAGTTCCGTACCCGACATACGTGGCATGACAACGTCGCTCAGTATGATGCTTGGCATATCTTTCTGTATGATATCCAGTGCCTCTACACCGTCGGAAGCGGTGGTGACCTGATAGAATGTTTCGAAGATACCTACCAGCATTTGTTTGATGGATTCGTTGTCTTCCACTATCAGCATTTTCGCATCTTCGATGCGTTTGTTGTCTTCCTCCTTCCATTCGGAGTCGGGCAGTATTTCTACGGTTGGAACGATTGTTTCCGGTTGTTGCTGGATGTTGGCGTCGGCATTGTCCCGTATGATTTGTTCCTCCGTGAAGTGCTGGTTACCCGATTTTAGCGTAATGATAAAACGACTTCCCTTGCCCGGTTCGCTCTCTACACGGATGGTTCCGTGATGAAGTTCGATGATACCTTTTGTCAATGCCAGTCCGATGCCCGTGCCGGCTCCGGTATTCAGTGAATCGAGGCGTTCGGTCTGATAGAAACGGTCGAATATCTTGTCGATCTCGGCGGCGGCAATGCCTGTTCCCGTGTCTTTGATCTCGATAATGACCTGTTTATCCTCCTGCGATACGTTGATGGAGATGGTATCTTCCGCTTTCGTATGCTTCAATGCGTTGGACAGCAGATTGTTCACTACCTTCTGCATCTGCTTCTGGTCGTACCATACTTCAATATCATCCGACTGCTTGTTGAACTTGAAATTGATTTGCTTGCTGCTGGCGTATTCAAGGAATAACAGATAATTCTCGTACAGGAAGTTCACCAGATTATGTCGGCTGACTTTGATTTTCATGTGCCCTTGTTCCTGCTTGCGGAAGTCGAGCAGTTCCGTAATTAGTTCACGCAGTTGGAGGCTGTTTTTGTAAATTCCCAATATCTTGTGATAAATATTAGGTGTGAATGTCTGTACTTGCAACAGCGTTTCTACCTGTCCTACGATCAACGTCAGCGGAGTGCGGAATTCGTGGGAGATGTTGGTAAAGAAGCGCAGCTTGGATTGGTTTAATGCTTCGAGGTCTTCGATGTGCTTCTTTTCATATTTCAGTGACTCACGCAGTTTGATGCGGGAATTGTAGTTCTGAATGAGATACCATAACAGACTGACGGTGCAAATGGTGTAAATCAGATAAGCCCACCATGTCTCATACCAGGGTGGTAATACGCGGATCAGGAGTCGGGCTTCTTCAATACCGTCTCCATCCGACTTGATGACGAGCGTATATTTGCCCGGATTCAGGTTGGTATAAGTGATAAGCGTCTGCTTGCGGTCGGTGTGATTCCATTCGTCGGAGAAACCTTCGAGGCGGTAGACGATTTCATTCCTGTTGGCAGGGATGAAGTTGGAAGTGGCGTATTCTATGCTGAACATGGATTGATCGGCTTTCAGGCTGATTTCCGGTGTATAGGCGATGGATTGTTCCAGAATGCCGGTGTCGTCTCCGGCAGAGATTTCCTTTCCGTTGACCAGCAGGCGGGAAAGGATGATGCTGTAGGACTTGGGCGTAAAGTGCAGTTTCTTTTCCCAGAAAGAAATCATACCTTGGATACCGCCCAGAAATACTTCTCCGTCATGTGTCACGAACAATGCGTTTTCGTTGACGGCAGTCAGCGGGAAGCCGTTCTCTGTTCCGTAGTTGTAGAACTTCTTCTGCGGGTAGTCAAACTGGGAGAATCCCTGATTGGTAATCAGCAGCAAGTCTCCCTTTTGTATGGACGACTCGAATACTTCGTAGATACAGTCGCTGGATAGTCCGTCTTTCTGCATATCGAAGTTCTCGAAGTCGTTGCTCTCCTTGCGGTAACGGTCGAGCCCGCTTCCGGAAGTGGAGAACCACAGGTTACCGTTGCTGTCCTGCATGATGTTGTTGACATTGTTGTTGCTGAGAGTGTTCGGAATGGAGGGATTGTGTGCATAGTGGGTGAGCTTGCCGGTGTCGAAGCGGTAAGAATATACGCCCTCTCCAGTAGCGGAAACCCATAGCGTTCCGTCCTTGTCGATGTAGAGGCTGGCCACCATACCGATATTTCTGCCTTCTTTGGTATCCTTGAAAAGATGCTCGCAGGTGCCTGTAGCCGGATTGAAAAGGCAGACTCCGTTTTGCGTGGCGATGATCAGTTTGTCTTCGTAGGGCACGATGTCGCGTACAATGTCCGAAGGCAGTGTGGTCGGGTCTCCCGCTTTCATCCGGTAAACGGTAAAGCGGTTGGTGCGCAGGTCGAGTTTGTTCAGTCCTCCCAAGTGTGTGCCGATCCACATAATCTCCTCTGTCCGATCGTAATAGATTGCCTTGACGTTGTTGTGCGAGATACTGTTCCTACCTTCTTCATGGCGGTACCAGCGATAAGTATTGTTTTTCCGGTTATAGACGTTCACGCCGCCGCCTTCGGTGCAGATCCATAAGTTACCGTCTTTGTCTTCCGTCATTCTGCCGACGATGGGACTGCTTAATCCTTCTTTCTCCGTGTCTCCCACTTTATAGCGGGTATAGATCTCATATTCCGGATTGAAGTAGTTGACACCGCCGAAGTAAGTTCCCAGCCACAGGGTTCCCTGTTCGTCTTTCACGATACACCAGATGGAAGAGTGGGTGAGTCCGTCGGGTTTGTTGTCATTGGCGGTATAAAGTTGGAACTGTCCCGTGGTCTTATCGTAGCGATTCAAGCCGTGGAAAGTTCCGATCCATAGATTTCCCAGATTATCTTCGCAGCAGCTTCTGACAAAATCGGAACATATACTGTTCGGATTCTTCGGGTCGTGGCGGAAGTTGTCGATGGTACCGTTTGTACGGATACGGTAGAGTCCTTCTTCCCAGCTGCCAATCCACAGTTCTTTGGATGAGTCTTCGTAGATGCTGGCTATGTTTCCTTTCGTGATGGGCTGAGAGAGTTGCTTGTCGTCCGACAGGCAGTAAACACCATTGCTGGTGGTTCCCATCCACAGGTTTTTCTTCTCGTCCAGATGGAGGCAGGATAGGTTAATGTCTTTCCCGGCAAGGTGGTAGTAAAGGTCGAAGTTGTTCGTGTTCTCGTTGAAAACGAATACTTCTTCTCTTTTTCCGATATATAGTTTTTCGTTGTAGTAGATAGCGTCCACATTGCCTTGCAACAAGGTTTTGAATCGTTGAGTGGTCATGTCAAATTCGGCTACACCGTCGGTGCAAAGCAGGTAAACCTTCCCGTTCTTATTACCTGTGATACGGAGCACGGTATTGCTGAACAGACTGTTCGGATCATTCTTCTTGAGCTTGAAACTTTTGATATCGTTACCGTTATAACGGTTCAGCCCTTCGCGCGTACCTATCCATATAATACCCCGTTCGTCAATGTATAGGCTGTTGACAGAAAACTGGGAAAGTCCGTCATCTGTGGTCAAATGGCTGAAAGTAATATTTTGTCCTAACGTACGGACAGCAGTTACGCTTAAAAATAGCAGAAATAAAAGGATTGTTTTTCTCACTAATTCGGTTGTTTAGGGTATTACTAATGGCAAATATATTGTTTTTATTTGATTTTCGGGAACCTTATTAGGAGAAAGTAACTATATTTGTATCCTCCAAACGAAAGATATATGAAAGTAAAGAAAATTAGTTCTGCTAATGTAGAGGCTTGTTCGCTTCCTAAATTATTTGATGAGGAAAAGATAGATTTCCAGCCGGTTCAGTGTGTCAACTGGGCTGAATATCCTTACAAGCCAAAAGTAAGTTTCCGGATTGCGCATACCAAAGATTCTATTCTGTTGCACTTCAAAGTCAGAGAAGAAAGTGTACGTGCCAAGTATGGAGAAGACAATGGATCTGTATGGACTGATTCCTGTGTGGAGTTTTTCTCTGTTCCGGCCAGTGACGGAATCTATTATAATATAGAATGTAACTGCATCGGAACGATTCTGATCGGTGCCGGACCAGCCCGTAACGGTCGGGAACACGCTCCGAAAGAAGTGACGGCTCTCGTGCAGCGTTGGTCCAGTCTGGGCAATGAACCCTTCGAAGAACGTGTGGACGATACGACTTGGGAAGTAGCCTTGATTATTCCTTATGCTGCATTCTTCAAGCATCAGATACAGTCACTGGATGGAAAGGAAGTTAAAGCGAATTTCTATAAATGCGGGGATGAACTGCAAACCCCTCACTTCCTGTCATGGAATCCGATAAAGATTGAGAAACCGGACTTCCATCGTCCCGACTTCTTCGGTACGCTGGAGTTTGAATAAATAAGAAGGGTGATGTCCGTAAAAAGACATCACCCTTTCTCTATGAAAAGTGTATTTTGTCTATTTCACAATCCCACGTTCCGAACCTTTTACGAAATTCACGATATTCTCGATTTCTTCACTCATCGGAACCTGATCGATAATCTTCTGGACAGCATCCTGAACACTGAAATTACCTTGATAGATCAACCGGTAAGCATTGGCAATATGACGAAGGATTCTTTCCGACGTATTGTGATGCTGTGACAGAACGACTGCATTCACTCCATGATAGGCAACAGGATTACCGGACATAATTACGTAGGGAGGAACATCTTTGGAGATGCGGCATCCGCTTTGTACAAGTGTCCAGCTACCAATGTGACAATATTGGTGCAACGTTACGTTGCCGCTTAGGATCACACAATTATCTAATGAGCATTCTCCTGCAATTGTAGTACCTATTCCTACCACACAATTATTGCTGATCTGCACATCATGGCAAAGGTGTACCTTATCCATCAGGTAGTTCCCGTTTCCAATTCTGGTAGCATTTCCTGCAAAAGTGGCACGGCTGATTACTACATTCTCACGGATATCGTTATTGTCTCCGATGATCAGACTGCTTTCTTCCCCTGTATAGTGAAAGTCTTGCGGTTCTGCTCCCAGGACAGCATTCTGATGTATTTTGTTTCCTTTCCCCATTTTTGTACCTTTCAGGATACTGGCGTATGACATGATGGTACAGTCATCGCCGATTTCCACATCTTTCTCGATGTAGGCGAAAGGCAAGACAGTTACATTCTTGCCTAATTTCGCTTCGGGGTCTACGTAAGCTAACGGACTAATCATAATAGTATATGTTTAAAGTTAATCTTCTCTTCCACCGCCTAATGCCTGGTAGAGGCTGACCACAGCCTGCATCTTGTCGAAACAGTCGGAAACCTGAGAAATCTGTGCGCTCAGATAAGATTGCTGTGCCGACAATACTTCCAGATAGGTTGACGTCCCTAAGTTAAACAATTCTTTTGTATCTTCCGAAGCTTTCTTGGCAGATTCTACCTGCATTTGGCGGGATTCAGCCTTTTTACTGGTGTTTTGGTATAAACTTAGCGCATTGCTGACTTCGCTTCCGGCATTGTACAACGTTTGCTGGAAAGATAATTTAGCTTGTTCTTCCTGTGCTTTCGCTGCTTTCAGGCGGGCAATATTCGTACCACGGTAGAACAATGGCTGAGTCAGTGAACCGATAGCGGAAGCCAGTAACTTACCCGGATTGATAATGGCGGAACCTGCACTGTTCGTCCATCCGGCAGAACCGCTGAGAGTGATCTGCGGATAGAAAGCGGCACGGGCAGAGTTCGTATTATAATAGCAGCTTGCCAAGGACATTTCGGCTGCTTTTACGTCCGGACGGTTAGATAACAACTGCAAAGGAATCCCTGCGGAAAGTTCCTCAGGAAGTGCCTGTGCTTCCAGTACACCACGTTTGATCGCGTGCGGAGCTTCTCCCAGGAAGGTAGACAGGGCATTTTCCGTTTCGCGGATGCTCTGCTCGATGTCGGGGATGGAAGCCACTACTTGTGCATAGGCAGCTTTGCTTTGTGCTAAAGCGGCAGATGTGTAGGTCGATCTTTCCGAAAGTGCCTGTACGGTTTCAGCATTACGTTTCAGTACCTCAGCCGTAGCCTGAGTGATCTCCAGCTGGCGGTCGAGCATAAGCAAGGTATAATACATGTTGGCAATGTTGGCAATAACTTGTGTCTGTACAGCCTGGCGATAAGCCTTTGTCTGTTTCAGGGTGACTTGTGCATTTCGTTTGGAGTTCAGCAGTTGCCCGAACAGGTCTACTTGCCAACTGGCAGTAACCGGCAATGAGTACGTTTTAGTTGCTGCGTTCTTGTCAAAACTGCTGATTGTTCCCTGTGGAGACAAACCGATGGACGGTGCATAAGCCAGTCGGGCTGACATCAGAGACGCTTCTGCCGCTTTGACGTTCAATGCAGCGGAAAGGAGGTCAGTGTTTTGTTTCAGTCCCTGTTCGATGAGAGACTGGAGCTGTGGGTCGGTGAAGACTTCTCTCCACGGCAGGTTACCGAAGTTGGTGGTATCCGAAGCTAATGTATCATTGTCCGCTGCCGGATCACGATACAGGCCGGAAGCGGTAATATCTTCGGGTCTGTCATACGACTTATAGATGTGGCAGCTGCTCAGGAGAGCAGTTGCACACAACATATATAGAATCTGTTTCTTCATATCGAATTTCATTATTTAGC
>ERZ772880.1721-NODE-1721-length-18208-cov-17.951468_pt1 | contig 18208 bp, 10 predicted proteins | sample MGYA00580577_ERZ772880 | MGnify/ENA primary metagenome ERZ772880 (study PRJEB29015, sample SAMEA2737705) | human gut metagenome | biome: human gut; feature: human-associated habitat; material: faeces | place: China | collected 2012 ... | reverse complement strand
AAAGCTGCGGGCCGGGCATGCCCGGCCCCTACTGCGGCACATCCATTTTTGAAAGGAACCATTTTATGAAAGAACTCATCCTCGCCTATCAGGGCGAAATGACGCTGAAGGGCCTGAACCGCGGCAAGTTTGAGGCGCGGCTGGCCAAGACGATCCGCTGGCGGCTGGAGCCGCTGGGCAAGTTCAAGGTCTATCAGGCCCAGAGCACCGTTTTCATCGAGCCGAAGGAGGACGGCCTCGACATGGACGAGGCGTTCCGCCGCGTGTCCCATGTGTTCGGCATCGTCAAGCTGAGCCGCGCCGTCGAGTGCCCGAAGGACTTTGCCGCAATATGCGAGACCGCCGAGGCGTATCTCGGCGAGACGCTGCGCGGCATCCGCACCTTCAAGGTCGAGGCCAAGCGCGCCGACAAGACCTACCCGATGAAGAGCCCCGAGATCTGCCGCGAGCTGGGTGCCTACCTGCTGGACAAGCACCATCATCTGCGCGTCGACGTGCATAACCCGCAGCTGGAGATCATGGTGGAAATTCGCGACTACGCCGCCTATGTCCACGGCCCCAAGGTCGAGGCCGCGGGCGGTCTGCCCGTCGGCACGAGCGGGCGCGCGCTGAACCTGCTGTCCGGCGGCATCGACAGCCCCGTCGCCGCGTGGTGCATGGCCCGCCGCGGTCTGGCGCTGCACCACATCCACTTTGCCAGCCCGCCGTACACGAGCCTGCGCGCCAAGCTGAAAGTGCGCGATCTGGCCCGCGAGCTGGTCGAGTACACCGGCAACTGCACGCTGTTCGTCGTGCCCTATACGAAGCCGCAGGAGTATATCCGTGACAACGCGCCCGACGTGCTGTTCACGGTTCTGATGCGCCGCAGCATGCTGCGCATTGCCAATCAGGTGGCGAAAAAGCTCGAGCTGCAGGCCCTCATCACCGGCGAGAGCCTGGCTCAGGTCGCCAGCCAGACCATGGCCGCGCTGGCCTGCACAGACCAGGCGCAGGACCTGCCCGTGCTGCGCCCCTGCATCGGCATGGACAAGATCGAAATCATCAATATTTCGCGTAAGATCGGTACATTTGAGACGTCCATCGAGCCGTATGAGGACTGCTGCACGATCTTTACCCCGCCGCACCCCAAGACGAACCCGACGCTGGACGAGATCTTGGCCGCCGAGGCCGCTATGCCCGGCCTGGCCGCGCTGGAAGCCGAGGCCGCCGAGAACGTCGAGAAAATCTATATCCGCATGGGAGATGACGAGCTGCTGTGACTGCTGAAATTATCTGCGTAGGCACGGAGCTTCTGCTGGGCGACATCCTGAACACCAACGCGCAGTTTTTAAGCCGCGAGCTGGCCGAGCTGGGTATCAGCGTGATGCACCAGCATGTCATCGGCGATAACCCCGCCCGCCTGAAGGAGCTGGTTTTGCAGGCGAAAAGCCGCAGCGACCTGCTCGTCTTTTCGGGCGGTCTCGGCCCCACCGAGGACGATCTGACAAAGGAGACCGTGGCCGAGGCGTTCGGCGATACGCTGGCCTTTGACGAGGGCGAGTGGCAGAAGATCATCGACTTTTTCGCCCGGACAAACAGACGCCCCACGCCGAACAACCGCAAGCAGGCCATGTGCCCGACGGTGGGCCACAAGCTCATCAACGACCACGGCACGGCCCCCGGCGCGTGGTTTGAGGACGCCGACGGTCACTGCGCCGCGCTGATGCCCGGCGTCCCGCGGGAGATGAAGGCCATGTGGGCCGAGCAGGTCCGCCCGATTCTGCTGAAACGGCAAAACTGCACGATCCACAGCCGCACGCTGCGGGTGCTGGGCGGCGAGAGCGCCATTGCCAGCAAGGTCGCGCCGCTGTTTGAGGCCGCGAACCCCACCGCCGCCATCTACTGCAAGACCGGCGAGTGCGAGATCCGCGTGACGGCCCGCGAGGCCACCGAGCAGGCCGCCGAGGCCGCCTGCAATGCCCGCATTGCGGAGTTTAAAGAGATTCTCGGCGCAGCCGCCTACGATGTGGACGTGCCCGCGCTGGAATACACGGTGGTACGCGCTTTGCGGGAGCACGGCTTGCACGCCGCCGCGGCGGAGAGCTGCACCGGCGGCATGATCGCCGAGCGGCTGACGAACGTGCCCGGCTCCAGCGAGGTGTTCGGCTATGGCTTTGTCACCTACGCCGAGGCCGCCAAGCAAAAGCTGCTGGGTGTGGATGCGGCTGTCATTGAAAAGTACAACGTCGTGTCCGGCCCCGTGGCCGCAGCCATGGCCTTTGGCGCTGCCCGGGAATCCGGTGCAGAGCTGGCCGTGGGCATCACGGGATTAGCCGGACCCGGCGGCGCACTGCCCGGCAAGCCGGTGGGTACGGTCTATCTGGCCGGTGCCGACACCCGCACGGACACGGGGTATTTAATGCGCCTGACCCTGGGCGGCTATCAGGACCGCCAGATCATCCGCACCCGCGCCGCCCTGTACGCGCTGGATATGCTCCGCCGCATGGCGCTGGGCCTCGATGTGCCGGACAGCGTGCGTTTCACGCCGGAGACGGCGGACAGAGATTTAGATATTTAAAACGCAAAACCGTAGGGGCGCATTCTATATGCGCCCGGCCCGTTTGCGGCTGTAGAAAGCTTCCCCGGGCGGATATGGAATCCGCCCCTACGGACAAGCTCGGCAACATTTCCAAACAAAGAAAGGTTCCACCATGGTCAACACTCAACTGAAAATCCTGCGTGTTTTCGGGCCCACGGGCGCGGAGGTATCCTCCGTGCTGCGGGGCATCCGGGATGATGGCTGCCCCGGCCTGCGTCTGCTGGAACGGGACGGCGAGTTTGCCATCTGTGTGCAGGTCAGCGCCCCCAACCGCGCCATGGCGGAGCAATACTGCGATAAATGGGCCGCGCGGCTGCGCGCCAAGTTCGGCGACGATGTCTTTGCCGAGGGGGAGACCAGCCTGGCCCAGGCCACGCTGGACGCGCTGCTGGAAAAACGCAAGCTGCTGGTTGCCGTGGACGAGCCGACGGGCCGCCTGCTGGGCAGCCTTTTGCAGCCGCTGCCCCACAGCGAGGCCGTCTTTGACTTTGGCACCGAGAGCTACGCCGACCCGCAGAAATCCCGCCGCATCACCGTGCCGGAGCAGCTGCTCCGACGCTTCCCCGGCGACATTGTGCAGGCCGCAGCGGGCCGTGCGCTGGCCGCGCTGCAGGTCACGGGCGCGGATTACGCTGCCGCCTACATGCCCGCCAGCGTCGGGCAGTGCCCCTTTGTGCTGGTGTGTGACCGCCGCGGCGCGGTGGCCTGCGCCCTGCCGCCCGATATGAACGATACCTTCATCGGCAACCAGATCCTGGACCTGCTGCGCCGCCGTTTGTTCGGCCTGCAGCTGACAGATTCCTGCATCACGTTCCGCCCCGGCCATGACCGGCCGCTGCTCGTTGTGTCGGAGGCCGCCCGGAGCCGCGGCAACACGGTGCGGTTCTCGCTGCCTTTGCAGCAGTATTCGGAAAAGGAACGTTCGCGCACCATCGGTGTAGTCCTGACAGACAAGACACAAGCCGGAGGGCTGACCGTGTATGAACTGGTAGCTTTGGGACGCCAGCCGCATACAGGCTTCTTCGGACGGCTCCATCCCAAAGACCATCTCATTATCAAAGAGGCATTGGATGCCGTAGGCATTGCCCACAAAGCCGAAAGCTACACCGCCGAACTTTCGGACGGAGAACGGCAAAAGGTAATGATAGCCAAAGCATTGGTTCAGGAATGTCCGCTTATCATCTTGGATGAGCCGACCGCTTTTCTGGACGTGGTGAGCCGCATAGAAATCATGACTTTGCTGCATCAGCTGGCGGTGGAGCAAAACAAGGCCATCCTGCTATCCACCCATGACATAGAACAAGCCCTGGTACTGTCGGACAAGCTTTGGCTGCTGTCCAAAGAAACAGGACTGCAATGCGGAGTGACGGAAGATATGATTCTGAACCATCGGATGGACACGCTGTTCTCACACAGTAATATCCGGTTCGATTATAATCATGGCATCTACTATCCTACTGTAACCGGAAAAAAAGAAATCAGGGTGGAAGCCGAAAACGATACGTTGCTGCACTGGACCATCAACGCCTTAAACCGACACGGCTATACTTGCCTGCCGGCAAACCAAGGGAACCGGTTCCTACCTTATCTGCAAGCACTCTCCGACCACCGGTTGATACTCACGCAAAAAGAAGAAACGCATACATATTCTTCCTTTGAAGAAGTGCTGGCACAACTCATTTAAAAAATTCACCCTGCTTAGACAGACTTAGTCACAGGAATAGGAAGATTAAGCCTTTTCATACTGAAGGCTAAGGACTTACTTACCGTCTGTTACTACGTCCTGCTACAGTGGAACGTACGTCCTGCTGTAGTGGAACGTACGTCCTACTGCAATGGGACGTATATCCTGCCGTAATGGGACGTAATAATCCAGCAAATAAAAAGCCTTAGACAACCGATAAAAAACCGTTAGCCCTATAGAAAGGAAGATATATGAAAGCTTTGCTTTTATCTGATGAACAGAAGGAAAAGTATCTCACGCTTTGCTCAAAGAGAAAAAGAATACCATCCGGCAATCTTCCTTGCAAGAGGAATTGACCGGAATGCTTTCTCCCGACAAGGATGCTCCCGCCGACTGATATCCGGTCCGGGCCCCGTGCCTTGTGTAAATAAGATTGTGTCTAAACGTTGACAATGCTGTCGTTTTGCCGGTAGTAGTCAGATTCGCTCGCCCGGGAACAGCTTGTTTTGTGCATTACTTCCAAGGTCGTGACCGTCGGTTCGGGCAGGCAAACCCTGCCCCTACAGTCGACGATTTGATAGACCATGAAAGAGCTATTCTTTCATCAAATAAGCCTTAAAACTTTCAAAATCCTTATTCATCGGAATGCTCTGCTTGACTCCCTTCATGAACTCTTTCAACTTGGCAGGAATCTCTACTTTGCTGCCAATGATGTCCTCCACTGTTTCCAGGAACTTTGCCGGATGAGCCGTTTCAAGGAAAACACCGGTCTCTCCCGGTTGCAAACTTTTCGAAAGGGCACGATAACCGCAAGCTCCGTGAGGGTCGAGCAAATAGCCTGTTTCCCGATAGGCTTCCTTCACTGCTTCACGAATCTGTTCATCTGTATAGGTCGCACCCGAGATTTCCATTGCAATGGCAGCATGATTGTTGTCATACAATGCCAGTATACGAGCAAAATTACTGGGATCGCCCACATCCATCGCATTGGCAATGGTAGCGATGGAAGGACGGGGATTATACTTTCCGGTCTGCAAGTATTGATAGAATATGTCATTGCGGTTGTTGGCCGCTATAAAACGCTTCACAGGCAAACCCATGCGCTTGCCGAACAGACCGGCCGTTATATTGCCAAAGTTACCGCTAGGCACACATACCACCATATTATCCGCCTTACCTTCTTTCTTCAACTGTGCGTAGGCATAGAAATAATAGAATGCCTGAGGCAGGAAACGGGCCACGTTAATAGAATTTGCCGAAGTCAGTTTCATGTGCGCATTCAAGTCAGCATCCATAAACGCATTCTTCACCAATGCCTGACAATCGTCAAACGTACCGTCTACTTCCAAAGCCGTAATATTCTGTCCCAGCGTAGTGAACTGCTTTTCCTGAATTTCGCTGACCTTTCCTTTGGGATAAAGCACATACACATGGATACCTTCCACTCCCAGGAAGCCATTGGCTACTGCACTGCCGGTATCTCCCGAAGTAGCGACCAGGACATTCACCTGCTTCTGCCCTTCTTTTTTAATGAAGTAACCCAGCAAACGAGCCATGAACCGTCCGCCCACGTCCTTAAAAGCCAAGGTAGGACCATGAAACAATTCCAATGAGTATATATTATCCTTCACCTTTACGGCAGGAACATCAAAACTCAACGTGTCATAAACAATTTGTTTCAATGTATCGGCAGGCACATCTTCGCCAAAGAAAGCATCGGCTACCCGATAAGCTATTTCCTGAAAAGACAGGTGCTCGATGTTATCATAAAACTCTTCCGGCAACATTTTAACAGCTTCGGGCATAAATAATCCTTTGTCGGAAGCCAGTCCCTTCACTACAGCTTCTTCTAATGAAGCAACCGGGGACTGATGATTGGTACTGTAATATTTCATAATATAGATTGGTTTTTAATCGTTATGCAACGCAGAGGCTGTCATAAACTCGTTCATAAACTCATCTCCTTTCATCACTCCGTAACTGCCTTCCACACAAGCCACCTCGTCGAATGTCTGTACATTGTCCGGCTCTATACCCGGATAGTAAATGAGGAAAGGCACCGGCTCAGCAGTATGTGTACGCAGTTCGCAAGGTGTGGGGTGGTCGGGAAGCACGGCAATAGCCACAGGCTCGTCCCAATCTTTCACTGCCTCATAAACAGGCCCTACAACCCGCTTATCCAGATTTTCAATAGTGAACTGTTTCAACTTAAAATCCCCCTCATGCCCCGCCTCGTCACTGGCTTCGATATGCAGATAGACAAAGTCATCCGTCCGAAGTGCTTCCAATGCAGCAGCAACCTTGTTTTCATAATTTGTATCATAAAGTCCTGTTGCCCCTTGCACGGTGATGCGACGCAATCCGGCATAATATCCGATTCCGTTAATCAAATCGACAGCCGAAATGACCGCACCTTTCCTGATAACCGGATACTTCTCTGCCAATGGCTCCATCTGCGGACGATAGCCCGGACTCCACGGCCAGATGCTGTTGGCAGGATCTTTACCTTCGGCTATACGCTTCTTGTTAATGGGATGTTCAGCCAGTAATTCTTGCGACTTCAGGATAAGGGCATTTATCAGTTCGGCCGTCTCCTGCGCTTCCGGCACCCCGGCTTTCACCATCAGCGGACGGAAAGGTTTCAACGGAACATCGTGAGGAGGCGTACAATCCAACTGCTTATTGCCCCCTTTTATCACCAATAAATGACGGTATTGCACCCCTGTATAGAAATGAATACGGTCTGTGCCCAACTTCTCTTCCAAATATTGAATCAACACATCAGCTTCTTCGGTGGTGATATGACCGGCAGAATGATTCTTTATATTATCTCCTTCGATACAGATAATATTGCAACGCATCGCCATGTCTCCCGGTTGCAGCTCTACGCCGATACTCGCCGCTTCCAACGGACCGCGCCCTTCATACACCTTCGGCAGATTATAGCCCATAACAGACATATTCGCCACTTCGCTGCCCGGATGAAACCCCGGTGCAACAGTCATCAGCCTTCCGGTACGTCCCATACGGGCAAGCTTGTCCATATAGGGTGTAGCAGCATATTGCAGCAATGTTTTATTTCCCAATGATTCAGCCGGCCAGTCGGCCATACCGTCACCCAGAATAATAATGTGTTTCATAAGCCTAAATGTTTGCGATACTCATGATATCGGCAAATACTCCGGCAGCAGTTACACTGGCACCGGCACCGTATCCTTGTATCATCATTGGATATTCTTTATACCGTTCGGTAGTAAGCAGAATAATATTATTACTGCCCTCCAATCCATAGAACGGATGTTTGCTGTCTACTTCCTGCAGAGACACACTACCTTTACCGTTTTCCAGTTTCGCAACGAAGCGCCAACGTTTGTTCTCGCTCTCCAGTTTCCGGCGACGTGCCTCAAAATCGGCATCCAGCGACGGGACTTTCTTCCAGAACTCTTCCAAAGGTCCTTCGAAGAAGTCACTCGGCACGAAAAGATGTTTTTCCACATCTGTCTGTTCCAACTTGTATCCGGCCTCGCGCGCCAAGATAACCAACTTGCGGATTACGTCTTTTCCACTCAGGTCGATACGCGGGTCGGGCTCCGAATAACGTTCTTCCTGTGCCATCTTGATGGTTTGGCTGAAAGGCACGTCTGCGCTGATCTTATTAAAGATATAGTTCAAAGTTCCACTGAGTACCGCTTCTATCTTCAGAATCTTATCACCACTGTTTATCAAGTCATTGATGGTATTGATAATCGGCAGCCCCGCACCTACATTTGTCTCGAACAAGAACTTCACCCCCCGCCTGCGGGCTATTTGTTTCAGCTCGCTATAAATGGAATAATCCGATGAAGCGGCAATCTTATTCGCAGCCACTACAGAGATATTATGCATCAGGAACTCTTTATAAAGAGAGGCTACTTCGGCACTTGCCGTACAATCCACAAAAACAGAATTGAAAATATTCATGCCGATAATCTCGTCATGCAGCACAGCGGCAGAAGACGGGATTCCTTTTTCTTCCATCTCTTCCCTATAAGAAGCAAGGTCAATGCCCGCACGTGTGAAGAGTGCACGGTGCCCGTCGGCAATGCCCACCACCTTCAACTTCAAGCCGCGTTCCTGCATCAACTTTTGTTGCTGGCAACGGATTTGTTCTATCAGGCTGCCGCCCACCGTACCGGTACCACAGATAAACAAGTTCAATACTTGATACTCCGACAGGAAGAATGAATCATGAATGACATTCAAAGATTTGCGAAGCGATTTAGCCTCTACCACAAAAGAAATGTTGGTCTCCGAAGCACCTTGCGCACAAGCTATCACACTGATGCCGTTACGTCCCAATGTTCCGAAAAGCTTTCCGGCAATGCCGGGTGTATGCTTCATATTCTCGCCTACAATCGCAATGGTGGCCAAATTCATCTCAGCCACCACCGGACTGATTTCACCCATTTCTATCTCTTTTGCAAATTCTTCATTCAACACCTCACAAGCCAATGCAGCATCCTGATTACGGACACCGATGGAAGTGCTGTTCTCCGAAGAAGCCTGAGACACCATGAACACACTGATGCCATTCTGCGCCAATGCCTTGAAAATGCGGAAGTTTACGCCGATCACTCCCACCATGCCCAAACCTGTAACCGTAATCAGAGTGGTGTCATTGATAGAAGAAATACCTTTAATGGCTTTTGAGCCCGAATCAACTTCCTGCTTGATAATGGTTCCGGGAGCCTCGGGGTTAAAGGTGTTTTTTATCAGAATGGGAATATTCTTGTGACACACCGGATAGATAGTCGGCGGATAAACCACTTTCGCACCAAAGTTGCAAAGCTCCATAGCTTCTACATAACTCAGCTCGTTTATGGTATAAGCAGTGCTGATGACACGCGGGTCGGCGGTCATAAAGCCGTCCACATCCGTCCATATCTCCAGACTGGCGGCATTCAAAGATGCGGCAATGATGGAAGCCGTATAATCCGAACCGCCACGTCCCAAGTTTGTCACTTCTCCGCTGTTCTTGTCGGTAGATATAAAACCGGGCACCAGTGCTACCTGCGGAATTTCATCAAATGTTTCTTTCACCAACGAAGTTGTCAGTTCCGAATCCAGAATATGTTTGGCATGTTTTTTCTCGGTCTTGATGAAGTTGCGCGAATCATACCACACCGCTCCCTTTATCAGCGTTGCCGCAATAATAGACGACAAACGTTCACCGTAGCTCACGATAGTTGCAGAAGTTTTGGAAGACAAATCCTTAATCAGATAAATACCTTGAAAGATATCTTTCAACTCACTCAACAGTTCATTGACCTTATCCAGCAATACGGTGCGTCCTTCGCCCGCCGGAATAACGGTATACACCATTTCGATGTGACGGTTTACTATCTCACGATACTCTTTTTCATACTCTGCATCGCCGTTGGCTGCCATTTGTGAGGTATTGATTAACTTGTCAGTGATGCCGCCCAAAGCAGATACCACTACGATTACAGGCTCTTCGGCAGCCTCTACTATCTGTTTGACTTTTAAAATACTGTCTACGGAACCTACGGATGTTCCGCCGAATTTCATTACTTTCATGCAATTACCTATTTTGTTCCGGCTCTTTTCCCCTACATTATCATCTCCTTATTTAGTTCAGGACACTATATAACACGTCTTCAGTAACGGAATAAGCCGTATCTGTTTACAATAAAATAAAATTAAATGCTGTTTTTGCTTACGTCCGTAAGCGTGTATCACGTAGAAACACTATATACTATCCTTAACCCCGAGGGGTCATTGTTGTGGATGCAGACATGGAGGTCATCATGCTCCCCATCCCAAAAGTGGTTGTATGCAGATAGTACATTGTCATTTTATAACCGTTCTTTCCTTTTTGTTTGAACGATGCAAATATAAAAACTATTTCTTACAATCTATCACGAATCTCGTTTTTTTTGAGAGAAACAGTAAGAATTACTCTTTCAATAGCAGAAATAAGACAAAAAGAAGCAAAAAAACCGCCTTTCACAAGCGTTTTTATTGTGAAAGACGGCTATTATAACCAAGCAATAGTCAAATCACTTCTTCAGTTTACCGATAAACATGACATTGTTATCATTTTCATCCAATGATTCAAGCAAGCCTTTCAGCAATTCTTTGTCTTTGTCGGTACAATCGGATGCAGCCATACGCTTTTCTATGTTTTCCATCAGCACTGCCGGCTCATACATAGCAAAAAACCAACCGTTAGTGAAATTCATCGGTGCAGGAAGACCGCCAAAGTAGTCATTAACCAACTTCACATAGTGTGAATTATTGTTCTTGTTGTCTACCACAATAGTTCCTTTACCCCAAACCGTAGCAAGATATTTACCGGGAAGCTCATCGTAAATCAGGAATACGTCTTCTCCCACAGGAGGATTGGACAAGGCAAACTGCGCTTCCATCTTGTTGGCAGCAGCATTATAATTATATAATGTATCGACAGGCATCATCATGTATTTGAAGCCTTCCACATTATTATAGCTCCATATCTCGTTATTAAAGCCAACGAAACGACCGTTTTTATCACGGGGATTTATAGCCTGACCGGGGGCAGGTATATACTTGGTGATAGTGCTATCCGGCGTAATAACAGCTCCCATCATTTCACTCATACCCTGAAAGCAGAGATGAACGAGCGATATACTTCCATCGGGGTTGAGTGACAGTTTGGGTTTGTTGAGTCTTTCCCCCAAATCATAGTCAGTCACAAAGGTTCCGTCCAGATTATACTTCAATATCTTAGTGCTTCCGGCAAACGGGGCAAGGTATATCACCTTATTTTTCTCATCAATCAATTCGCTATACAACGAACCTGCATATTCACCGGGCCCCTGTCCCATCGCTCCTATGTCATGCAGAAATTTTCCTTTATGGTCAAACAGCTTAAACACACCTCCGCTTTGACGGATTCCGATATAGTTGTCGGTAATAGCCGGCCACCACATTTTAAACAATGCCGTATCGGTATTTTCAAACCTCACCAACCGGCAATCTTCCACCCACTCGCTCAGAGGCACATTCAGAGTATCCTTTACTTTCGCAAAATCACATACTGTGAGTGTATTGCCATTCTGCTCTAATCTTGTAATGGTGCCATCATCTTTCGATGACGGTCCGCAAGCTGCAAGAAAGGCAGTCGCCAGTATTGCAGTACTCATCAACAACATTGTCTTTTTCATTATAGTACGATTTTTAAGTAGATTGTCCAAATGTAAAAAACATATTCCGAAGAAACAAACAATTATGGCTTTTTCTTCATACATTTAATTATAAAAGCTAAAACAAAAAGTTCTCTGATTGAATAAATTATCGTAATTTTGTGTGCCATATATAAGACCAACTTCTGATATCTATAATCATTAACACATAAAATAAGAAAATGAAACACTACTACTTTATTTCTTTATGGCTTATCGCAACAGTCGTGTCACTGCTATGCACCGCCTGCCATTCCAACCATCCGCAGATACAAGCCGCGTATGACTTGATAGAACGTGTCACACCGGGATATGGCAACCAGTTCCAACTGGAACTTATCGATTCCGAAAACGGAAAAGATGTCTACGAAATAGGCAGCCAGAACGGAAAGGTGTTATTGCGGGGTAACAATCCGGTAGCACTTGCCACCGCCTATAACCAATATTTAAAATATACTTGCCATGCACATGTTTCCTGGTTCGGCGATCAACTCAACCTGCCGCAAACGCTGCCTCTCCCTGCCGAAACGACCCGTAACATCATCAACGGCAAGTATCGTGTTTACATGAACTATTGCACCGTGAGTTACTCGGCAGCATGGTGGGACTGGGAACGATGGCAACGCGAGCTGGACTATATGGCAATGAACTCCATCAACATGCCCCTCTCTGTTGTCGGTCTGGAAGCCGTGTGGTACAACACGCTGCTGAAACATCGTTTCACGGATGAAGAGGCACGGCATTTCCTTGCAGGACCGGCGCATGCCGCCTGGCAATGGATGCAAAACCTGCAGGACTATGGCGGACCGCTTCCCAAATCATGGATAGACTCTCACATCCGGCTGGGCAAACAAATCATACAGCGTGAGCTGGAACTGGGCATGCAACCTATTCAACAAGGTTTCTCCGGCTACGTGCCACGCGAACTGAAGGCTAAATATCCCCATGCTAAAATACAGCAACAGCCTTCATGGTGCGCTTTTACCGGCGTTGCCCAGCTCGACCCCACCGACTCGCTGTTCCAAGTCATCGGGCATGACTTCCTGGAAGAGCAAAAGAAGCTTTACGGTGCCCACGGGGTATATGCCGCCGACCCGTTCCATGAAAGCACTCCGCCGATAGATACTCCCGAATACCTGTCGGCGGTCGGAAAGTCCATTCACAAGCTATTCAAGGATTTCGACTCATCGGCTGTATGGGCTATGCAGGCATGGAGCTTGCGCGAACCGATTGTGAAAGCCGTTCCCAAAGAAGACTTGTTAATTCTCGACCTTAACGGGGCTAAGTGCCGAAAGGACAGCGCCTTTTGGGGCTACTCCGCCATTGCCGGTAATCTGCACAACTTTGGCGGACGCATCAATCTGCATGGCGATTTACCTTTGCTGGCGTCCAACCAATACGCCACCGCCGCAAAACGCTCGCCGAACATCGTCGGTTCGGGTCTCTTTATGGAGTCCATCGAGCAGAATCCGGTTTATTATGACCTTGCATTTGAAATGCCTTTGCACCGTGACAGCATTGATGTGGAAAAATGGTTGGCAGACTATGCACGTCGCCGTTACGGAGCTGTCTCTCAAAATGCCGAGACCGCATGGACTGTCTATTTGCTCCGGTCGGCATACACACGGGGCACGAACGGAACGGAATTCAGCTCCATCATTGCCGCACGCCCCGCGCTTGATGTGAAAAAGTCGGGACCGAATGCCGGCTTTGCCATTCCTTATCATCCGACCGATTTGATACAGGCAGAAGCTCTTCTCCTGCAAGATGCAGACAAATTGGGAGATTCCCGCCCCTATCGTTTCGATATTATCGACATACAACGCCAAATCATGTCCAATCTGGGACAAGCCATCCACAAACAAGCGGCAAAGGCATTTAAAGAAAAAGACAAGACGGCCTTCCGACTCCACAGCCAACGCTTCTTGGAACTATTGAAGGATGTGGATACCTTATTACGCACTCGTCCTGAATTCAACTTCGACAGATGGCTCACTCAGGCACGCCGTTGGGGAACGACTCTCGAAGAACAAGACTTATATGAGAAGGATGCCACTGCCCTGTTCACGATATGGGGGGCAGACAAAGACCCTTTCATCTTTGATTACGGTTGGAAAGAATGGGCAGGACTGATAGACGGTTATTACCTGAAACGGTGGGAAAAGTTCTATGCCATGCTTGAAGAACATCTGGATAAAGGCACGGAATATTCGGAACAGGGCTTGCCGCTCACGCATAACCGCGAAGCTTTCCGCGCCAATGACTTCTACAGTTCGCTGGGTGATTGGGAACTTCAGTATGTGTCGACTCCCGGAAAGGCACGCACCCCCATCACCCAAGGTGATGAAATAGAAACCGCACAGAGGATGTACCGCAAGTATGCTGCCCTGGCCGATGAGTATTATCGGGAAGGTGTTCAGAGAGATGAAGTGAAAGAAGAAAACAGATTTGAGAATTTGGGAAAGAAATAAAGAAATATTTCCATACCTTTGCTGTATGAAAGAAAAGACTGTATATATATGTAGCAACTGCGGACAAGACTCTCCCAAATGGATTGGCAAGTGCCCTTCTTGCGGTGAGTGGAACACGTATGTAGAAGAGGTGGTGCGCAAGCCCGTAGCCGGAACCCGTCCTCTTTCTGGATTGGAACCGGTCAAGAGCAAACCGGTAATCCTCAGTGAAATAACAGGTGGCGATGAGCCACGCATCGATATGCACGACGAGGAGTTAAACCGTGTATTGGGCGGCGGTCTGGTTCCCGGCTCGCTGGTGTTGCTAGGTGGGGAACCGGGCATCGGCAAGTCCACCCTCGTGCTACAAACTGTTCTGAGATTACCCGAAAAGAAGATACTTTATGTGTCCGGCGAAGAAAGCGCACGGCAGCTGAAGCTGCGTGCCGACCGCATCCGTCACAACTCATCGGACTGCCTGATAGCATGCGAAACATCTTTGGAACAGATTTACGTAAACATCAAGAACACGCAACCCGACCTGGTTATCATCGACTCCATACAAACGATATCAACCGAGACAATCGAGTCTTCTCCCGGAAGCCTGGTGCAAGTGCGCGAATGTTCCGCCTCCATCCTTAAATTTGCCAAGCAGACCAACACGCCCGTTATCCTGATCGGACATATCAATAAGGAAGGAAGCATAGCCGGACCAAAGGTACTGGAGCACATTGTCGACACCGTTTTGCAGTTCGAGGGCGACCAACATTATATGTATCGCATCCTGCGCAGCATCAAGAATCGTTTCGGCAGCACTGCCGAATTAGGCATCTACGAGATGCGGCAGGACGGATTGAGGCAAGTGAGCAACCCCTCTGAGTTACTGCTGAGCCAAGACCATGAAGGAATGAGCGGCGTAGCCATCGCCTCTGCCATCGAAGGGGTTCGTCCGTTCCTCATCGAAACACAGGCACTGGTCAGCTCTGCCGTCTACGGCAATCCTCAACGCTCCGCCACAGGCTTTGATCTGAGAAGAATGAACATGCTTCTTGCCGTGTTGGAGAAACGGGTCGGATTCAAGCTGGCACAGAAAGATGTCTTTCTCAATATAGCCGGCGGACTGAAGGTCAACGACCCTGCCATCGACCTGTCTGTCATCAGCGCCATCTTGTCCAGCAACATGGATGCGGAGGTGGAGCGCGACACCTGCATGGCAGGTGAAGTGGGACTGAGTGGAGAGATACGTCCGGTCAACCGCATCGAACAACGAATCGGTGAAGCCGAAAAGCTCGGATTCAAGCGTATCCTTATCCCCAAGCATAACCTTCAGGGAATGGATACCAAGAAACTGAAAATAGAACTCATTCCGGTCAGAAAAGTGGAAGAAGCGTTCCGGGCCTTATTCGGATAAGATACATAAAACTGTTTTAAAACTAAAGAATCGACATCAATGACTAAAGACAATTCATATACCCCAAGTTGTGTGGACTGCGGAACACAGAACTGCAAGTTCAAAGACCGTACATATCCCGAATTCTGCCTGACGACCGGTTTGGATACAGAAGATTTGGAGTGGGCACTGGAACGCTATGACAAAGGACAAAACCACGATGTTATGGTAGCCAGCGCCGAAGTGGAGTTTGAAGGCTATTGCCGGCTCACCCGCGTGGAAGAAATCATGACCTTTGCACGCAAGATGGGATACAAGAAAATAGGAATTGCCAATTGCATCGGATTAATCAATGAAGCACGAATCTTTGCCCGGATTCTGAGAGCCAACGGATTCGAAGCTTATTCCGTGATATGCAAAGTGGCGGGAGTGCCCAAATCATCCGTTGGTATCCCTCAGGAATGTGAAACCATCGGAGCTGCCATGTGCAACCCTATCCTTCAGGCGCGCCTGCTCAACCGCGCGCATACAGACCTGAATGTAGTTATCGGACTTTGTGTGGGACATGACAGCCTGTTCTATAAATATGCAGATGCCTATTCCACTACCTTGATAACAAAAGACCGCGTCACCGGACACAATCCGGCTGCTGCCCTTTATACGGCCAATTCATATTATCGCAAAAAACTCATGCCCGACAATAAATAAAAAAGATATGATACAGGAATTCCAACTGCGAGCATTGCCTGAACAGGCAATCAGTGAACAAGCACTCAAACAATTTATCGGACGTGAAAAAGGACTGGACATACGCACCATCCATTCCATCCGTGTCTTGAAAAGAAGTATTGATGCCCGCCAACGTACTATTTATGTCAACCTGAAAGTGCGTCTCTATATCAATGAAATTCCTCATGACGAAGAATTCGTCCGCACGGAATACCGTAAGGTAGAGAACAGCCCCCAGGTAATAGTGGTGGGTGCAGGGCCCGGAGGACTGTTTGCCGCACTGCGGCTGATAGAGTTGGGATTGCGTCCCATCGTGGTGGAAAGAGGAAAGAACGTGCGCGACCGCAAAACGGATATCGCACGCATCAGCCGTGAACATAAAGTCGACCCGGAGAGTAATTACAGTTTTGGTGAAGGAGGGGCAGGTGCTTACTCGGATGGTAAACTCTACACACGAAGCAAGAAACGTGGCAACGTAGATAAAATATTAAACGTGTTTTGTCAGCATGGCGCCAGTTCCTCGATTTTAGTAGACGCCCATCCCCACATCGGAACGGACAAGCTGCCGAGGGTTATCGAGAATATGCGTAATACCATTATCGATTGTGGAGGAGAAGTACACTTCGAGACACGCATGGATTCATTGATAATAGAAAAGGAACGCATTATCGGTATCGAAACGAATACCGGAAAAATATTCAAAGGTCCTGTCATACTGGCTACAGGGCACTCGGCACGCGATGTTTATCGCTGGCTGCACAGTCATGGAGTGCAGATAGAAACCAAAGGAATTGCAGTCGGCGTGCGCCTTGAGCATCCTTCAATGCTGATAGACCAAATTCAATATCACAACAGAAACGGACGCGGTAAATACCTTCCGGCAGCCGAATACAGTTTTGCAGAAGCGGATCAATCGCCGGATCGCCATTCGTAATTTGGCAACGGTTCTCGCCGTGCTGGGTTCTTTCGCTCTTTTGTACATTTATCTTGAAACCTATGACGAAATCGCACTCTTGGGTATATGCGCCGTTTGGCTGGTGCTTGACCTGCTCTCCTCGATTTTGTGGGGACGCCGCGAACGGGCGCTCGCCCGTGATTTTGGGCTGCTGGCCGACCATGTGGCCGCGGTCCAGAGCGGCGAGTTGACCACACCGCTGGATCTGCCTGCGGATGCAGACCTGCGTGAGACCGCCGAACGGCTCAACAGTATCCAGTCCGGCCTAAAGGCAGCGGTGGCAGAGCAGACCCGCAGTGAGCGCATGAAGGTGGAGTTGATCTCCAATGTATCCCACGATCTGAAAACGCCGCTGACCTCCATCCTCAGCTATTCTGAACTGTTGATGCAGGAGCCGCTGGAGGGAGCGGCCTCGGATTACGCACAGATCATCCAGCAAAAGGCATTGCGGCTCAAGAGTATGGTGCAGGATGTGTTTGAGATCAGCAAAGCTGCCAGCGACCAGCTCCCCGTGAAGCCGGAGGTGCTTGACTTTGGCAAGCTTCTGCGTCAAACCCTTGCCGACATGGATGGCGAGATTCAAAAATCCGGCCTGACCTTCAAGCTTGACCTGCCGGAGCAGCCGGTTGAGATCACGGCCGACGGTACGCGCCTGTACCGGGTGTTCCAGAATCTCCTTCAGAATGCCCTCAATTACAGCTTGCCTGGGAGCCGCGTCTACCTCTCTCTGAAAACCACCGGCAAAGCGGCAGTCGCCTCCCTCCGCAACACCTCCCGCAATGAGCTGCCGGAAGGTGTGGACTTCACCGCCCGGTTTGTGCGGGGTGACGAGAGTCGCACGGATGGCGGCACCGGTTTGGGACTGTCTGTTGCTAAGAGCTTCACCGAGGCTTGCGGCGGCACCTTCCGGGTGGAAACCATGGCGGACCTCTTCACCGCCATCGTGAGCTTTCCCTTGTCCATGCATGAACCCAAGCGGTGAAAGATGCAAATATAAGGGACCTATGAAGTTTTGTCATAAATGAGAACAAGCCGGGCAAACGCCTCGGCTTGTTTTTTTAAATCGTTGTTTACTTCCTTGCAGGTGCAAATTATAATATTAGCAAGGAGCTGGCAGTGATATGACCACCTACAAACGGCTCAATCTGCTTTTCAGCAAACGTGACATCAAGCCCGATCGGATTGAGGTCTTTTTGATC
>ERZ772880.1711-NODE-1711-length-18276-cov-4.633445_pt1 | contig 18276 bp, 9 predicted proteins | sample MGYA00580577_ERZ772880 | MGnify/ENA primary metagenome ERZ772880 (study PRJEB29015, sample SAMEA2737705) | human gut metagenome | biome: human gut; feature: human-associated habitat; material: faeces | place: China | collected 2012 ... | reverse complement strand
TGTACTCATAATTTTCATTGGGGTTGATTTCGCGTTGCCATGGTTCGGGAGTTCCGTTCTCGAACTCAGCACTACAGCCGGTCAGCAACACAAGTGCCATGCTGCCCACGAAGGTATAAATCAAATTTTTCATATATTCAATATTCATTTTGTTATTCAATCAGTTTCTGAGAAGTCGGCTACCATTATTCGGCTTTTTCAGCTTTAATCAAATCTTTCAGTTCCTGTTCCGATTCGAAGGTCTTCACCCAATCCACATAGATACTGCCAGTTTCGCTGGCTTCATACCATATTTTCCAAAATTGAAGTTCCACCGTGTCGTACTTCGTCAATGCAGTAGGCATATACTGTTGATTCTTGCCGAGGAATTTCTTCGTAAAGTCGGCGTAGAATACTTTGTATTCGCCACAATCTGCCACAGTCATGGCGTTTTTTCCTTTATCGGTATCTTCGCCATATTTACCGGCTACGGTAATGCCGCTTCCACCCCAAATGTCGAGATACCACTCTATGCTTGTTGATGCTTCGAACACATTTTCGGGGAATTTCACTTTAAAGGCCAAGATGGGATAGTTGGTTACGTTGAACCCAAATCCTCCGGTACGACAAATGCGCACAGCCTTGTAAGCCTTATCGTCACCGGGTAATATGCGAAGTACTCCATCGTTCTCCATCCATTCAAATTCTCGATGATTGAAATTGCCGAATGGTTGCCAGATGTTCTCAATGGTAAATTGGTCGTTCATCAATCCCTCACTCACATTGATACTCATCGTAGCTTTGATAGGTTTACCGTCGCCATAGTCTGCCAAAGCAGTAATCACGGCATTGCCGTAAGCCTTCGCCACAAACCGGCCTTTTTCGTCAATCTCTACAACATCGGGCTTGCTGCTTTCCCATGCGATGTACGACAGCGTAGCGTCTGCCGGCGTTACATTCATCTGCGGAGTATAGGTTTCGCCTAAAGCCAGCTTATCGGTATCCTTCACGAATTCCATACTTTCGATATAAATAATAGGCTTCACCTTAATCTCAAACACTTTTGTGAAATGTTTGTCGTCAGTAGCGGTGACTTGTATGCGTGCCGTTCCTTCGGCCACACCTTTCACCTCGCCTTTTTCATTGACGGTGGCTTTATCGGGAGTAAGGCTTTTCCAAATCACTCCGGGGTAAGTGGGATCGACCGGAGTAGTCTGCCAAATGAGCGGCAGAGTCGAGGTAACAAACACTTCAAGCTCTTCATTAGTAAGACTGATATCAGTGATGTGAATGATTTCGTTTACCACCTTCACATTGATGGTCGAAGTGGCAGAATAGCCTACAACCGGTTTGGCCGAAATGACCGTATTACCGGCCTTCACTGCAGTGATGCGTCCTTCGGCATCTACGGTAGCCACATCGGGCACAGCCGATTTCCATACCACCTCTTTGTTGAAAGCCTCATCCGGGCCTACGGTATATTTTATCAAAGTATCAGTGCCTATCAGCAGAGGCAGTTCGGAGGTCACTTCAAGGTTGATTTCCTTAACGAGCACTCTCTCTTCTAAAACAGGGGATACATCGTCATCGTTGCACGAAACGGTCACCACCAAGGCACCCGCCAACAGTGTTGCAAATGCACCCTTTTGAAGTATGTTTTTGTATGTCATAATTCGATTACTTTATAAATGAATAATGAATGGATTATTGGTTCCAACCCGGATTTTGTTTCAAGTTGGAGTTCAGCTTGAGTTGGTCAGTGGGCAGCGGCAACAAGTAATGCTTTTCGTGCCAGTTGCGTCCTTTTTCGTGAATAATGCAGCCTTCACCATCTTTGTCTTTAAAAGAAGCATCGGGCCATCTGCTTTCAAAATCAGTATCTTTCCACTTCACACCGGTGAGATTCATCGGCATTTCGTCTTCGGCCGTCTTCCAACGCTTCAGATCATCAATGCGGAAATTCTCATCGAAAAACTCGATGGTACGCTCACGACGAATCTCTGTGCGCATATCCAAATTATTTGCCGTGACAAAGTCGTTAGTCAAGTCAGGCATTTCGGGGTTGATGCGTTTGCGTGTCAGGTTCAAACTGATGGCTAAGTCTTCATCCGATATTTGTCCATCGCGTTCAAACACGGCTTCGGCATAGTTCAGCAGTACCTCGGCATAGCGGATTATAGGGAAATCGTAAGCTTCCATACCGGTAGGCACTCCGTCGCGTTCGCTACACCACTTGTGGGGAAAGTACCCCGTACCCGTCTGAGGCATGAAGTTCCTATGCGAGGCATTGGCTATTTCGGCAGCATCGCCGCTCCAATCAATGCGTCCGCCATTTGTACCCCAATAAGTCTGTCCGGGCACCATAAGCTGATTGTTCATGCGGTTGTCGCGATTTTTATATTCATCATCCACTTTCGTGTAATTCCACGTTTGGGGATTGATGGGCAACCCATTGCTTTGCAGATACATATTAGCCATTTTGCGAGTAACGTACAAGGCATTGCCCAAACGCCCTTGTGTAATGTTGAAACCAATAGAATTGATAACAGGGTCGTGGCGGCGGGTAAAGATATACTCTTTATTACCTGTTTTATTGATATTGGCAGGGTTTGACTTTTCATTCTCCAAGATAAAGAGATACTTGTAGGCCTCCGTACCCAATTCTTGAGGAGCAAAAAGTTCGAATGCTCCGCCCGCCATCACATCATGAGCCGCCTGTGCTGCGGTATTGAGCAAATCTTTTGTACGTTCGGTATTTTGACCGCCATTATGGAATTTCTCCCATGTACCTTCATAGAGGGCTACACGCGAAAGAAATGCCAAAGCGGCTTCGCAGGAGAGGCGGCCTTCATCGCTGCTGCTGATAGCCTTATCGACGGGTAATAGTTTAGCGGCTTCTTTCAAGTCGTCAATGATGAAGTCAGCTACCTCGGTACGCGGATTACGGGCCTTCTGCATCTCAGACGAGTCGATGTCGAGCGGTGTGCGGGTAATGATAAGATCACCATAAGCCTGCAACAACTCAAAGTAACAATAAGCACGGAAGAAACGGGCTTCCCCCACCGAAATGGCAATGTCGGCTTGTTGTTCATACGTATCGGCTTGTTGCAATAAAGTATTGGTTTGACGAATACGATTGTAATTGTCGGTATAATGCTTGTCTGACGACGGAATACTGTTCGTTCCGTTACTATAGATGTTCACCGTGCTACCGGCAAACAAGTCCGAGCGAATATCAGCGTGCTGACTGTCGTCGAGCCATCGAAAGTCGGCCGACCAGCTGTAGAACTGGGTGGCAAAAAGTTTGAAGTGTTCGGGCGACTTCCAATAGTTGGTATCCGCCAATTGCGTCTTGGGTTCAAGGTCCAAACACGACTGCATGGTCATGGCGCAAATGATTCCTAAAATATATGCTATTTTTTTCATTGTTATCTTCAATATTAAGAATAAAAATTAGAATATGGCATTCACACCGAAAGTCACGGTGCGGTTAAACGGATAGCGTTGCTTGTTTTCCACTTTGCGGGTGGCTTCGGGATCCCAACCATCGGTGATATACGATTTTTCCCACAAGTCGGCGCCCGATACATAAATACGCAGGTTGCTGATAAAACCGCTCTTATTCATCCATGCCTTTGGCAATGTGTAACCTAGTACAATCTCTTTGAGACGCAGGTAAGCTCCGTTATCGGCCGACCAGGTAGAGGGAATGTAGTTGTAGTTATTGATGTCATTACTGTTTGAATAAGTAGGGAAATGGTTATTGGGAGTTTCAGGACTCCATACATTACCTACCGACTGGTTAGTAGTGTTCAGCCAAATAGCTTTAAAAGGCACTTTCCAAGAGTCGATTTCACGATAAATGGTACGCTTGCCCACACCTTGGAACACGGTATTGAAATCAAATCCTTTCCACTCGCATCCGAAATTAAACGAGAACGAATATTTTGGGTCGTCGGAACCAAGAAATACAAGGTCGTCTTGTGTCAGTTTACCGTCTTTGTTCACATCTTCATACATGTGGTCGCCCAAACGCAAGTTGGCAGGTAGAGCGATAGAGTTGCTGCCCACATATTTGTCCACGTAATAGTCCAGTTGGTCTTGGTTTTGTACCTTGCCCACATAGCGGTAACCAAATACCGAGTTGAGTGGGTAGCCATTCACAGCTTCGTTATAACCTGCGCTCACCACGATGTTACCTCCATCGACTAGTTTGTTGGTCATATAGGTTAACGTACCGCCAACGTGGTAGTTGAAACCGCCTATCTTGTCACGCCAAGTCAAGCTGGCATCGTAACCATTGGCCTCAAACTTACCGCTATTAGTACTGGGAGCAGTTCCACCCAATACACCGGGGTGCAGACGCGAAACCAGCATATTGTCGTTTTTCTTTTTAAAGACCTCGAACGTACCCGTAAGGCGATTGTTGAGGAATCCGAAGTCAATCCCCAAGTTATAGTTGTAGATACGTTCCCAAGTACGCATGGTGCTCACCAGTCCGGCAGATTCCACATAGGTTCCTTTCGAGTTGCCCAACAAAGCACCGCTGTTCGATTTGTAGTTGTAAAGTTGGATGCCGTCATAGCGTCCGATACCATTTTGGTTACCTACCTCACCATATGAGGCACGTAGTTTCAGTTCATTCACATAGTCACGCAAGTTCTCCATGAATTTCTCTTCAGTGATACGCCATCCAGCTGATGCGCCCCAAAAGAAGTTCCAGCGGTTCTTGGGCAAAAATTTCGAAGAACCGTCGTAGCGAGCATTCACTTCAACCATATATCTCGACTTGTAATTATAATTCAAGCGACCGAAATAAGAGAGAATGGCTTCCTCCCAACGGTCTACCTTGTCTATGTAAATTTGTCCTTTACCGTTAAGCGATTCGATTGCCGCTTCCACGTCCATTGCTTTGGTACCGCTATAATCGTAAGCGGCATAGTCATATTGCACACCTCCCATAAGCGATATGTCATGAACCTCATCAAATAATTTCTTATAAGTGAGGAAAGCTGATGCCGTGTAATTGTCGGTACGCGCAGAACTTTTAGTATACGATGATTTTTCTTTTGCGGGATAGGGAGAGTTCTCATTTTGAATCGGTGTACCGTCGTATTGATACCAATCAATCGAAAGATATTGTTCGTCACGGGCCGCATTGTTCGTTGAGTATCCCAAAGTTCCCTGAAAATCAAGACCATCCAAAATGTTCACTTTCAAAATCTCGTTCACATTCATTGTGGTCACCACAAGTTTGTTGTCACCACCCAATTCGGCCGACCAGTTAGGGGTATGAATGCCTCCCCACGCATACGGTTTGCCATCGATGGTCGAAACCGGTAACCCTGGCTGCGGTATGCTACTGCCTAATATACTACCAATCTGTGTAGGAGCCACCTGATGCTGACGACTGGCTGACATATTGCTTTCCAAGCTGATACGGTCGTTTATCTTGAAGCTGTTGAATAAACGTACGTTATAGCGTTCGTTCGAGTTGTTCCCCCATTGCAGCGTCCCTTGGTCATTCAAATAACCAAGCGAGAGCCGGTAGGTCGATTTCTCCGAACCTCCGCTTATGCTGAGGTTATGTTGGGTAGAAGTAGCGTTCCCCCACAGCACATCAGTCCAGTTCATATCATGAAACACAAAGTCGGCCACACCGCGGAATCCTCCCGGAATGGGATCTTCATCGGGATTATTTCCACCATGCAGATTAATCCAACTCCCCTTCATCGCTTTAGCCAAACGGGCATAGCGCACCCAGTTGTCGTCTTCGCCATAGCCGTCATTCAAGCGGGCTTGGAGCACACCATCCGTCCATTCGTCCATACTCATCATGCGGGGCTGCAAACCCACAATTTTACGTGTAACCGAACCACTATATTCCACCTTGGTTCTGCCGGCATCGGGACGTTTGGTAGTTACCAAAATCACACCACCTGCCGCTTTTGCACCATAAATGGCAGCCGAAGCATCTTTCAGGAAGTTAATGGTTTCGATGTCATCGGCATTGAGTTGAGCTATCTCACTCACACCACTGGCAGGTACACCGTCAATAATCAAGAGAGGTTCTACCTTGTTCTTCGATACAGAACCACGGATTGAGACACCCCATCCCTCTTCACCGGGAGCAGCCGACGAGCGGGTGATGCGTAAACCCGGCACCTGACCTTGCATGGCCGAAAGCGGATTGGATACCGTACCTTTGTCTTTAAAAAGTTTTTGGTCGACCACTGTTACCGAGCCTGTCAACGATTCTTTTTTCTGAGTACCATAACCTACCACGACAACCTCATCCAGCACCTCTGTATCTTCGTGCATGATAATTTTAGCCAGATTCGTCCCTTTTACAGAAACTTCCAACGTCTTATAACCAATAAAAGAAATCACCAACGTACCACCTGATACATTATTCAAAGTAAAGTTTCCATCCATATCCGTTATCGTACCATTGGTAGTGCCTTTCACCTTGACATTGGCACCAATAACAGGTTCGCCATAGGAATCCACGATTTTACCTTTGATTACCCCAGTCTGCGAAACAGCCTGCACTTCTCCCACATTGGCAAATACCGCCTGCGGAGCACCTGTTACAAGGGCAAAGGCCATCACCGTAGAGAATAGAAATCTTCTCGATGAGAATCTGAAGAGATTTTTTTTCATATACATAAAATTTAAAACTAACATTTATACTATTTATTCTAATATTAGATACACTGTTGGATATACTCACGGATTTCTTTCCGACTGATAAACAAGTGGTTTTCCACCGTACGGGAAGAAATTCCCAATTGGGCGGCAATATCAGCCGAGGATTTATTTTCGAAACGACTCATGATATAAATCTTCCGACGTTGTTCAGGAAGCTGATTGGCGCGCTCCCATTCGCATGTCAATAGATTATTGGCAATGATCTGACTCTCCACTTCATTGATACAAGTAGGAATCCGGTCGAAAAGATAGGAAGTTACTTCTTGAGCTTTGTAAAAACGACGCAAATAGTCCGTTACTAGATTCCGGCAAATCGCGAATATAAAATGTTTCACTGTTTCCGGACGCAATATCTGCTTATAGTCCATCAAACGCAAAAAGACATCTTGTGACAGATCTTTTGCTTCTTCGTCCTTACCTATTTTATAATAGATATAAAGATAAACGGAATGATGATAACTCTTATAAGAGTCAGCAACCAGTTGAGTGGATTTCATGTTTATATTTTCCATTGCTTAGATTTTTGTTTATCATTACGCTGGCAAATATAAATGGTAAATACGGAAAAGAAACAATAAAAAAGGGCGGATAGATTTCATCCTATTGGAAGGAAAACAGAAGTCGTAATACCTACTGGTAATCAATCAATTATACAATCACAAACTGGAGTCTCAAATTATTATATGAGACTCCGACAATCAATCTTCATTAGTTCGTCCTATACTTTGGACGTATTCGTTCGGGGTTATTCCAGTTGTCTTTTTAAAATAGCGGAAAAAGGAAGTGCGAGAACTAAAACCACACAGTTCAGCTAAAGCACTTAAGGTATATTTTGAATATTCATCCTCATTAAGTAACCGTTTAAACTCAGCTATGCGGTAATCATTCAGATAATCATAATAATTCTTGTTCAAGAACTGATTAAACACGTAGGACAATGTATATGGAGAGACGTTCAGCACTGACGCCAAATCCGCAATCTTTAAATCAGGGTTAACATACAGTCTTTTTTCCTGCATCAACATATCCAATTCGTCTGCCAGCCGATGACATTCTTCCATACTCACATTGCTCTTTCTGTATTTTTCTTCAACTATCGGTTTTCCGGTTTCTATGGCATCCGCCGCAAGAGCCGGAGAGTTCTTTTTTCTCCGGTAATAAGCATAGCTTAAGCATATTATTGCAATCAATAATAGAATTGTTCCCCATAAGGTCGCGTTAAAAGAGGAAGCAATAGTCACTGATAAACAGATTTCTGAACCGGGCTCACCAATCCGACGGATTTTGAATTGATATTTCCCAGAAGACAAGTCATAATAGGTCAGTTCGGATTTACCACCTAACAACTGCCAATCATCATCCATCCCTTCCATTTTATATTCATAAGACATATATGCAGGATCGGAATAGGTAAATCCGGAGAAACAGATAGTCAGATTCTTGTGCGACGGTTCCAAAGAGACTTTATAGAGATGCTGTTCTCTCTGTATAGCAGGATGATAAGGTTCTTTACCATTCACATATACATCTGTGATAGCCAGGGGATAACTATTTTCTTCATCTATATCACGTAAATCCCTGGTCAAATAAATCAATCCTTTGGAATTGCCAAACCAGATTGTTCCCGAAGCATCTATAACAGGGCAACAGGTAATAAAAACAGAACTCGGTAATCCATCCACAAAAGTATAAGGAACAATTGTACTTTTTTTATCATAACGGTACAAGCCCAGATTCGTACCAATCCACAGCCACCCTTCACGGTCTTCGATCATAAACATGGCATCTTTCCCTTCCAAAAGAGTACCCGGCTGGAATCTTCGGAAATGAGTCATCGACAAATCGGAAATAAAAATAGGGCCTTTATCCGGAAGGAAATAAAGCTCGTGGGAAGAGTCTTCATATACTGTCCTGATTTTCTCTTTATGTATAAAGCCTTCGGGGAATACATCTGATTTTATACTACGAGTGGAAGGATCCCAGATACATAAACCGGTAGCCGTACAAATCCAGCCTTTTCCTGTAGAATCAAAGCATATATCAAGCACATTACCTTCCAGGAGTTTGGAATTCGAACTGGTATAGTGATTGAGTTGTTCGCCGTCTTTATACTGATACAACCCCATTGAAGTGGCAATCCACAGACAACCGTCATTGTCCGACCTGATGCAGAAAACATGTCCTTTCACAAAAGGAGACTCCGAAGGTTCAAAATCACGGATAGTTAATGTAGAAGAATCCAGTATATACATGCCACCACCATACGTACCGATATAATACTTTCCCTGAAACGGGTAAATACACATTATCATATTAGAGCGTAATTGAGGTGACTTGAAACTCCTAAAACGCCGATTCTTCTCATCAACATAGAACAAACCATTGCGGGAACCTATCAATCTTTCATTCTCATTGATAACTATGGCCCGTACCGGTATGTCTTTTGAGTCAAAATAAGGAGAATAAGAATAGGTAGAGAAAAGCCCGCTCTGATACAGTGTATAATCAAGTCCCAACTGATAGAATCCAACCCATATCAATCCTTCCCTATCCACCAGCAATGAATAGACTGAGTTAGAGCGGATTCCGCCATTAGTACCGGGTTCATAGCAGAAAGATTTCATAACCTTATTTTCCGTGACAGATACAAAATGTACTCCATTTCCGTCTGTTCCAACATAAAGTATATCTTTTCCGTCACCCGACAAAGAGGAAATTACATTGCATCCCAAATCAATCCAATTATCCCTGAACTTCCCTGTCGATATATCGAAAACAACCACTCCATGTTCCATTGTTCCTAAATAGAGCCTGGAACCAATTCGTGCCATTTTCCGATAAGTATAATCCTGTCTATCATTGTCACCGTATGGACATAAAGTTATTTTTCGGGTAGACAGATTCATTGAATATAGTTTGGAGCGGGTCAGAATCCATAATGTATCTTTTTCTCCCATATTCAAATCGACTATGAAATTATCCGATGACCACATATCCGCATTGATAGTAATCTGCTTCATTTCATTATTTTTGCAGACAAACAATCCTTTTTCGCTGCCAATATATAAGGTTCCCTGCGCATCGGTCAATAAAGAACGAACTCCGAATTTTATCACTTCAGCAACAAACGGTTCTAATTTACCGGATTCTTTATTTATCCGCCAAAGGCCCATATCGTTTCCCACCCAAATCTGATTGCCTTGCGTTTCTGCAATAACATTCACCCATTTCAGTTTCTCATCATCTCCGAATATCGGATAATGCTTGAAACGGAAGCCATCAAAACATTCAACTGACGTAGCTGTTCCAATCCAAAGATAACCTACGGAGTCTTTATACAAGGCACTGACCGTTAAATCAGATAATCCATTTGTTTCTGACAGACCGCGAAAGGAATAAGAAATAGGATAGGCAGACAGAAAAAAAGAAATAAATATAAGGCTTGTTATATGTCGTATCAGATTATTCATAGGATTCATATTTGATAAAACAATGCAAACCTACATAAAATATCCCTAATTTTATGTAGGTTTATACAAAAACAAAACACATTCCTCATTAAAAATGAGTGTTAATCTACCAGCTTTATACTCAATTGGGATTGTTTATAAACAACAGGAATTCTCTTATTATTAACCTCTACTCTTACAGGCTTTTTCTTACTCCTGAAACTGGCATTTATCTTCGGTTGTCCGTCTATCCAAAGATTGAGTTTCTTATCTTCTTCCTTTTGAATGACAAACAACTTGGCCAAAGAAGAAAAATAGGTTTCCTTATCACGTCTTAATGCACTTCCATAGCAGATAAAGAAATCTGTGGCGTCTTTGGCTTCCGTTCCTTCAGGATAAGAGACTGCAAACATATAGGCATCTGTCATCCAGCCGTCCGGCATAATCCATGAGTTGCTGTGCATCAGCCTGCCGTCTGCTAATTGATTAATATAAAGATCGGTCACTTTACCTTTGTGGCGGATACGAAGACCAATCCAGTCCTGCCCTTCCCGCCGTTCCATTTGCGGCAGATCTTTTTCATCAGGAGTATCCTTCAAAATAATAGCAGTCAGCCCTTTTACACGGTTCACTTCTGCGGGCAAATGGAATGAATAATAAGTTTCGGTACCTTTCAGATCTTCAGTTGGAGCCTGTATTTCTTCCCAATACAAATCTTCCGGATAATCGTGCACAAAATCGGACTTAGCAAGCAAACGGGGATAAAGAGGACGAATCACAACGGAAGAATTACCATTCGTCACATTCACGTCAACTCCCGACTTTTTATAAGTCCCGTTGGTATGCCACAGCCATTCAAAACGACCGACCTTATGCGTCTTTAAATCATCAATCATGTAAATCACATCATCCATCCAAAGAAAATGACGGAAATTACGGCTGAAATTGTTTGAAACGGGCCCCGTTCCATTAGCCAGGACATATTTCACATTTCCCGCATCCAAAAGATGATATAAATATCCCCGCAAAGTAGAACCGCTATATTGCTGCTCACGGGGTTGTCCCTCGCCATTGAACAGTACTACATTATGCGCCTGGCTTTGAAAGAAATAGTTTCGATAAGCAGGATTAGGATACCAGCAATTTCCACCGTCTTTTATAATGTCCACTCCTTTGTGAAATATAATAAAGGAATTGGCGTCCGCATGAGAGTGATTCCATGTATGACCGCTTTTTACAGCCAGCATCGTAGCATCCTTTTCCCACGAATTGCGCATCGTAGCCCAGCCAAAATCAGAAAATAATTGAGAAGTCGGTAATTGAGGTATAGCGGGTGCCTTACTCAAATCGGGAGTATAAAGAAAGCCCATCGGACGATTCAGAAAATATCCGTCACGATGTTGTCCTTGTTCCACTTGACTGATATACCATAGAATAACAGGATCTTTTATACCTAATGCATACAATAACATCATGCTGGATTCGGCTGATACATTTTTATGACTATCACCAAAGTTAAGACTATGTAGCATGCCGGTACGCGGGTAACATACTTGCGAAAAGTAATTGGGAAGTTTTGATAATTGGGGAATATCGCCCGCGCTTTGTCCGGGATGCGTATTTATCCACGCAATACGGAACAACAAAGCTTCCTGAATACCAAAGTTGGCGTAATTCAGACTTTCATACATTCCTCCGACCTCATCAAAACTTTTGGCTTTCTGCTGCAATACATCACCTGCAAAGTCGAACCATTCGGGAAGAGATTCGTGAAGTTGTTCCACCCATTCCCTGGCTTCGGGGATTTCGTTTTGAAGGCTCATTGCCAATAATCCGCCCTGGCAAACGCAGGAGGTCCACCAGTTATGCCCCATTGAATTCAATGAGTGGATACGAGTCGGTTCCAACAGCCAGTCACCTAATGCGGGTTCCAGGGCAAGTCGTTTTAAGCCTTGGGCAATCTCTTTCTTTTCCGAAGATGAAAGAATATCATAGGCTGCATCATAACCCATAGCGCACAGGAAACTTTTATGTGCCAACCCCAGATGTGAGCGCCACACCGGGATACGTGCCAGCATTTCCTTATCTCCCCATGTTTCGGCTTTCACAGCTTTCAGCAGTATCTCTTTTATTGAATTTACATAGCTTTTGTCTTTTGTCATCAGATAAGCCAATGCCAGATAATCCAGTTTGTTGAAGTCATTCTTTTGTAAAGCTGCATCGGCAGTCTGTTTAATGCTTTCCCAGGCTTCCTGCAATTTCGGTTCATTCTGCATACGCTGCTTCACTTGCTGAATGCGTTGCGGAGTATATAAGAGTGAAGGATGATTTATTTTCTGCGCTTGTATGTATGATGACGAAAGACACAAAAAACAGATGATAGCAATAATAGTTTGTTTCATAATATTTGGCTTATTCTATATATTGACTACTTAACAATCTCCGAAACCGTCCGCGAAATCACAGGACTGCCATAGAACGAAGAAAAACCGTCTTCCTTAGCAGAAGAACCTACTACATGGGCGATAAAGAAGCCGTAAACACTATCACGTTTATTTATCCAGGGGTAAGCGCCAGCCCAACCCGGAGAACTGATTTGATAGGCTTCGCTCGTCTTCTTATCTATTAATTCACGCCATTCGCCCAATCCATAGATACCGGTATGCGACTGTCCCAGTGCTATTTCCGTGTATTCCCCGGGAGAAACAAGGGCATCCTTTACTTGATTAGCCTGCATTTCCTTTACTGTCTCCGCAGTCAGTATCCGTTTTCCTTCATACGTTCCTTCATGGTAAATCATAGATAGGAAATGAATATAATCGTTCAAGGTAGTACACAGACCACCACCTAACATCGGGGCATGTCCGCCATCAGTATTTATCGGAGTAAAATGAGAATTCTTCATTTCCAATGGTTGCGCCAATAGTTCTTGAAAGAGAGTTTCAAACTCCTTTTCCATTGCCACTTCCGCCATTCTTCCGGCAATCTGCATGGCAAGCCCTCCATACTGGAACCGGCTTCCCGGAGTAAAAACCGTATCTAACGGCAATATCTCAATAATGGCAGAATCCAAATGATTGTAATTATCTACGCGCGGTTCAGGAAGATAGGGACGCACTCCGGAAGTATGAGATAACAATTGTCGTAAAAGGATTTTTCCTTTGGCATCTCCCTTAAACTCCGGCAACCACTTTTCCACAGGGTCATCCCATTCCAAACTAGTACTGTCCACTACCGCTCCGATAACAGCAGCAGCCACCCATTTTCCGGCAGAGGCTACATATACTTTTGTATCAGGAGTATAGCTACCATAGTTCTTCTGAAAAATAACAGAATCATTCTTTACTACGCAGATAGAAGCACCGGGATAGTACTCTTTACTCACCCAGCCTTGAATAACAGAATCTAATAAAGAGAAGTTATAACGACTCCCTTGTACGGATGATACATTGCAGGAACCTGCAATAAAACAGATACTTATAAAAATTACGATTAATAATCTTCCCTTCATTTTCGTTATCTATTAACTTCGTATTAAACACAAATTACACGAACTACGCTATTGTTTGATGCAATTATAATTATAAAACTGCGTAATTCGTGTAATTCGTTCTTAAAATCTTCTATTTCGACTGCAAATCCCAATATACCACATAACGCTGATGATGCAAATCATAAAGCGGACGAATCACATCTCCTTGTTCTGTTGTAAATTTCAGTTCTTTTCCTGTACGCTGCAAAGTACGTTCCGGATGTTTCATATCTACTTTCAATGAGGTACGCAAATCGGCAGGTACATGGAAATTATAAGTATAATAATCATTATAAAGAGCAGGATTAGAGAAAGGTGCGGGAGCCTGCATATCTTCCGTACCCCGTTCTCCGGCAAGCACTAACGGGCCATACAATAAAGCTACCTTATTCGGATTATCGGGAGTGGCTTCCAATGCAATCTGCATCGGGTAAGTAGCCGAGATACGGTCATTATCTTTCCAGTCACGGGTGATAGCGATGTAAGAACCCGGCTTTTGTTTTACTGCCACTTTTTTACCGTTCACAAGAACTTCCGCTTTTTTACTCCATGAAGGATATCTTAAATAAACAGTAGTGCGAACCGGTTTCTCGGCACGAATAGTTAACAGGGTCGTTTCCTCTTTCGGAAATTCCGTTTCCTGAAGAAGAGTTAATCCTTTTTCTTTCCAGGTGACTTGGGAAGGAATAAACAGATTTACATAGATTCCCTGGTTGTTGTGGTAGTAGATAGCTTCTCCGTATTTAGCATGATTTTCGAATCCGCTGCCGACACAACACCAGAAAGAGTTCTCTTTGGTACTATACAGTTTATGTGAACCCGAAAGTAAGGGTAAGAAATAAGTGACCATTCCTGTTTCCGGATCTTGCTGTCCCAGGATATGATTATATAATGCCCTTTCATAATAATCGGCAATAGATGAATCGCCCGTCCAACAGAAAAGATGACGGCTAAGCTTCAACATATTATAAGTACAGCAGGTTTCTCCGGTATAGCCGGTCAAATGTTTAGAGAATTTCTTCGGGTCGAAAAAATGCTCGTTATCACTACTGCATCCCGGAGCAAAAGTATGGTGGTCAATCATGGTATGCCAGAAGAATTCCGAGAGCTTTTTGCTGGTCTCATTCTCTGTCAGTTCATAGTTACGCGCTTCGGCTATGACTTTCGGGATAAACGTATTCGTATGTTTGGTTCCCAAATCGTCCCGAAGTTCTTTCAACGGGTCAATTACATCATTATGGTAGAAATATTCGGCCAACCAACGGTAACGTTCATCTCCTGTGATAGCATACAAATTGTAGAATGATTCGTTGACACCTCCAAACTCATTGCGTATCATGAGTTTGCGGGTTTCTTCACTAAGTGGTTTCAGTTTGTTATAAGCCCAGTCGCCCATTTTGGTCACCACACTCAAAGCCTGCTGATTATCTGCATATAAGTATTGGTCTATCAGACCGGAATAAAGTTTATGCAAGGTATACCAAGGTGCCCAGACACTCTTTCCCTGAATATTGCGGTTGATCAGTTCTTCGGGATATGCGCTCAAATATCCTCCTTTAAGTGCATTCTGCACTTCGGTCAATCCATTTACAAGGCTATCTCCTTTAAGTTTGAAAATCTCACTTCCGGTAGCAGCGTACATCAATGCGTAAGCTGAAAGCAAATGTCCGGTAGTATGTCCGCGAAGTTCGCAGTCCAGAGATTCCCAGCCACCGAGTTTTTTTACAGTCATATAGCCGCCTTCACGACCTGCAAAGACACCGGCATTGGTCCGGAAGCTATGTAACAGACGATTCACATCAAGAGAAGTCATCCATGCCGAATCCCGCAACATATTATCACGAAAACGACTCGCTAAGAGGCGGACATCCTTTAAATCAAAACTCTGTACCCGAATTGGAGCCACTGTCTCTTTTTTCATTTTTCCCTGATGCTGACCGGGGTATACAGACTGGGCGGACATCATAGTCGACACTGCCAACCATGCTATTACAACTAGATTTTTCTTATTCATAATCATTCTTTGTATCCTTTTCAATAAGATACGAATAAGCGCTGTTCAACACTCAATACAATGAAATTAATTCTGATTGATCGTTCCGTAAGCTTTCGTTTTATTCCATATTATTGATAAATAAAGAAACTTCGTTCTATCGGCTCTGCTGTCTGTACCTTTCCCGCCAGCCCATATTGCCAGGCAACTACTGTCACCTTCAACGGATATTTACTGCGAGGAGGTATCGGAGTAAATACAAGTTTGTTTCCGTCGATTTCCGCAGGGCCTTCTTTCACATAATAATATACAGGCAGTCCGCAATCGGAAGTAGCCCGAAGAGTGACGGACTCCACCCCTGCCTTCACATCCCCAATGCCAGGGAAAAGTATATACTGTCGTTTCCCCTCCGTGTTACGGTAAGGAATCCGGAAACTAAGTTCCTGCACTGTACTTTTATATTGATTATCACCGTCATGACTCGCCAAGAGGCAGATGTCTCCTGTGCGACGCTTATTATACATTCCCATGCGGTAGAAACGAACAGTAAAAGTAGTATCATTCACCTTCTGTACCGGTCCGCAGATGCGGGTTATTTCGGGAAAGGTCGATGAATGTTCGTCGGAGATGGTTGTATGCAGACTATCCGTAAATACAGCTTTCAGATGAAAAGTAAGTCCATCTTCCTCCGGCAGGAAACGGGCGGCAACTTTCACATGAGACTTCGGGTGATATGCAAGAAGGCTGTTCTCTTGTACAAAACCAAGATATTGCGGTTTTTTCCTTCTTTCCTGACGATAACGTTCTTCTGTCATGTCAGCCATCTCTTTATCGAAATACCAGAAGGCATCATGCGGATCGCCTTTGTATTGTTTGAAGGGAGCTGCTTTAGCACGTCTCTTTTGGTCAGGATGCCAACGCTCGGCAAGCCATCCGTTTTCCGGATTCAATTTCTTCAGCATCACGGGCTTATCTACATCATACGTTTCCGGCAATCGGTACTCCATGGCTTTCTTCAGAAACAATGCAAGGTATACTGCCGTACGGTCTGCAATATCAAAATGTCCGCGCCCAGTATCACAAAGAAACGAGATGCAACTCCGGGGATACATCAGGCGAAACGCCAATGCCGGATTTACGCGATCTTCCCACCATTCATATTCTCCTTCGATCATCAAGCCGGGAATGCCGTCAATAGTACGTTTCCCCCACTCCATGTTATCACGTCCATATCCGGTAAGATTAGTACGCGGTGCGTCTCCATGAAAGGATATGACAGCCAATGTCCGTTCGGGATTCCATGCTGCAAAATTCCAAGGATAAGTTGCCATCGCCGAATGTCCGAAAGGAACAATCGGAACGTATTTTAATTCATTGTAACCGCTGATAGCGGCAAAGTCCTCCAACATCTGCTCAAATGCCCTCTGACTTCCGGCAGATACATCCCATTTCTGGTCCCAGCCCGGAGTAATCCAGATCAAGCCCATACCTATTTCGGACATTTTCTCCCGAAACAGAAGATTCTCAAACAGGGTTTCCTCTGTCATATTGTGAGTACCTATCATCACACCTCTTACCTGGGCACAATCGGAAGGTATCCATAGGAATGCCTGTGGATGATCATCAGTTTCGTTAGAAATAATGCCGGGTATCTGTACAGACCACTGCCATTCCGCCGCTATACATTCCGGCCATAACATAAACACTAATATTCCAAATACTAAAAATCGAAGTAGTTTCATGTTCCATTCATTTATCGTTATTTTATGTAATACGTAACGAAACCAAAGTATACTCAACCGAAAAATATAAAAAAACTATTATTATAGGAACTCTTTCATCGACAATTTCACAAAAACGTCGTATCTTTATTCTCAATTAAGAAAGGAGTGATATGGATTTACGTACAGCAAACGTAACTAGATATATTCTTCCCCTGCGGGAAGGCGGATCATTGCCGGCTTTGGCTGAAGCTGACGATGAGTTCAAATATGTCGTAAAATTCAGAGGAGCAGGGCACGGAACCAAAGCCCTTATCGCTGAATTGATCGGAGGAGAAATAGGCCGTACTCTGGGCTTCAGAGTACCGGAGATCATCTTCCTGAATTTAGATGAAGCTTTCGGCCGAACGGAAGCAGATGAAGAGATACAGGATTTACTGCAATGGAGCCGTGGATTGAATATCGGTTTGCATTTCTTGTCCGGAGCGTTGACCTTCGATCCTGTCGTACATCAAGTGGATGGTAAAACCGCCTCACAGATTGTGTGGATGGATGCTTTTCTGACAAATGTGGACCGTACCATCAAGAATACCAATATGCTGATGTGGCATAAAGAATTATGGCTGATCGATCATGGAGCTTCCCTTTACTTCCAACATAGCTGGACCAACTGGCAGAAACAGGCACTCACCCCATTCGTGCAGATAAAAGATCATGTTTTATTGCCATTTGCCGACCAACTGAAAGAAACAGATATGGCATTCAGACAGTTACTAACCTCCGATAAGATACGGGAAATAGTCAATACCGTCCCCGACGACTGGTTGAACTGGACGGAAGGACAGGAAACTCCACAAGACCTGAGAGATATTTATATTCAATTTTTAGAGG
>ERZ772880.1698-NODE-1698-length-18350-cov-3.439847_pt1 | contig 18350 bp, 15 predicted proteins | sample MGYA00580577_ERZ772880 | MGnify/ENA primary metagenome ERZ772880 (study PRJEB29015, sample SAMEA2737705) | human gut metagenome | biome: human gut; feature: human-associated habitat; material: faeces | place: China | collected 2012 ... | reverse complement strand
AAGCGGTAAAGGTGCTGCAAGGGCATTTGAAGAACTGGAGACTAAGGGAAGTAAATGGCATCATTTCAAATGGGTATCGGTAGTAGGAAGCTACGTATTAATGGCTTTCTATACTATGGTTGCAGGATGGATGCTTTATTATGCATGGCGTGAGGCAAGAGGTTCGTTAGCAGGTTTAGAGCCAGATGAGGTTTCAGGAGCATTTGGAACTATGCTTTCACAGCCTGGTACAATGACAATCTGGATGATTGTTGCAGTTTTACTTTCGTTTGGTGTATGTGTATTAGGATTACAGAAGGGCGTTGAGAAGATTACTAAGGTTATGATGTTACTTCTTCTTATCCTTATTGTGGTACTGGCAGTTCATTCACTTGTACTTCCTAATGCATCAGAAGGTGTTAAATTCTATATGGTGCCTAATCTTGATGCTATTAAATCAAGAGGTTTAGGGCCGGTTATATTTGATGCCATGACACATGCATTCTTTACACTTAGTGTAGGCATTGGCGCAATGGAGATATTCGGAAGCTACTTAAAGAAAGACAGAACAATAGGTGGAGAGGCTGTTAATATCATTCTGATTGATACATTTGTTGCTCTTATGGCAGGATTCATAATTATTCCTGCATGCTTTGCATATGGTGTTGCTCCGGGTGCCGGTCCATCACTTTTATTTATAACACTGCCTAACATATTTAATCATATGGCGGGAGGAAGAATATGGGGAACAGCATTCTTTGTATTCATGTCATTTGCAGCATTATCAACTGTAATTGCTGTATTTGAGAACATTATTGCTTTTTATATTGACCTTAAGGGATTTTCAAGGAAAAAGGTTGTTGCAGGTAATGTTATATTCATGATACTGCTTTCACTTCCTGCTGTATTAGGCTTTAACAAGCTTGCAGCTTTCCAGCCTATTGGTCCGGGAAGTTCAATTATGGATCTGGAGGATTTCCTTGTTTCATATAATCTGCTTCCTCTTGGGAGCATGATATTTGTATTATTCTGTACCAAGAAGAACGGCTGGGGCTGGGAAGGCTTCAGAAAAGAAGCTAATGAAGGAAAAGGCCCTAAGCTTCCTGAATGGTTAAGATTCTATATGAGTTATATACTTCCGGCTATTATAGTGGTTGTATACCTTAAGGGTTATTATGATACATTTAAACCAAGGGGAACAGGTTATCTTGTTGGCTGGATGATATTTGCGTGTGTATTGCTTCTTGCAATATTCGGAATTGCTAATTATAAGAAGAAAGATGCGTAATCTATGACTAAGAAAGAACTTGTTTTAGAGGTTATAAGAAGATTAAAGGCAGAATATCCGGATTCGGAGTGCAGTCTTGATTACGATGATGCCTGGAAACTGCTTGTAAGCGTAAGACTTGCGGCACAATGCACTGATGCAAGAGTAAATGTTGTGGTTAAGGGGCTGTATGAAAGATATCCTGATATAGCATCACTTGCTGCAGCATCTCCAGAAGAGATTGAAAAGATTATAAGACCTTGCGGTCTTGGAAAAAGCAAGGCAAGGGATATATGTGCATGTATGCGCATGCTTCATGAACAGTATAATGATAAAGTTCCTGACAGCATGGAAGAATTATTAAAGCTTCCTGGAGTTGGAAGGAAGAGTGCCAATCTTATTATGGGTGATGTGTTCGGAAAGCCGGCAATTGTTACAGATACACACTGTATAAGGCTTTGTAACAGAATAGGTCTTGTAAAAGACGAGAAAGAGCCTAAGAAGGTTGAGATGGCATTGTGGAAGATAGTCCCGCCAGAAGAAGGAAGTGGATTATGCCACCGGTTTGTAGACCACGGAAGAGAGGTATGTACGGCGCGTACTACGCCACACTGTGAAAGATGCTGCCTTAATGATATATGTAAGAAAAATGGGATAAAAGTGTGATTGAATATGCATTTTTATTATGGTAGTATTTTATTGTGGTTCATACTAATGAACAAAATGTATGGGAGGGGAACATGGAATTAAAAGAATTAATTAAATACGCAAGAGATAACAGGTGTTCAGATCTGCATATTACTGCAGGAGAAGCGGTTGCGGTAAGAAAATATGGTGAACTTGAGCTTCTTGATATAACACCTTCGATAGAAGAAACAGAAGAGATGATATTCTCAATTCTTGGTGATGAAGATATACAGAATGTTCAGGCAGGAAAAGATATTGACGTGGCATCTACTGATGAGTCTGGTGGACGATTAAGAATTAATATATATCATCAGAGAAGAAATCTTGCAGCAAGTATCCGTCTTCTTGATTCTGTTATACCGTCGTTTGAAGAATTGGGACATTCAGGAAAACTTTTTTCTAAGCTTGTTGAGAAAAGGTCTGGTCTTATTCTTGTAACAGGTCCTACAGGAAGTGGTAAGTCTACAACACTTGCAGCTATGATTGATTATATTAACAACAATATGTCAAGACATATTATAACAGTAGAAGATCCTATAGAGTATGTATATGGGTTTAAGAAATCTATGATACATCAGAGACAGGTAGGAAGAGATGTACCTGATTTTGCGACAGCACTTCGTTCAGCACTTCGTGAAGACCCGGATGTTATTCTTGTGGGAGAGATGAGAGATTATGAGACTATCAATGCAGCAATTACAGCTGCTGAAACAGGACATCTTGTATTATCAACACTTCATACAAGAAGCGCTACACAGACAGTTGAGCGTATAATCAGTGCATGCCCTATTGAGGCACAGTCTGCACTTATAATACAGCTTGCATCTGTATTAACTGGAGTTGTAACACAGACACTTGTACCTCGTGCAGAGCAGGAAGGACGAATTGCTGCAACAGAGATTATGCTTAATAATACAGCAGTATCTAATCTTATTAAAGAGAAGAAGACTAATCAGATTCAGACCGTTCTTCAGTCAAATATGCAGACAGGTATGCACACAATGAATTATTCGCTTGCTAATCTTGTTAAGACAAGAGTTATTTCAAGGGATGTAGCTTTGAAGTTTTCAGAGAATCCAACTGAACTTGCTAAAAGTATATAATAGTAACTTGTAGTGCTATGCAGTTTTAAAACTTTGCGAATAGTGTACAAAATACAGAACAACAAAAAATCATTTGAAAATAAAGCCATTCTACTGTATTATAGGGTTAGATTTATTACGGATAACACTATAGTACGGCTGAAAGGCTTTTTTTATGAAAAGAATTAAATTAGTTAACAGGATTTTTTACTGTATATTTTTATTAGGATTTCTGCTTTTTATGGCTTCAGGATTTATATTCAGCACTGTAGATAAGGTGACACCGGCAGATAAAAGAACGGGTGTCGTAGTTAAACCAGAGGATACAAGATATATTGGAGATGACACAATTGAATATCATGTGAAGATTAGAGCAAGTGCAGGAAATAATAATGCACTGACATTTGTAAGCAGGCATCAGGAAGTAGAAGTATATGCAGGTGGAAGACTTATATATTATATAAAAGCACATAGGTCTGTATATGGAACAACCACTGGAACTAATTATACGATTGTGAACATTCCACCATATACAACAGATATAATCGTAAGGCTTACTAATGTATATGCTGGTCATAAGATAAGAGGAACAACATTTGAATATGGTGACGAGACAAAACTTATAAAAGAGCTTATTGCGAAATCGCTGCCATCAGCAGTACTTAGTTCGTTTATAATAATAGTTGGATTTGCTATGATTATATTATGGATTTTCTGCAGAAAGAAGATTGCACAGACACAAGCACTGTTTTATTTTGGTATATTTGCAATGATTATAGGTGCATGGGCTCTTAATGAGACTGATATTGCAACGATTCTTGTGGAGAACAGGAAGATAGGTTCACTGATAGGGTATGTACTGCTAATGATGATACCTATTCCTTTTATGCAGGCAGAGAAGAATTTTTTCCAGATAGGGAAAAGTGCTGCGAATAATATCTTGTGCGCCATATATGCTGCAACAGCTGTAATACTGCTTGTATGTCATATGACAGGTGTGTGGGAGTTTAAGAACAGCGTGTACATTATACATATGATGCTTGTTATGTCACTTGTATATTTCTGTACAGTTCTTATTAAAAGAGTATGGGTTAAAGGCTTTGACAGGAAAGTAAAGTCTAATATTATAGGTGCGGCTGCACTTGGAATTTCTATGATTGTTGATCTTATTGCATATTATAAGGGAATGCAGCAGACAGATCTTATAGGAAAACTGGGTATTCTTATATTTATTATTGTGCTTGGTTATGAGAGCATATCAGAAGCATTTGAGAAGATTAAAGAAGGCCAGAAGGTGGATTTCTACAAAGAGATGGCTGTAACTGATACTATGACAGGGGTTTATAATCGCTTTGCATTTGAAGAGTGGGAACAGGAAACTTCTGATTATGAAGGGTATTCTATAGTGACATTTGACCTTAATAACCTTAAGTGGTGTAATGATAATCTGGGGCATGCAGCAGGAGATGCCTATATACAGGCATCAGCCAGAATTATTAAAGAGATATTTGGCAGACATGGCAAATGTTATCGTATAGGTGGGGATGAATTCTGTACTGTAATTAATCAGAAGCAAAAAAGCTTTGATATTGGAAGACATGTAAAGCAGCTAAGGGAACTTGAAAAGTATACTGAAGAAGAACTTGGAATCAAAGACCTTAATGTGCAGATTGCATGTGGTTATGCTGAATATGATATAAAGACAGATAAGAACTTTGAAGATACAAGAAGCAGAGCAGATAAGAGAATGTATGAAAGTAAGAGAAGATTGAAAAGAGAGTGATATATGGATAAATACGGAATTTTAAAGCATTATTTTGGGTATGATTCATTTCGTCCGGGTCAGGAAAAGTTAGTTGATGCTATTCTTGCAGGGCAGGATGTGTTAGGAATTATGCCTACAGGTGCGGGAAAATCATTATGTTATCAGGTGCCGGCATTGTTAATGTCCGGCATTACTCTTGTTGTATCTCCACTTATATCGCTAATGAAGGATCAGGTTGGAGCACTTAATCAGGCAGGTGTACATGCAGCTTATATTAACAGTTCTCTTACAGATAATCAGATAGCTAAGGCACTCGCATTTGCAAAGCAGGGACGGTATAAAATTATATATGTTGCACCTGAAAGGCTGGAAACCTGGGGCTTTCTTGATTTTGCCACGCATGTAGAGATATCTATGATTACTGTAGATGAAGCTCACTGTATATCACAGTGGGGGCAGGATTTCAGACCAAGTTATCTGAATATATTGTCTTTTGTTAAGAAACTGGCAAGGCGTCCTATAATAAGCGCGTTTACAGCTACAGCGACAAGCAAAGTAAGAGATGATATATTGCAGATTCTTTCACTCGAAAGACCTGTAATACTTACGACAGGTTTTGACAGAAGCAATCTGACATTCAAGGTCAAGCATATTAAGGACAAGGATTCATATATACTTGATTACCTTGTAAGCCACAGACAGGATAGTGGGATTATATACTGTGCTACAAGAAAAAATGTTGAAAAAGTCTATGACATGCTTAATGCTAACGGACTTTCTGTGACTAAGTATCATGCGGGTCTCTCAGCAGAAGAAAGAAAAGAAAATCAGGATTCATTTATATATGATATCAAGCCAGTTGTTGTTGCAACTAATGCATTTGGAATGGGAATTGACAAGTCAAATGTAAGATTTGTAATTCATTATAATATGCCGCAGTGTATAGAGAATTATTATCAGGAGGCTGGACGTGCCGGAAGAGATGGAGAGTATTCAGAATGCGTATTGCTGTATTCTCCGCAGGATATTATGATAAATAAGTTTTTCATAGAACATAGAGAGCCTAATCCTGATATAGATGCAGAAGAACAGGCACGTCTTATGATTCTTGATAAAAGAAGGCTTAATGCAATGGTCGATTACTGCAAGACAACAGGCTGTTTAAGAGAGTATATACTTAAATATTTTGGAGAAAGACCAGACAATCCAAAGGGTGGAAGATACAACTGCCATAACTGTTCTAATTGTGTTGTTGATGAGGCAGAACAGGAAGCAGACGAGGCTTATATGTATCCGGGAAATCGTTTCAGTGCACCTGTATCAAGGAATGCTGCAATGGTGGCAGACAGAATGAAACGTTCTGCCGCTGCTGCAAAATCAGCATATGCAACGCCTAAGTCAAAGAAGCCGGAGGATGCACTTAATGACAAAGGTGTTATGTTGTTTAACAGACTGCGTGAGTTAAGAAAACAGATAGCTGTTTCAGTAGGTGTTCCGCCATATGTAATATTTTCAGACAGGACGCTTATAGATATGTGCCTTAAAGTTCCGTTTAATGAGGAAGAAATGTTGTCAGTAAGCGGTGTCGGTGAGAATAAATATGAGCGCTATGGCAAGGTATTTATGGATGAAATATATGATTTTCTTGATGGAATGAAGCAGAATCTGGCAAGATGAGAAAAAGTGCTTATGGACAGTATTTTGCGAGATGAGATTACAGATGTTAATTGTATGAAATTATATGGCTTCAAATCAGAAGAATGAATGGGAGATATGAATGAAGAATTATAAGATGATAATCACTTATGATGGCACAAGGTATTATGGCTGGGAACATCAGCCAACTACAGATATGACAATTCAGGGCAAGTTAGAATCAGTGCTTTCTGCCATGACAGGAACTGAAGTTGAGGTCATAGGTGCAGGAAGAACAGATGCCGGAGTGCATGCAAAAGGAATGGTTGCCAATGCACATATGGAAACTAAGATGAAGGAAGATGAGATATGCGATTATATGAACAGATATCTTCCGGAAGATATCTGTGTGCAGGAGGTCCGTATTGCATCTGACAGATTCCACAGCCGTTACAATGCGCAGGGGAAAACTTACTGCTATACATGTTATGTTGGGGATAAGAAGCCTGTATTTAACAGAAAATATGTCAATATAATTGATGGTAAGCTGGATGTTGATGCCATGAAGAGGGCAGCAGACATACTTACTGGAGAACATGATTTTGCATCATTTTGTGGTAATCCCAAGATGAAGAAATCGACAGTCCGTGAGATTTATTCGATAGATGTTTCTTTAAAGGGTTCATTCCTTAATCTTACATATCATGGAAGCGGATTCCTGCAGTACATGGTAAGAATCTTAAGTGGTACACTTCTTGAAGTTGGACAGGGAAAGAGAACACCAGAGAGTATGCATCAACTTTTAGAGGAGAGAAACAGAAGCCTTGCAGGTGCAACTGCGCCGGCGAAGGGACTGTGTCTTCTGAAGGTTGACTACTCGAAGGAGGCTTGATAGTCCGGACGCCGTACAGTGTGCTGTGGGAGGGCGTGAGATGTCCTGAGGGCAGATGCCTAAGGACACCACACACCTATCCCACAGCTACTGTACGGCTGACTTTTTCTTCACCAAGTAGTCAGCCTCCGGACGAATGCTCGCCTGCGGCATTGCATTCTGAGTGGGGGCTGGTGAAGTGCGTGATGTCCTCTGTTGATAAGATATGTTTGCACCAGCCGTGGAAGGTTTGGCTGCTTAGTAGCGGGGTGGTGTCGTTTGGGTGTATGTTTAAGTTGTGTGCTCGATTTATGACGAGTCGTGTGAATGTTAATAACGCCATCTGCAGAAGGTCTGTGCATGAAATCTCGTTCAAGCGAAGCGCGTTTGATTTCATGCATAGTAATAGACTTTGCAGATGGCGTTATTTACTTTCACTAGGCGAGGAATCCATGAGAGCATGCAACATAAACATACACCCAAGCGACTCCCTCACTGTACTAATTAAAGCACCTTCGACAAGAAATCCTTCAATCGCTCACTCTTAGGATTGCCAAAGAATTCTTCCGGAGCCCCCTCTTCATTGATGACTCCATCATAGAAGAACATGCATCTGTTGGCAACTTCTTTTGCAAATCCCATCTCATGAGTTACGACAATCATTGTCATTCCTGATGCAGCAAGTTCCTTCATGATTGCGAGAACCTCACCAACCATTTCAGGATCAAGTGCGGATGTCGGCTCGTCGAAAAGCATTATCTCAGGATTCATTGCGAGTGCTCTTGCAATAGCAACTCGCTGCTTCTGACCACCACTTAACTGGTTAGGATAAGCATCGGCTTTGTCAGAAAGTCCAACTCTTGCAAGAAGCTCATCAGCTTTCTTATCAGCTTCATCTTTGCTCATAAGTCCAAGCTTAGTAGGAGCAAGAGTTATGTTTCTTCTTATAGTCATATTAGGGAAAAGGTTAAAATGCTGGAACACCATTCCAATCTTCTCTCTTAATTCATCCACATTTACACTCTTATCTGTAAGATCCTGCTCATGGAATAATACATGACCTTCTGTAGGAGTTTCAAGAAGGTTAAGTGAACGCAAAAATGTTGATTTACCGCAACCAGATGGTCCGATAATTGCAATAACCTCTCCTTTGCGGACTGTTGTATTGATTGATTCTAATACAACATGGTCGCCAAAAGATTTCTTCAAATCCTTAACTTCAAGTATGATTTCGTTAGTATTATCGCTCATTGTTTCTTAACCTCCTCTCAAGTTTCTTAACAAGCTGTGAAAGTCCCATAACCATTACAAGGTAGATGATGGCAACACCAATAAGTGGAAGCATTGGATCATAAGTTATGCTTCGGATAATATCGCCGCCTCTTGTAAGGTCGTTAAGACCGATATAACCGCTGATAGATGTTTCCTTTAACAGAACAATGAACTCATTAGCAAGTGCTGGGAGAACATTCTTGAATGCCTGAGGAAGAATAACACTTATCATAGTTGTTTTATAAGAAAGACCAAGGCTTCGTGCTGCTTCAAACTGTCCGTTATCAATAGACATAATACCTGAACGGAATATTTCGGCAACATAAGCACCTGAGTTGATACCAAATGCAAGTATCGCAACAATAAGCTTGTCAATATGTACAGAACTGAATATTACATAGTAGATAATAAGCAGCTGTACCATAGTTGGTGTTCCTCTGATTACAGTAAGATAAATGTTGCAAATGAAGTTAAGAATCTTCATGTGTCCTGTCTTATCATGGTTAGAACGGACAACTGCAATAAGGAAACCAATAACAACACCCATAAGTGCTGCAAAGAATGCAATAATTACTGTGTTTAACAGACCCTTAAGAAGATAAGTGTATCTTGCTTCTTTGATGAAGTCTGTCTTGAACTTCTCAGCAAAACTCATGCCTGATGCAGAAGCATTGTCGTCACGGACAATAATAACCTGCTTAGAAGTTGTATAAGTAGTTGTGAAATCGATATTTTTCTTACGCTCATCAGTAACTGTCATACCAGCCATACCGAAATCAGCTTTACCAGAAGATACGGCAGTGATAATTGAATCAAATTCCATATCCTCAATTTTTAAATTCATTCCGAGATAATCAGCAATAGCCTGTGCAATATCAGCGTCAATACCAATAATAGAACCCCCTTCGTAGTACTCGTATGGCTTGAAGTAAGCATTTGTAGCCATAACAAGAGTTCCATTAGTACGGCTTATACCGTCTGGTGATTTGTAACCTGAAAATGTAGCATTATCGCCAACATAATCGTCAATAAGCTTCTGGATAGTTCCATCTGCCATAAGTACTTCAATAGCCTCATTGAGCTTTGCAGTAAGGGAATTGCCCTTAGCAACACAGATGGCATAATCCTCATTTGCAAATTCTTCTTCAAGAATTGTAAGGTCTGGATTAGCTTTAACAAATGCTAAAGCAGGCTGTTCATCAATAACAACAGCATCAGCTTTACCTTGCTTTAAAGCCTGTATAGCATCAGAACCTTTGTTGTATCTTGATACTGTTGTGCCAGAACCGTCAGTTTCGTAATCACTTACGAGAGTATCACCAGTTGTTCCTAACTGAACACCAATAGTCTTGCCTGCAAGATCATCTACAGAAAATACAGTGTTCTTAATCTTCTTGCCCTGACATGAAGTAAGAAGAACAGAAGAGAACAAGAGAGTGAGGGTCGCAAAAACCAAAAGGAATCTCGACCTGTACTTTTTAAAATTCATTAGTAACTCCTTTCCATGCGAACTGTGGTGTATACGGACGCTGCAAAGCGAATATATTTAGCTGTGGAGCACGCTTTCGCTTCTTGTCGCTAGCAACGGACACTAAGTTCACCGCAATTAGGCTTTCTTCAAAAGCCGCTTGCGGTTTACCAAGTGCCGGCTACTCCGAAGAGCATCCACAGCTAAATATATTCACTTTGTAGCTGTGTGTAAAACAGTTCAATATAATATATTTCATTAATTATACACACATAGTAGGGGAATTAGCAATTAAAATATTTGCGATGAAAGAAAATATGTACATGGGAACAGCCGCCAGGCAGGCGTCTGTTCCCACAGATTGAGGTTATTAGTTAGTCTTGCTGCATATGCCATTGCAAGGTCCGGTGCAGGCACCAGAGGAAGTCTGGCTGTTATTGCCATTATTACATGCGCTCTGGCAGGCTGTGCTGTTAGTATTAAGAGTGTCGGTGCAGTCATTCATGCAAGGCTTCTTGCAGTCTTTTTTTAAGTTACCTTCGCATGAAGGTGGACTTAAATCGAGAGGCTTGATGGCTCTGTCTAAGAGGTTTCCGCAAACAAACTTGATGCAGTCAGATTCTTCACCGGAAACAATGCTTCCCTTAGGCGTTGAGATTCTGCCGGCACTTGTTACGCGGTATCCACAGAAGTAAAGGCTCTGTAAGATGAGAGTAAGACCTACAGTAACCTCATCATCTGTAGTATCAAGACCTAAAAGCTTAGGTATTGCATAGAGGTTGAGCCCCTGGGTTACAACATTGTCAGATGATAAGAAACCTATACTGTTAAGTGCAGGCGTATAAACAGGTGGAGTTGCGTTATTTGAGTTGTAGGAAACTCCGTAAGGAGCGAATATTTCAAGGGTCACAGATGTCGGATTGGTGTCTTCATCATAAGTTGCAGCAGTAGTTGAGTTAGGAAGGTAGACTGCCGTTGGGGTAAGAGTTGCTAATGCCCTGCATGACTCATCATAAAGTGTTACTGCAAATGTTACAGTAAGGTTGGTAAGTTTCACAGAGTAGCAGTTAGGCCTTCCGGCTATCTGGGTGATTTCAACATTTTCATCACCATAAGTGTAGGTTATATCTATAACACTGACTGATGCGTTGGTAGCTGTTGGATAAGTCGTTGAAATATCTGTGCCGACAGCGAATGTGGTACACAGATTAATACCTATCTCGTCATAGATAAGAGGGGCAAGAATACTGAGTTCATCGGGTGAACCGCATATCGGGTTCGTGCATACATCAAAGCAGCCATTAGGCATGTTCTGCACAATATTGCTTACAATGCGGGTAGAACCACATTTGCTGCATTTACATTTAGCCATTATCTTTTCCTTCTTCGTTTCTTTACTACATTATATGTTCTATCTACATTCGCGTGACCATATAATAATGTAAAAACGGGAGTGTCCTTTTATGGCAAATGTATACACAGCAGGCAGCGACAGACGGCTTATAATCTATAGCATATCACGATATATATTTTTGAGAACGGCGTACATAGACGGTATAGAGCGCCCGATAATGCTTGCGTCAGACTTTCTGGACGGACTTTCAGATGTGGTGCTGGGAGACACAATATATTATGCATATCAGAACCAGAACGGAGATATTCTTGTTAAAAATGTGATGAACAACGAAGCACTTTTTCGTGTGAAAAGCAGCGAGAACCCAGATATGCACTGTCCACAGCTTGTAGTAAATAAAGACAGGTTAATGCTGTTTTATATGGTGACAAACCCGCTTACGGACAGACTGTCGCTGCGAGCTGTCTACCCACTGGAAGAAGGTGACAGTCTTAATATTCCTGTTGATTGTGAAAATGTTGATATGTATGAAGTGTTTGGAATGCAGGGAAAAGCATTTTTGTATGTAGACAGTTTCTATGAGATTACGGCAGATGGAAAATTCGTACCGTGTCAGGACACAGGCAGCCTGAAACAAAATGAAGAAAAAATTCATGAATATGAGATACAGCTTAATACATATATGCAGCAACAGGCGCAGTCTGAGCAGGTAATTGCGCAGCTTGAGGCAACAATAGAAAGTGCGAAGGCGCAATACAATGAGCTTATGGAGACAGCGATTGCGTATAGGGATGAGGCAATAAAGTGGCGGAGCAAGTTCATATAAATTACTTGAAATCTTCCTCCAGAATTGCGATAATAATACAAATGGAGGAATTATGGATAACAGGAAGTTAAACAGAAGGAATTTATTACTATTATTATTTGTTGTGGCGGCATGTATTATGGGAGGCCGCTCTATATTTGGGTTCTTTGCACTGCTTACAGGATATGAGACTGCGACAACGGAAGTATCTGCAATTGCAGCTTCTGAGATGTATATGATGTTTCTTTTATTTCTTGTATGTATAATCGGAGGCATTGTTATGAGCTGTCTTAGTAAAGCTAAGGTGAGCAGGACATTTTTCTTAATACGCAATGCTGTGCTGGTTGTGGCACTTGTGCTTGGCAATATGTCTTTTCCTAATATAACAATCATGAGTACGGTTGTTATGTCTAAGTATATAGGCGATGCTGGAATGTATGATTTTGCAATCAGTTCACCACTTCTTGTGTCAGCGTTAAGACAGCCATATCTGTTCTATACATACATGGCAGCAGAGGGACTTATGATTATTCTTGCGTGTATCACAGTGTATAAGTATATTGTGGACAAGAAAAAGAACAGTAATTATAATAATATGTACATGTAAATGTGTCTGCTGCACTAATAAGGTGTGGCAGACAATTTTTGCGCAGTTAACAGATGCGCTTAATATGCCGGTTTATATGCGGGAGATAATAAAATGAAAGTAATGACACCACATTATTATAAGGATTTCCGATGCATTGCAGGAGCCTGTACAGATACATGCTGTGCCGGGTGGGATGTTGATGTTGATAAGAATTCTTACAAATATTATAAAACAGTTAAAGGTGCTTTTGGAAAGCGCCTGAAGAGTGTAATGGTACCATCACAGGACGGAGAATGTACATTTACACTGAAAGAAGGAGGACGCTGTCCTTTCCTTAATGATGATAATCTGTGTGATTTATATATAGAACTTGGAGAGGATAAGCTGTGTGAAACATGTGCAGAGTTTCCAAGATTTATTAATGATTATGGCAATATAAGAGAGATTGGCATAGCACCCTCGTGTAAGACGGCTGGGGAGCTGATGTTTTCTTACAAAGATGAACTTACATTTGATACGGTTGAGGATAACAGCCTTATTCCGGAGCCTAATGATATAGATGCATATACATATATGCAGCTTCGGCAGGCAAGAATAGTGGCTTTTGGAATAATATCAGACAGGGATATAAGTATATTTGAGAGACTGATGCTCTATCTTAATTATGCAAAGCGTATTCAGAAGCATCTTGACGCTGAAAGGGACGAGCTTATAGCTGGTGTTGCAAAAAGGTTCTGTGGACCTGATTACAGAGAGAAACTGCTTGACAAGCTAAAAAGCAGGGACACAGTGTTACCTGATGAGCTGCAGGACGGAGATACAGTTAAGTCAACGCCTAAGGTGCGCAAATTATATGGCAACAGGCTTATAAAGGGACTGCGGCATTTCTTTGACGATTTCAAAGGAATGGAGGTAATCAATCCCGACTGGAATATTCATGTGGCAAGAGTAAGGCAGTTCCTTGACGGGCTGGCGGATGATTCTGAGCTTGCAGCGGTAATGAAAGATTACCATGCGGGAAGCGAAGCATTTGCACATGAATATGAGCAACTTGCAATGTACTATGTGTATAGATACATGCTTGACGCAGTGAATGATTACGATGTCCTTCTTAAAGCAAAGAATGCGGTTATAGGCATACTTGCAGTGGACATTATGGCAGCAGCTAATCATGCGTCCGGATGTACGCCTGATTTTACAATGCGCGTTGATATAGCACATCTGTATTCAAGACAGTTTGAACATTCATATTACAATTATGAAGTTTATAGAGAATATTTTGGCACTAAGAGATGCTATTCGTATGAGTTTCTTATGGATGCTTTAGTGTCACTGAATTAACGGAGGAAGTTTTCTTATGAAAATGATTATGAGATTCCTTAAGGATTACAAGAAGGAATGCGTTCTGGCACCGCTTTTTAAGATGCTTGAAGCAATATTTGAGCTGTTTGTGCCGCTGGTAGTATCATCAGTTATCGATAAGGGTATTGTTAATGCGGATAAGGGATACATTATGCAGATGTGTCTTATGCTTATACTTCTTGCAATCATAGGACTTGTATGTGCCATCACAGCACAGTATTTCAGTGCTAAGGCTGCAGTTGGTGCAGCAACAGGAATGAGACACAGTTTATTTGCACATATCCAGACATTCTCATTCACAGAGATGGATACACTTGGTACATCGACACTTGTAACAAGAATGACAAGTGATATTAATCAGGTACAGAATGGTATCAACATGGTACTGCGACTGTTCCTTCGTTCACCATTTATTGTATTTGGTGCGATGATTATGGCATTTACTATTGATGTGAAGGCAGCACTTGTATTCGTTGCGGCAATCCCGGTACTTGCACTTATCGTATTCGGTATCATGCTTGCAACAAGACCTATGTACAAAAATGTACAGTCAGGACTTGATAAGATTCTTGGAATAACAAGAGAGAACCTTACCGGTGTGAGAGTTATCAGAGCATTCAATAAGGAACAGGATGAGGTTAAGCGTTTCAAAAACGATAACGAAAGCCTTAACAGATTGCAGAAATCCGTTGGTAAGATATCAGGACTTATGAATCCGCTTACTTATGTTGTTGTAAATGTATCAATAATTGCACTTATATGGATTGGTGGAGTAAGAGTTAACGCCGGTGCGCTTACACAGGGACAGGTCGTTGCACTTTACAATTATATGTCACAGATATTAGTTGAACTTATCAAGCTTGCCAATCTTATCATTACAATAACTAAGGCACTTGCATGTGCAGGAAGAATTGAGTCTGTATTCGATGTAACATCTGGAATGGCAGATGGCAGCGTTAAGGAAGCTGTAGCTAAGGAAGAACATCCAGGTGTTGAATTTAAGAATGTTTCACTTACATACAGTGGTTCAGGTGCACCTTCAGTTGAAGGAATTAATTTCAAGGCTATGAAAGGCCAGACAATCGGTGTTATAGGTGGCACAGGTTCAGGTAAATCCAGTCTTGTTAATCTTATCCCGAGACTGTATGACGCTACACAGGGTGAAGTACTTGTTGATGGTGTAAATGTTAAAGATTATGATATTGAGGCTTTAAGAAATAAGGTCGGTATCGTCATGCAGAAAGCAGTACTTTTTAAAGGTACTATAAGAGAGAATATGTGGATGGGAAAGAAGGGTGCTACTGATGAGCAGATAGATGAAGCACTTGAGATTTCTCAGTCTAAGGAATTCGTAGATTCTAAGCAGGGACGTCTGGATTATGTTATAGAGCAGGGAGGTAAGAACCTTTCAGGTGGTCAGAGACAGAGACTTACTATTGCAAGAGCAATCGTAAGAAAGCCGGATGTGCTTATTCTTGATGACAGTGCATCAGCCCTTGATTTTGCAACTGATGCAGCACTTAGAAAAGCTATAAGAGAAATGAACAATTCTCCTACTGTGTTCATAGTTTCACAGAGAGCGGCATCACTTATGTATGCTGATCTCATTATCGTATTAGATGACGGACAGGTTGCAGGAATGGGAACACATGACGAGCTTCTTGCAAATTGTGAGGTTTATAAAGAAATATATGAATCACAGTTTAAGAAAGCAGATTCAGAAGGGGGTGTAGCATAATGAAGAAGAATAAATCAACATTTGTAAAACTCCTTAAAAGAATTAAGAAGCACAGCTTTTTTATAATACTATCGCTTATTATGGCAGCAGTAACTGTTGCAACTACACTTTATGTGCCAATTCTTGTAGGCCGTGGAATTGACTGCATTATCGGTGTGAATAATGTGGATTTTGCAAAGATTGTGAATATACTTATTCGAATCGGAATATTTGTTGGAATTACAGCACTTTCACAGTGGCTTATGAACATATGTAACAACAGAATCACATATGAAGTAACCAGAGACATTAGAAATGAGGCTATAGAGAAAATTCAGGTTCTTCCATTAAAATACATTGACGGACATTCATATGGTGAGATTGTGAGCCGTGTAATAGCTGATGTTGACCAGTTTGCAGATGGTCTGCTTATGGGATTCACACAGTTCTTTACAGGTGTCATGACTATACTTGGAACACTTATATTCATGATTACAATCAATGCTAAGATTACACTTGCTGTTGTTGTTATCACGCCACTTTCGTTTTTAGTTGCAAGCTTTATTGCCAAGAAGACCTTCAGCATGTTCAAACTCCAGTCTGAGACAAGAGGCGAGCAGACAGCACTTATTGATGAAATGATTGGCGGACAGAAGGTAGTTAAGGCTTACGGCTATGAAGATGAGGCGGTAAGAAAATTTGATGAGATTAATGAAAGGCTTCAGAAGTATTCCTTAAAGGCAATCTTCTTCTCATCTATTACAAATCCTTCAACAAGATTCGTAAACAGCCTTGTATATGCAAGCGTTGCGATTGTTGGTGCATTTTCAGCTATCAATGGCGGTATCACAGTTGGCCAGTTATCAAGCTTCTTAAGTTATGCCAACCAGTATACTAAACCTTTTAATGAAATATCAGGCGTTGTCACAGAGCTTCAGAACGCTCTTGCCTGTGCAGCCAGAATATTTGAACTTATTGAAGAAGATCCTGAGATTCCTGATGCTAAAGACGCTAAGGTAGTTGATGAGGTTGATGGAACAGTTGATCTTAATGATGTATGCTTTTCCTATGTACCTGACAAGAAGCTTATTGAGAACTTCAATCTTCATGTTAAGAAGGGACAGAGAATAGCGATTGTAGGACCTACGGGTTGTGGAAAGACAACAGTTATTAATCTTCTTATGAGATTCTATGATGTTAACAGTGGAAGCATTGATGTATCAGGAACTGATATAAGACAGATGACCAGAAAGTCTTTAAGACAGGGTTTTGGTATGGTTCTTCAGGAGACATGGCTCAAGTCAGGAACTATAAGAGAGAATATCGTAATGGGTAAGCCTGATGCTACAGAGGAAGAGATTATTGCAGCAGCCAAGGCAGCACATTCATATGGATTCATCAAGAGAATGTCTAACGGATTCGACACAGTTATAGGCGAGGATGGCGGAAGCCTTTCACAGGGACAGAAGCAGCTTTTATGTATAACAAGAATTATGCTTGCAAAACCGCCAATGCTTATTCTTGATGAGGCTACATCTTCTATTGATACAAGAACAGAGATAAAGATACAGAATGCATTTGCAAAGCTGATGGAGGGAAGAACAAGCTTTATTGTAGCCCACAGACTTTCAACTATCCAGTCTGCGGATGTTATTCTTGTTATGAAAGACGGACATATTATAGAGCAGGGTAATCATGAAGAATTACTGGCTAAGAACGGATTCTATCACAAGCTGTATTACAGCCAGTTTGATACAGCAGCCCAGAATTAATGTGGAGATATATGTATGTTTATAGAGGCGGAGAATATTAGAAAATCATATGGCAGGAAAACGATAGTGCTTAACGGCGCTTCGTTTCATGCTGCCAGCGGAGAGTATATTGCCATAGTCGGTGCCAACGGCTGTGGCAAATCTACTCTTCTGGAGATACTTGCAGGAAGTCTTAAGGCAGATGGAGGAAGTCTTAAGATAGACGGCATTGATGCATTTGCAGATGCAAAGTTGTTTCAGAAATATATAGGTTTTGTGCCGCAGGAGAATCCGCTTATGGAGAAGCTGTCGGCAAGGGATAATCTTAAATTCTGGTACTGTGATACCGGAAGAAATATGGAAGCAGACTTACAGGGCGGTGTTCCTGCAGTGTTAGGAGTGTCAGGATATCTTGACAAACGTGTTGATAAGCTGTCAGGAGGCATGAAGAAGCGTTTAAGCATATGCTGTGCACTGGCTAAGAATCCACCTGTACTTATATTAGATGAGCCGGGCGCTTCACTGGATATTGTGTGTAAACAGGATATTATGAATTATCTGTCTGCTTACACGAAAAGCGGAGGTACGGTCATTATAACAAGCCACGAAGAAGGTGAATTAAGGCTTGCTGACAGAATGTACCTTTTAAAGAATGGTAAGCTTAATGAACTTGACCATCCGGTTACAGGCAATGAACTTTTAGAGATTATTCACAGATAGATTTAATTGGGGGATTAGATGAGAAG
>ERZ772880.1690-NODE-1690-length-18394-cov-4.334206_pt1 | contig 18394 bp, 16 predicted proteins | sample MGYA00580577_ERZ772880 | MGnify/ENA primary metagenome ERZ772880 (study PRJEB29015, sample SAMEA2737705) | human gut metagenome | biome: human gut; feature: human-associated habitat; material: faeces | place: China | collected 2012 ... | reverse complement strand
GGCCCTGCGGGATCAAAGTGGTGCTTTTTTGATTTTGGCAAAGGGGCGGGGATAGGACTTCGGCGTGGGCGCAATTTTGCGGACGATGACGACGCGGTGTATAGCGTCGCCGATCGGGTATTCTGCGATGCGCTCGATCTGCCCGCCGAGCCTGCGGATGGCGGACGCGGCCTCGTCGGCCTCCTCCTGCGCCATCGCGCCCTTCATCGCGAGAAACTGTCCGCCCACCTTCACATATGGCAGACACAGCTCCGCCAGTACATTCAGCCGCGCAACCGCGCGGGAGACAGCCGCGTCGTATTGCTCGCGGCATCCGGCAACATATTCCTCCGCGCGTCCGGTGACGACCTCGGCGTCCACACCAAGCTCCGGCAGAACGGTCTCCAGCCAGCGCATCCGCTTGCCGAGCGAGTCGAGCAGCGTCAGGCGGATGGACGGCTCCGCGATCTTCAGCGGCACACCGGGAAAGCCCGCGCCGCAGCCGACGTCGATGACCGCCTTGCCCCGGAGATCCGCCAGCGGGAGCAGTGCCATGCAGTCCACAAAGTGCAGCCGCGCGACGGCGCCCGGCTCGGTGATGGCGGTCAGGTTCATGACCTTGTTCTGTTCGAGCAAAGCCTCACCAAAACGGCAGAAGGTCTCGATCTGCCCCTCGGAGAGGGGGAGCGGGGCCTCATGCTTCAGAATTTCTCTCATAGCGTCACTTCCGGATGAACAGGATGCCGATCGTGCCGGGGCCGCAGTGGCTCGACACGGTGCAGCCCGCGCACGTCACGCAGACCTCGTCAAAGGTCTGGTATTTGGCGATGCAGCTCTTCGCAAGCGCGATGATCTCATCCGGCACGCCGGAGTGCGTGATGAAGATCCGGCCAAGCTCGATGTCATCCCGCCCGGCGAGCCGGTCGGCGATGTACGCCTCGAGACACTTGGCAAACGTGCCGCGATATTTTTTTGCGACGCCCATTTTGCCGTCCTTGACCTCGATGCAGGGCCGGAGCTTGAGCAGATTTGCACCCAGCAGCGCCACGGCGGAGCAGCGTCCGCTTTTTTTCATGTATTCAAGCTGCTCGAGAATGAAGCTCGCGTCGACGCGGGCCGTCAGCGCCTCGAGCTGCTGCACGATCTCCTCCGGCCCCATGCCTTCGGCGGCCATGCGCGCGGCCTCGAGCACGATGTGGCCATGCCCGGTGGAGAGGTTGCGCGAATCGACCACGTAGACATTCGGCAGATCGGCCGCGGCCAGCTTCGCGTTTTGATAGCTGCATGAGAAGTCCGACGAGATGTTCACGTGGATGACGAAGTCGTATCGGTCGGACAGCTCGGTGAACGCGCGGACATAGTCCGCCAGATTGACTGCCGCCGTCGTGGCCAGTCCGCCGCCAGCCGCCACATGGGCGTAGATGTCGTCCGGCTGGATGTCAATGCCGTCACGGTATGTTTTCTCTCCCAGCTGCACATAGAGCGGGAGGATGCCAATGTCATATCGTTCGATTAGATCCCTGCCGAGATCGCAGGTGCTGTCAGCGGTGATTTTATAACGCATCGATGATTCCTTTCTTCGCCTCCGCGCGCGATCTTCGCAGCGCGCGGAAAAAATCGGTGAGCAGCGCAGCACATTCGCCGCTGAGCACGCCGCTCGTGACCTCCGGCTGGAAGCAGCCGGGCATGTGCAGCAGATCGACCAGAGAACCGGCTGCGCCCGTTTTCGGGTCGGCTGCACCCCAGACAACGCGCGGAATATGCGCATTCAAAATGGCGCCGGCGCACATCGGGCACGGCTCCAGCGTGACATATAGTGCACACTGCCAAAGCCGCCAGCCGCCAAGGGTTTTGCACGCCTCGGCGATGGCCTCCAGCTCCGCATGGGCCAGCGCAGACTTCCCGCACTCGCGCCTGTTGCGGCCCCGCCCAACGATGCGCTCACCATGCGTTACCACGCACCCAACGGGTACTTCGCCATCCGCTGCCGCTTCGCGCGCCAGCGCCAGCGCCTCGCGCATCCATTGCTCGTCGCTCATGTGCGGCCCCTTTCCTCTGTAATTTCTATATCATACCCGATCTTGATGGGTTCGTCAACCAGACAATCTGTGAATGGCACATCAAGGCAGGATGACCGGGAAAATGCCCGGCGGATGGAGGATGCCATCCGCCGGGCTGCTGTGGGAAATGGAGAGTTTATGCGAGCGGGGAGAAGGGGGTGAGAACCGGGGTATAGCTGGTCGCGCGGAGCAGGAAGCATTTGATCTTCGCGCCGGGATTCTTCACGCCGCAGGTGTATGTGTCCTCCTGCGGCTCAACATTCCAGCTCTGCACAGCGAGCATCTTACCGTCCGTGTCATACTCTGCCGCAAGCAGCACAAACGTATTGGACATATTTCCGGTCGTGATGGTCAGCGTGTCGCCCTCGAGCGTGGCCGTGGGCTTTGCGCACAGGGTCAGCGTCTTGGCGTCGCTGTTGTAGAGCACGAAGGTGTTCGCATCGTCCGGGATGAAATACGCGCTGTAATCCGTCTGCATGCCGCCCGCAAGGAGTACAGGGCACGAAGCATCGGTGCTGATGCCGATCTGCGCACCGTCCGTCATGTCTCCGGAAATGGAGAGCAGCGGACTGCTGCTGTTGGCACAGATGTAGAGGTTGCTGGGCTTGCCATTCGCGGTGTTGTCTTTGACGATGGGTGCGCCCTTGACGTTCAGCCTGCCGCCCGCTTCGACGTAGATCGCGCCGCCGTCGCCGGAATAGGCGTGGTTGTTCCGGATCGTGCCGCCATACATGTTGACGACGCCGCCGGATTTGATGTAGATCGCGCCGCCCTTGCCGCCTGTGACGTAGTTGCCGGAGATCTCGCCGCTGTAAAGGTTCAGTGTGCCGTCCTTGTCAACGACGATCGCGCCGCCATTCTTTGCAATGCCGCCGGTGAGCGTGACGTCGTAGACCGAGAGCGTGCCGTTCTTCACATATGCGACACCGCCAGAGCCGCTTGCGACCGCGCTGCCGATGACCTTGCCGGTTTTGCGGCAATCGGAAAGCACCAGCGTCGAACCGCCGACGAGATAGATCTGGTCGTGGCTGGAGCCGATGACGTGTACGGACTTGTTGTACAGGCAGAGGTCGAGCGTCTTCTTCTGACTGAGCGCCAGTTCAACATTGACGTTGGGCTGCGCACCGGAGAGATAACGGGTGGCCGTTCCGCCGGTCGCAATGGATAAGCTGCTGCCATTCCAATCCGTATAGGTTTTCTTATCGTGCGTGTGTGAATTCCCGTTATACTTGTCGTAGACGTAGAAATACGCAGTACTATTCGTTATGCACCCTGTGTAATTCAGGCTGGGTTCCACAACAGCGTAGAAATAATAGCCCTCTTCAGGATATGTGAAAACAGAATCCGCGGTCAGAAGCTCATCCAGCTCGGGATCTGGTTCCGTCGCGCCCGGACGCAGATGATAGAACGAGTATTGGAAACGATCTTCGGACGTGAGTACCTTGCGATTCTGGCGGCCCTCAGAATCGAATAAGTTTCCTGTAAGATTTAGATACTTCAGAACAGGTTTACCGATGCAAGGATGGTCGTTTTTTAAGGAATCAGTGTTGGCGCCTACACGGAATACTTCGCTGCCATCATACCGCGTGATCGTCGCCGGAACCTCGATTTTGCCGTTCGTCAGGTCATAGTACCTTTTGCCCTCCTCGGTCAGCGTTACCTCGACGATGATCTTGTTGTTCGGAATACAGTCCGGAGAGTCGAAATTCACCGTGGGGGTGTTGTAGTAGTCCGGTGAGATACGGATCTCGCGCTCATCGGCAAGTTGGAATTCAATGGGCGGAAGAATACCTTTCGTATTTGTTGTGCCGTCATAGACCTTTGTATAACTGTCCGTGGTGAACTGTGTTTTGAGGGAGATCGCGGTTTTTCCCTCGGGCGGATTCACGTTGACCTTGACGCTGACGCTTGTGGTGAAGCCGTAGGTGCTTTCCTTCGCTTCAAAGATCAGGTCATAGACGCCATACTGGATGTCTTTCAGTGTAAGGGTATTGTCCTCGGAGGCGTTTTTGCTCTCGCCCTTGTAATACCAGCGGCTGGTGATCTCGGATTCGCCGACTTTCAAGCCGTACTCGTTGAGCGTGAAAGCGGCGCTGAGTGCAACGGTGTCATTCACGCTTACGCCGTCCACCGTATAGCTTCCATCCTCGGACGGCGTGAGCGCCGTGTTATCCCGACTGACCTTCACCGTGAACGGCGCATAGGAGACGATCACGCCGGAAACTTTGCTTTCAGCGCATTTGTTGGCCCATTTCTGCCCGTCATTCGGGAAATAGAAATAGCAGCCGGTGTTCAGAAGCTGGTCAGCCGTGCCGCTCGTGCTTGTGATCGTCCCATAGCTTCCTGTGCCGGTACACAGCTTGACACTTCCGGTGCAGCCGGACAGCGAATTGATCGTGCCGGAGTTTGAAATCTGGACCTGCTGTGATGTGATGTCGGTCTGCGGAATGTTGATTTCACTGATGGTTTGGTTCGCGTCATTAAAGATCTGAATGTCCTGTGCATTTGATACGGTGATCTTGCCAATGCCGCTGTGATTATAAATGAATATGCGTGGATACGACTGCTGCGCCGCCGTGACCGAAGAAAACAGGTTCACGGTTCCGTAGTTATTGATATTCATAGAAGCGCCCGTATTTGTGCCCGAAAGTGTGTCAAGCCGAATTTCGGGAACGGTGACGCCATTATTTACGGTGAGGTCTACGATCTTGTTGAGGATGATGGGGTCTGTTTTATCCGCAGCATAAGAAACGATGATAACCGCCTCGCCTGTGCCAGCGGCAGCGTCGATTGCCTCTGCAGCGGTGGCATAATAGGTTCCGGAATTCGAGAGCTTTGCTTCGGCTTGACGGCTGCAGCGCTGGCAGACACCATTCGCATCAAAGTCGTGGCCAAGTTTTTTCTTAACGGTGATCTCGTTGGTTCCGTTACTGTTCAAAAAGCACTTGCCGCAGCAGGGGCAGCGATACCAGTCCGCAACAGCATAGCCGTCCTTCTCGCATGTCGGGGCACCGGCCTTGTTGTATTCAAGCTTATAAAGGGAGTAAAGATAACAATAAAATTTGAACGTTATTTTGTCGTTGACGTCGTTCCCGCGAATGTGCTCCATTGTGGCCGTAAGAGCGGTGGTAGATGTGCGCGTCAGATGACAGAAATCATCCGCTTTAAATTCAAGCGTTGTTTCGATGGTTTTGTTCATTGTTCCGCAGTCGCTGCCCTCTGGGCGAGCGCAGTTAAAACTTGAAATGTAGATGCTTGCGAGAATGGTGTCTCCCGGCTTCCATTCTGCAATCGGAACCACCATACCGTTGGGTTTCTTGGCTTGGACGCTGAGCAGTTTATCAGCGTCGCGGTTATTAAATAAATCGGTGGCGCCATGATCATTTTCACAGTCATAGCGGGCGTTTATGATGAACGTACGTTTTTGGCCGTTTACGTCCAAGGTCAAGTGGCCTCGTTCTCCAGTGTAGCTGTCCTCCGCCCCCACCGTCGCCGTCAGCGCGGTCAGCAGCAGGCAGAGCAAAAGCAGCATCACAAGCAATCGTTTTTTCATAGCAGCGCATCCTTTCGACATGTGCCGTGCCCGTACTCCGCGGGGACAGCGGTTCAAAGGGGAATTGCGTATGGATCGCATCCATGCGCAAGGGAGTACTCCCTTGTTTGGTGGGCAGCACCGCGCAGTTGTGTCGGCGCGCTTCGCCGGATCTTTTCCGCCAATTCTGCGGTTTGAAAAATTTGAAATCCACAAAGGATGTCTGCATTTTTCAAACCTTGCCTTGACGAAAAATCTCTCGGCGGATCTGCTTGCCAAATTGCGCGTTGTTGCCCTTTTTTTAATTCTTGATGATCTCTGGAATTCCCTGTAAGGAAAATTCAAACCGCATTGCCAGCGCCTCGAACAGCGTGTGCATTACCTGTTCCGACACACGCCGGATCTCCAGCCCGGCGAGGAAGTCCAGCGTCCGCGTGATCTCGTCCTCCGGCACGCGGTAGGCCCGCAGGCTCATCGTGAGGAACAGCCGCAGCTTCTTCTCCAGCGTCAGCTCCCCGTCGCATGGCCGCGCCATATAGGCGAGCATGATGCCCGCCGAGCCGATCTCCATCTCGTAGAAGTCCCGCGCCGTCCGCTCCGGCTGGTATGGGCCGAAGATCTGGTGCAGCTCCTTCGCCGTTTTGCGGAAGATGTAGTCCGAGGCTTCCTTCTGCGTGTACGCCTCGATGTAGATCTCACGCAGATTTTCGTTCAGCTCTGTCAGCGTCATCTGGATCGCCGTCTCCACCGCGTAGACGTAAACCGGCGGCAGCTGCGCACCCGTCATGCTGCGCGCCATGGCAAACTGATTGGAGAACATAAACTCCGTCAGCTCCGTCAGCACGCCGTCCTTGGCGCGGAAAATGTTCTGGAACGTGCTGTAAGAAACCTCAGCCTTTTCAATGATCTCCGCCAGCGTCGTCCGCTTGTAGCCCTTTTCCAGAAAGAGCTTGACGCACACGGTCAGGATTCGTTTCTTCGCGGGTAAGCTCGCGCTCGTAATGCCGATGCAGACCACATCCTCTCTCGTTTGGTGTGTACACCAAAAGTATACCATAGCCGTCCCGGAAACGCAAGTGTGATTCTGCCGCTCCCCGGAGCTTTTTGAAAACCGCGGAGCCGCTGCCGAAAACCCTGTCGAAAGGCAGTGCGGAATTGCGCAGAATTGTTATATACTGCGAGAAGGGGAGCGGAAGCCAATATAATTTCCAGAAACCGTTTTTTTATGGAAATTTCACAAAGTGTGCCAGGTGGATTTTATGCAGATTATCAGTCGTATAGAATATTGCTCTGCGAAATTATGGATTTTCACGAAAAAATGCGGTGAAGAGCGGACGAAAAACCGGCTTGTTTTGTTATAGACATCTCGGTTCCTCCTAAATAAGTTTGTAACCTAAACAAACATATCGAACCGCATGCAGCGATTCGCCCGATTTGCTGTTTATGTTATGACAAAAATTACCCAAATCAACTTTACCCCACCAATCACGCTGAAACCCGAAAGAGAGGAAGATCACAAAAGCACCCACAAAAAGAAACAGATTCAAACTCATCTGCCGTCTCTGATGGCAGCGACGACAAGATCCTGCTCGGCGTCTCAATCCCGGAGATGACAGACGACTTCAATAAAGTCATTTTCCTGGCGTTTGAAAAGAAAATTGCAACGATGGACAACGTGGAGTATAGCAATTATCATGATCTCCTTGGAATTGCCGGAGATCGTCGGCTTGTGTGACCAGGTCGTCGTGATGGCACAGGGCAAAGTACAGGGAACCTTGGAAAAAGAAGAGATCCAATCTGAAAAGATTATGGCCCTAGCGGCAGATGGAGGAAGATAATCGTGATGAAAAAGAACAAGATATCCGCCCTCGCAAAGCAATACGGCGTGGTGCTGGTTTTCGTTTTGCTGATCTGCATTGGCGCGCTGCTGAGCGAGACGTTCCTTTCCGCGCAGAACCTGATCAATGTTCTGAAGCAATACGCGCCGATCGTTGTGATCTCCTGCGGCACGACGCTTGTAATCATCAGCGGTCAGATCGACCTCGGCGCAGGCTCCGTGGTTGCCCTGTCGGGCTGTATTTCCGTCTCTACATACCTGCATACGCACTCGCTGGCTCTGGCGATCCTTGCGGGGCTCTGCGTCGGCGTCCTGACGGGCCTGATCAACGGCTTTGTTATCACGCACTATAAACTCGCGCCGTTCATTGTCACATTGGCCATGCAGTTCATGGCGCGCTTCGGCGGACCTTTTCCGACAATTCTTCGGTTTGAAAAACTTGAGATATTGCGCAGCCGTTGGCGACGAAGGAGCCTTACGGATGCGGCAATGCCCTTGCGGGTACACAAAGTATATCTGCGTTTCCCAAACCTTGACTTGACGAAAAATCTCTTGCCGAATCGTGCGGTGTAGCCTGAAATATGGAAGATTAGTTGAATCAGAAAGCAAAGGTGGTTATATTGGAAAACAGAATCAAATTCACAAAAGCCTATGAGCTGTACGAGCGTTCCTGCAAGTCCTATTGGCATGGCACGACGCAGTCGAAAACACCGGAAAACTACATCCCGGGCCAGTTCCCGCTGTTCATTGAAAAGTCGAAGGGCGCATATCTCTGGGACATCGACGGCAATCGATATACAGACTATATCATGGGCTACGGCGCCATTTCCCTCGGCTACTGCATCGACGAAGTGGACGAGGCAGCCATTGCCCAGATCCGAAACGGCTTTATGACCTCGCTGACAAGTCCTGTCCAGACGCATCTGGCAGAGCTTCTGGTGGACGTGATCCCGTGCGCGGAGCGGGTACACCTGTGTAAAACCGGCTCGGATGCCACGGCGGCGGCCGTGCGCCTCGCCAGAATCCATACCGGCCGGGACAAGATCGTCCGCTGGGGCTACAACGGCTGGCACGACTGGTGCAGTTCCAAGACCGCCGGCATTCCGGAGGGCGTCAAGGATCTGGCGCACAAATACGGCGCACTGTTCATTCTGGACGAGATGCGTACCGGCTTCCGCATGTCGCTTGGCGGCGCGCAGGAATACTATGGCGTGACGCCCGATCTGGCGACCTTCAGCAAGGGCATGGCGAACGGCTATGCCGTCTCCGCGCTGGTTGGCCGCGCGGATGTGATGGACAGCCTGAAAGAGTCGAGATTTTCCTCCACGTTCTTCACGAACACGTCGGAAATGGCGGCGGCGATCAAGACGATCGAGTGCATCCGCGAGAAGAACGTCGTCCCGTATATCTGGAAGCTCGGCGGCAAGCTGATGGACGGCCTGCGTGAGATCATCAAGGTCACCGGCGTGGACATCATGCCCTATATCATCTTCAACTATGACAATGCAAAGTGGATCTCTCCCACCGGCTTCTCCGGCGCGCCGGTGTTTGAGCCGGTCGGCAAAGTGGAAAAGGCATGGCGCACCTTCTATGCGGAAGCGGCGCAGGGCGGCGTGCTGCTCCATCCGAACCACCACTGGTACGTCGGAATGTCCCACACAGAGCAGGATATCGATGAGACGCTGAATGTCTGCGAGACGGCCCTGTGGAAGGTAAAAGAGGAGCTGCAAAGCCCGCAGCGCATAAACCGAAAAACAGCAAGACCGCCGGAAGGCACCCGCTTGGGTGTGCCTTCCGGCGCTTTTGCAAAGAAAAAGGCCCCCGGCCCGGAAAAGGGTCGGGGGAAAGGGATTGTGGGATTGGCAGCCGGGCGGCTGCCGGGATATGAAGTGCGCTCGCATTGGATAAGCTGTGCCTGTATTGTAGCATGGAGACGCGGAAAAGTTTGCCGAAATCAGTACGGCGTTGAAAAATTTTCATTCGCGGGTAGGACACTTGCAAAAGGGACGTTGATTTGCTAGAATAAACTGATCATTGTTATTTCAGGAAACCGAGGAGTCCGCTATGAAATTTGATGCGGGAAACTATGATATTGCGGTGATCGGCGCGGGACATGCCGGGATCGAGGCGGGCCTTGCCTGTGCAAGGCTGGGGCTGCGCACAGCCGTGTTCACGATCAATCTCGACGCCGTGGGGAATATGCCATGCAATCCCGCAATCGGCGGGACGGGCAAAGGTCATCTCGTGCGGGAGCTGGACGCGCTCGGCGGCGAGATGGGGAAGGCGGCGGACGCCTGCTGCATCCAGTATCGGATGCTGAATCTCGGCAAGGGTCCCGCCGTCCACTCGCTGCGCGCGCAGGCCGACCGGCGGCGCTATCAGGAGCATATGAAGCAGCTGCTCGAGCGGCAGGAGCACCTCGACCTCAAGCAGGCGATGGTCACGGAGATCGGCGTGGAGAACGGAGCGGTCTGCTCCGTGACGACGCGGCTCGGCGCGGTCTACCGCGTGAAGGCCGTGATCATCGCGTCGGGCACGTATCTGGACGCGCGGGTCATCACTGGCGACTGCGCCTACGCCTCCGGCCCGGACGGGATGCAGGCAGGCGTCGGGCTGACGGAATGTTTGAAGACGCTGGGGCTGCGGATGCGGCGCTTCAAGACCGGGACGCCGCCGCGTGTGAACCGGCGGTCGATCGATGTGGATAAAATGGAGATCCAGCCGGGGGACGCGGAGCCGGAGGGCTTTTCGTTCTCGACGGCCACGCCGCCGGAGAACCGCGCCGTCTGCTATCTGACCTACACGAATGAGGAGACGCACCGCATCATCCGCGAGAATTTTGACCGCTCGCCGCTGTTCAATGGGATGATCGAATCGGTCGGGCCGCGGTACTGCCCGTCGATCGAGACAAAGATCGACCGCTTCCCGGACAAGCCCCGGCACCAGCTGTTTGTGGAGCCGTGCGGCCTCGGGACGGATGAGATGTATATACAGGGCCTGTCGTCGAGCCTGCCGGAGGATGTGCAGCTTGCAATGCTGCACACGATCGCGGGATTGGAGCACGCGGAGATGATGCGCCCAGCCTATGCCATCGAATATGACTGCGTCGACCCGACGGAGCTGCTGCCGACGCTGGAGAGCAAAAAAATTCCAGGACTCTACGGCGCGGGGCAGTTCAATGGCTCGAGCGGATATGAGGAGGCGGCGGTGCAGGGCTTCGCCGCGGGCGTGAACGCGGCGCTGAAGATCAAGGGCGAAGCGCCGATGATCTTAAAACGCTCCGACGGCTACATCGGTACGCTGATCGACGACCTTGTGACCAAGGGCACGAACGAGCCGTATCGCATCATGACGAGCCGCTCGGAATACCGCCTGCTGCACCGGCAGGACAACGCCGATGAGCGCCTGTCCGCCATCGGGCACCGGATCGGCCTTGTCAGCGATGCGCAGTATGCGGCGGTGCAGGAAAAATACCGCGCCGTGGCGCAGGAGATCCGCCGGCTCGAGTCGAGCGGCATCCCGGAGTCGGCGGCGCTGAACGCGATGCTGACGGAGAAAGGCACGGCGGCGGTGAAGGGTTCGGCCCGACTGGCCGACCTGGTGCGGCGGCCGCAGATCGCGTATGACGATCTGGCTCCGTTTGACCCGGAGCGCCCGGCGCTGCCGAAGGCGGTGCGCGAGGCCGTGGAAATTCAGATGAAGTATGCCGGCTACATCGCGCGGCAGCAGAAGCAGGTGGAGGACTTCCGGCGGGAAGAGAACCGCCTCCTGCCGCCGGATGCGGACTATGCCGCCATCGGCGGGCTGCGCGTGGAGGCACGGCAGAAGCTGGCGGAGATCCGTCCGCTCTCCATCGGGCAGGCGAGCCGCATCTCCGGCGTGTCCCCGGCGGATATCGCGGTGCTGCTCATCTGGCTCGGACAACAGGAACAATAGTAGGAGAGGACCCATGTATTTTGATTCCCACGCACACCTCGACGAGGCGTGCTTTGCAGAGGATTTTGAAGAGATTCTGGCCCGCATGGCGCAGAATCAGGTGCGCGGCATGATGAACATTGGCTGCGACCTGCCGTCGAGCGAACGTTCCATCCGGCTGGCGGAGCGGTACGACTGGATCTGGGCCGCCGTGGGCAGCCATCCGGACGACGCGGATCAGGTGGACGAGGCGCGTATTTTGATGTATCGGAAGCTCGCACGGCACCCGCGCGTGAAGGCCATTGGCGAGATCGGACTCGATTACCATTATGAGGACATCCCGCGCGACGTGCAGCAGCACGCCTTTCGGCTGCAAATGGCGCTGGCGGAGGAGCTGGAGCTGCCGGTCGTCATCCACGAGCGCGAGGCGCATGGCGATGCGCTGACGATCATCGACGAATACCCGTCGGTGAAGGGCGTGTTCCACTGCTTCTCCGGCTCGCCGGAGCTGGCGAACGAACTGGTGCGCCGCGGCTGGTATATCGGCTTCACCGGCGTGGTCACGTTCAAAAACGCGCGCAAGGCCGTGGAGACGGCGAAGAGCATCCCGCTGAACCGCATCCTGATTGAAACAGACTGTCCCTATATGGCTCCGGAGCCGTATCGAGGGCGGCGCAACGACCCGAGCTATGTGCCGCTGGTGGCGCAGAAGATCGCGGAACTGCGCGGCCTCCCGGCAGCGACCGTGGCGCAGGCCACATGGGACAACGCGCGGAAGCTGTTCTGCCTGTAACAGTCCGCTGTTTCGATACTAGGGGGCGATGCCCTCATCGGCCCCTACAAGGCGCATCGCGAGAAGGCACATTTCCCGTTTTGCTTTTGCATAGCAAAAACGTCCCCCTCATCCGAGGGGGACGTTTGATATTCCTTGAAAATCACGGTCAGAGGTTGCGGGTGTCGTAAACCTCCGGCGGGAGCACATCGGCCAGCGCGATCAACGCGGCGTTCGGCGCGCCATCCTCCGGCACAAGGACGGGGCTGTGCAGACTGAGCTGTTCTTTGCCGGGTGCGGAAAGCGGGAGCAGAATACTGACTGCCGCGCCCTCTGCGCGCCCCTGCAAGAGCAGCGTGCCGCCGTGGAGCTGGATGATCTGCCGCACGAGCGGCAGGCCGAAGCCCGCGCCGCGCCGCCCGTCGTCCAGCGGGGAAAAGCGGCCGAATTTCGAAAACGCCTCGGCCAGCGTCTCGCCGTCCATGCCTTCGCCGCTGTCGGCAATGGTGATCACGGCGTTCTGTTCGTGCCGCGTCAGCTCCAGCAGGATCGAGCCGCCGCACGGCGTGTATTTCAGTGCATTGGAGAGCAGCTCGCAGATGGCCGAACCCAGACGCTTTCGGTCGAGCCAGCCGTAAAACTGCCGCGCGGGGAGCTTTTCCCGCAGCGAGACGCCAAGCTCGGTGCAAAGCGGCTCCAGCTGTTCACAGAGGTCGCCGAAATAGCCGCAAAGCTCGGTCTTCTCGCGCCGGAGCGTCAGTTCGCCGCTCAGTCCGCCGCCGAAGTCGCGCAGATGGCCGCACAGGCGGAGCAGCCGGTAAAGCGCCCGCTGGCAGACGGCGGTCGAATGTTGGAGCCTGGAATCCTCCAGCTCCTCCAACACCGGAACGAGCGTTTCCCCGACGGAAAACAGCTCTTCCAGCGGGGTTTGCAGCGCGTGGGAGACAGCCAGAAGCGTCTGCGCGGAGAGCAGCTCTGTCTGCTCCGGCTGCACGAGCAGGAGCATCCCGTCCTCGAGCGGGCGTGCCGTGACCGTCCGGGGGCGGCCCGCCAGTGTCAGCTCCAGCGAAGCGCCGCCGGAGGGGATATCCGGCAGTGTCGGCGCATCGGCGCCAACGGCCAGCCCCATGGCGCGCGCACCCGCGCTGCATGCGGCGATCCGTCCGTCCCGGAGCAGGAGCACCGGCTCCGAAAACAGATCGAACAGGCCGTCGTCAAACATAGATAAATCGTCCAAAATAACCCCTCCCTCGGCGTATAGCCTTCCCAGAAATGCGAAGTTTTCCGCTGGAAAAAGCCGCCAGCATCATTATCATAACGGATTTCGAGAAAAAATGCAAGCGTTCGGCATAATTCGGCAGAAAAATGACACAAAATGCTGCCGTATACAGTACGGCATTGCGCAGAAGCGGCCGCACGGCGCGGCGCGTCAGTCCTTTCGGCGGCGATATTCCGATGGCAGTTCGCCGTAGGTCTCCTTGAAGGCCGCGGTGAAGCGGCTTTGGCTCTCATAGCCGACGGCCTGTGCAATGGCTGCGACGTCATCCTGCGTGGTGCGCAGGCGCGTGGCCGCCGCCTCCATGCGGTGCTTTTTGATATGTGCGGCGATGGTCTCGCCATAGACCTGCTTGAAGACGCGCTTGAGCGTGGTGGCGTTCATCAGATACTTGCGCGAAAGCTCCTCAATCGTCACGCGCTCGGAAAGATTGGCCGTCAGCTCGTCGTGGACGTGCCGGATGATGGACTCCTGCGACGCCTGAAAATCGACGGTGCGCTCCGGACACGCGATCTCCATCACCTGCTCCACGATCTCGTGCAGCATCCGGATCTGCGCTGTGTCGGCGGCTTTATAATAGACCTCCTTGCCGTCTCGCCGGCTGACGAGCAGACCGCTCTCCGTCAGCGAGCGGAGATGGTGCGACACCGCCGGGCTTGACATTTCAAGCAGCGCCGCCAGATTGATGACGCACTCCTCCCGGTGGCTCAGCAGCCAGAAGATGCGCACGCGCGTCGGGTCGCTGAGCTGCTTGAAGATCTCCGAAACTGCCGTAAAATGCGCCACATTCATCAGCTCGCGGTGCAGATTTTCAATGTGGCCGCCCTCGCCGTGGTCGTGCGGCAGCACGAATCCTGCCATATGGTCAGCCTCCTTTGCCCGTTTTGGAAATTCCCTTCGCCTTTTCGGAAGCACCCGCCCCCGAAGACTTGATTTTCTCGTTTGAGGACAGTATACTGCGGATGTAAAGATTAAGCAAGCGTTTAATTCAAAATTCATTTGGAGGTCAACACCATGAAAAAGACATATCAGATCGAAGTCGACTGTGCGAACTGCGCGAACCTGATGGAGGAAGCCGCGAACAAGACCGAGGGCGTCGCCTCCGCGACCGTCAATTTCATGACGCAGAAGATGATCGTTGAATTCTCCGAGGGCGCAGACGAGAAGAAGACGATGAAGGCCGTGCTCAAAGCCTGCAAAAAGGTCGAACCGGATTGTGAAATTGAACTCTAAGACTTCGCGCCGCCTGTCTCCGGTTTCCGGGCACAGGCGGCCCACCTTTGAATGAGGGAGGCCCCTTCCATGACAAAGAAACAGAAAAAGATGCTGATCCGCATCCTCATTACGGCAGTGATGCTGATTGCGCTGAAATTCATCCCCATCACCGGCATTCCGCAGCTGATCGCCTATCTGGCGGCGTATCTCGTCATCGGCTACGACATCCTGAAAAAAGCCGGAAAAGGCATCCTCAACGGCCGCGCGTTTGATGAAAACTTCCTGATGGCGCTGGCAACGCTCGGCGCATTCGGCCTGGCCATCTGGACGAAGAGCGGCGACTATGTCGAGGGCATCGCGGTCATGCTGTTCTACCAGATCGGCGAGCTGTTCCAGAGCTACGCCGTCGGCAAATCCCGCCGGAACATCTCCGCCCTGATGGACATTCGTCCGGACTACGCCAACATTGAGCAGGACGGTCAGCTCACGCAGGTCGACCCGGACGAGGTCGAGGTCGGGAGCATCATCGTCGTTCAGCCGGGCGAAAAGGTCCCGCTCGACGGCGTGATCGTCGAGGGCAGCGCCAGCCTCAACACCAGCGCTCTGACCGGCGAGAGCATGCCGCGCGACGTCCGCGCGGGCGACGAGATCATCAGCGGCTGCATCGACATGTCCGGCGTGCTGAAGATCCGCACGACGAAGGCGTTCGGCGAGTCCACGGTCTCGAAGATCCTCGATCTCGTCGAGAACGCCAGCTCGCGCAAATCCCGCTCCGAGGCGTTCATCTCGCGCTTCGCGAAAATTTATACGCCCGCCGTCTGCATCGCGGCGCTGGCGCTGGCCATCCTCGCGCCGGTCGGGCGCATGATCGCGGGTCTGGATGCGGACTGGACGGAGTGGATCTACCGTGCCCTTTCCTTCCTCGTCGTCAGCTGCCCGTGCGCCCTCGTCATCAGCATCCCGCTGAGCTTCTTCGCGGGCATCGGCGGGGCCAGTAAGGAGGGCATCCTGATCAAGGGTTCCAACTATCTCGAGGCTCTCTCCGGGGCGAAGGTCGTCGTCTTCGACAAGACCGGCACGTTGACGCAGGGCGTCTTCGAGGTCACGGCCGTGCATCACAGCCCGCTGGCCGAGGAGCAGCTGCTGGAATATGCGGCGCTGGCCGAATGCGCCTCGTCGCACCCGATCAGCAAGAGTCTGCAAAAAGCGTATGGAAAGGAAATTGACCGCAGCCGCGTCACCAATATTGAGGAGATCAGCGGCCACGGCATCACCGCCACGGTCGACGGGCACGCCGTCGCCGCGGGCAACAGCAAGCTGATGAAGAAGCTCGGCGTCGAGTATCACGACTGCCACTGCGTCGGCACCATCATTCATATGGCCGTCGACGGCCAGTACGCGGGCCACATCGTCATCTCCGACGTCGTGAAGCCGCACTCCAAGGAGGCCATCGCGCAGCTGAAAAAGGCCGGCGTGGCAAAGACCGTCATGCTCACCGGCGACGCGAAGCGCGTGGCCGAGAGTGTCGCGGCGGAGCTTGGCGTGGATGAAGTCCGCAGCGAGCTGCTCCCGGCGGATAAGGTCGCACAGGTGGAAAAGCTGCTGGCCGCCAAGGGCAAACATGAGCAGCTGGCCTTCGTCGGCGACGGCATCAACGATGCGCCGGTTCTCACGCGCGCCGACATCGGCATCGCGATGGGCGCCATGGGCAGTGACGCCGCCATCGAGGCCGCGGACGTTGTGCTCATGGACGACGACCCGCTCCAGATCGCCAAAGCGATCAAAATTTCGCGCAAGTGCATCGGCATCGTGAAGCAGAACATCGTATTCTCGCTGATCGTTAAGTTCGGCTGCCTCGCGCTCGTGGCGTTCGGCATTGCGAACATGTGGGCCGCCATCTTCGCCGATGTCGGCGTGATGGTGCTCGCTGTGCTCAATGCCATCCGCGCCCTGAAATACAAGGACTGAAGAAATTCGCAAAAAGGCGTCATCGAAGATGACGCCTTTTTTGCCGATACGGAGGTCAAAATGGGCGGAAATCATTTACAATTTACAGAGTTTGGCGTATAATGCAGATATATCCGATTAAGGAGGAACCATGATGCACAGAAAATTCCTTGCCCTTCTGGCGCTGCTGCTCTGCCTTGCGCTGTCCGTGCCCGCGCTGGCTGCGGAAGGACTTTCCGCCTTTCAAAATCCGCAGAACGCGCAGCCCGGTGCGTTTTCCGATGTTCCGTCCGGCAGCTGGTATGCAGCCGGCGTGCAGGCCGTTTCCCGCCGCGGGATCATGAACGGCACGGGGAAGACGAGCTTCTCCCCGAAGCAGACCGTCTCCTGGGCACAGGCCGTTGCCATTGCCGCGCGCATCCACGCCGCCTGCAATGACGGCGAGATCGCCGAGACCGGCGGCGTGTGGTACGAGCCATATATCGCCTATGCCACGGAAGCGAAGCTCCTGCCCTCCACGTGCCCGGACGGAAGTGCCGTCACGGCGAAGACCATCACCCGGCAGGAGCTGGCGGGCCTGTTTGCGAATGTGCTGCGCGCAGAGGATCTGCCCGCGATCAACGACCAGACCATCCCGGATCTGAACGCCGTGGATGCGGAGTTCCGCGAGGCGGTGCAGAGAATGTACGCCGCGGGCGTCTTCACTGGCAAAAACGGCGGGAATTTTGAGCCCAATGGCTCGGCCACGCGCGCAGAGATCGCCGTGATCGTCAGCCGCCTCCTCCTGCCCGGCCAGCGCGTCGGGCACGACAGCCGCGTCAACCCCGCCATGGCTGATCAGATGGGCAACTACTATCAGGGCAGCCTCGCTGTGCAGTCCGGCGACACGGTTTACTACGTCTACCGCAATGACGACGCCGATGAGATCGGTGTGACTGCGCGCAAGGCGGACGGCAGCATGGAGCCGCTCTTTACCTCCGACCGCGTGCCGGACAATCTTTACCTCGATGAGGACGGTGCGTTCTACTTCCTGTGGTGGGAGAAGCTGCTCCGCTACGACCCCGCCGCCAACGAGGTCGATGAGGTCTACGCCGCAAAGGGCAAGATCGACTCGTTCCAGTTCTACGACGGCAAACTCTACGTGCTGGAAAATTACGCCGGGGACCCCAACTATCCGGATCAATGGCGTTACCGCTTCGGGTATCTCGAAAACGGCCAGTTCAAGAGCCTGATGGACAGCATCACCTTCAAGCAGGAGGTCAATATGGATCGTTTCCATCTGTTCGGCGGCAAGGCGTGGTTCCTTTTTGGTGATAACTCCTATGTCTCGAATGACTATCGGTTTTATAATTACACGCTCTGGTCGATCGATCTTGCGACCGGCGAAAAGGGCCGCGCGGTGGATCTTGACGAGTTTTATATGAGCGAGATCGCCTTCGACGGTGCGACGGCCTATGCGTTCGACGGCGGCGACGACCAGCCCATGCAGATCGTCCGCTTCAGCCTGTTCCAGCCCGATCTGCGTGAGACGATCCTCACGCTGCCCGAGGAGGCCACGCCGGGTTATCGTATGTCGCTGATCTCAAACGGCGGCAAGCTCTATTACTTCTCGCCCGAGGCACGTAAGCTCTGGCAGATCGGCGCAGACGGCAGCATGACGCTGACCGCGCAGGCCACATGGGGCGACCGCCTGTTCGAGTACGCGACCATCACGCCGCAGGGCGTCCTCTTCCACGACGTGACCTCGATCCGTTTGAACGAGTCCTCGGTGTTTGAAGTCCGCTTGCCGGATGGCTCGCTCGTGAATTGCGCCGACTTCCTGAAGCTCCAATGACCGGATAGCAGCCTGAAATCTGAGACC
>ERZ772880.1689-NODE-1689-length-18395-cov-3.831734_pt1 | contig 18395 bp, 13 predicted proteins | sample MGYA00580577_ERZ772880 | MGnify/ENA primary metagenome ERZ772880 (study PRJEB29015, sample SAMEA2737705) | human gut metagenome | biome: human gut; feature: human-associated habitat; material: faeces | place: China | collected 2012 ... | reverse complement strand
TTTTGGCTCCTCGCTTTGCTGCATCACCCGTTCTTTGGTGCACAGCCCGGCCAGGGAGAACAGACCCATACCGAATGTGCCGGCCACAATGCCCAAGATAAAGAACAGCTGCCGCATATCCATGCCGATCTTGCCGCTCTTTTGCAGGTCAATGAAGATGGAGATAACCGGACCCACCAGGCCGCCGATGGCACCGGAGATCAGACGGGCCGAGGTAATGACCCGGCTGCGATCCTTGGGGTTCGGCGAGATGGCTGCCGACATTCCCCAAAAGGGAATATCACCAATGGTGTAAAAGAACTCCCAAATAAAATAGGTGATGCACATGTAGACGATCTTGGCGGTGGTAGACTCCACCCCGCGCAAAAACTCCGCGCCGCCGAAAAAGAGAATGGTGGCGACACCCAGCGGAATGGGTACAAATAGTAGATAAGGCCGCAGCTTACCGTAGCGGGTACGGGTCTTGTCTACAATGGTGCCCATGATAGGGTCGTTCATGGTGTCCCAGATCCCCATAAAGAAGATCATCAGCGACACGGCCTGGCCGGGTATGCCGAATACAGTGACCAGGAAAAAGGTCAGCTGCATACGCACCAAGTTGTAGCCGATTACCTGGCCGCCGTTGGCAACGCCGTAGATCAAGGTTTCGCGAACGCCTACATAGCGTCGCTCTTTCAGTTCCGTTTGTTCCATAGCATATCCCCCTTCTTTTCATGAATGGAAACGGTTTGTATTCTTGCCCGCCACAGGCGGTAATTTATGCTTTGGGTGCCAGGCAGTTCTCTGTAAACCGCTCCAGCGCCAACTGATAGGCAGTAGGGTCGGTGTAGTAGCTCCTGGCGTGGACGGCCGCCGGTACGGTCAGCTTTGCCTTTTCCGTGGGGCAGGCGTTATAGAGTTGATCCCGCATAAAGAAAGGCACAAAGTCGTCCTTCTTGCCGTGGATAAACAGTACCGGCACCCGGGCTTTGGCTACCGCCGCAATCGGCGCAGCTTGGTGGAAGGAATAGCCGGCAAACAGCTTGCAGTATAGATTGCAAATGTGCAGAATGGGAAAGGGCGGCAGATGGAACGAGGTGCGCAGTTGGTAGCGGAATTCCGCCCAGGCGCTGGTGTAAGCGCAGTCGGCAATGATGCCTTTTACTTGCGCCGGGTTTACCTTGTCGCTCATCATCAGCACTGTGGCACCGCCCATGGATACCCCAAGCAAAAATACCGGCAGGTCCGGATAATGGATCTTTGCATAGTCGAGCCAAAGCAGGGTGTCCCGGCTTTCGTGGGTGCCGTAGCCCATATATTTGCCGTCGCTTTCGCCGCAGCCCCGGTGATCCGGGAACAGCACCGTATAGCCCTTTTTATATAGATAAGGCGCCATTAGGGCAAATTCGCCGGTGCCGTTGCTGCGTGCGCCGTGGCAGGCGATCAGTAGGCGGCCGTTGGGCTTTTCCGGAGTCAACACTTTGGCTGCCAGTCGGGCGCCGTCCGGCGTGTGCAGTTCCACCGATCGGATCGGCAGCTGCGAAAAAGCGGCCACGGCAGCATTGTTCTTTTTTTCATACGCGTCCGGCATGGTGTTGCCGGCAATGCGGTCTGTGATCCAGCGGGGTATGGACACGGTTTTGCGCCATACCAGCTGGTTAAAAATAAAGCCGCATACGAAAAACAGCAGCACCACCGCTGCGGCGGTCACTGCCAACAGAATGCCGATTGCTTTCATATTTTTTCTCCATCAGCCGTCGTGCTAGCCCAGTAGGGCATGCGTGGCGAATTTCGCGCGTAAACGGCCAATGCCATCATAACTCATATTGCACAAAAAAGCAAGTTGTTTATAATATATTTTGTATAAAATGTCAATACCCAGCTTGTAATTTGTGCACTTTGCTAAGTTTTTGATTTGCAATCCAAAACGGTTGTACGGCTTTACGTAGTGGGATCTTTTGGGTGGAAAGTGGGAGAATTGCCATTGCTCCGTGCCGTGAGGTATGGTATAGTGTAGATACTTATTAAAAAGGATCCGGAGGGCAAAAAATGATCTATTATTTAGAAGAAAATCGCATTTTTGTGCTGGAGACGGAGAATACCCACTATGTGTTCGGCATTGACCAGGCAGGGTATAACCGGCATTTGCACTGGGGTGCCAAGTGTGACCCGGCGGATTATGCTTTTGCGGAGATCGGAGACGAAAACTCCAATCATTCCAGGCTGGACGAATACCGCCAGGAGCTGACACCCTTTGGCTCCACCATGTACCGCACCTGCGACCTAAAGGCGCAGTTTGCAGACGGCTGCCGGGAGGTGGCGTTGCGCTACACCGGCTATCGGCTGGAGGACGATACCTTGCGAGTTGCGTTTGCGGACGCGTACTATCCCTTGCAGGTGCGCCTGGGCTATCGGGTGTATCTGGGGCTGGATATCATCAAGCGCTGGGTGGAGGCGGAAAACACCGGCACGGTACCCATTCGTTTTGAGCGGCTGTTTAGCGCCGGGCTCTCTCTGCCCGGTATGGACCCATACACTTTTGAGAATACCAACGGCGCTTGGGGTGGTGAGTGCCTGCCCTGCCGCACGGTGCTGGATGGGGGCAATTTGGTATATGAGAGCCACCGGGGTGCGTCCAATCATAATCAGTCGCCGTATTTTATCGCCCACCGCGGGGCCACAGAGACCCAGGGCGCTGTGTACTTTGGTTCTCTGGCATACAGCGGCAATTTTAAGATAATCGCCGGGCGGGATCTGTACGGTATTACCCGGGTGAGTCTGGGTATGAACGACTTCGATTTTTCCCATACTTTAGAGCCGGGGGCGCGCTTTGAGACTCCGCCGGTGTACTGTGGCAAAACGGAGGGATTGGGTGAAATGTCTCGCCAAATGAACCGCTTTTGTTTGGAACATCTGTTGCCGTCCGGGTTCCGGGCAGAGACGCTGCCGGTGCTGTATAATTCTTGGGAGGCCACGGAATTTAATGTAAATGTGGCGGACCAGACCCGCTTGGCGGAGATTGCCGCGGGGATCGGGGTGGAGCTGTTTGTGATGGATGACGGCTGGTTCGGTGCCCGCAACAACGACCGTGCCGGGCTGGGGGACTGGTTTGTGAACCCGGAGAAATTCCCCGGCGGCCTGGACGAACTGATCGGCAATGTAAACGCCCTAGGCATGGATTTTGGCTTGTGGGTGGAGCCGGAGATGGTGAACCCGGACAGCGACCTATACCGTGCCCACCCGGACTGGACCTATCACTTCCCACACCGTCACGCAGATGAATTGCGCCATCAGCTGGTGCTGAATATGACCCGCAGCGATGTGCAGGCGTATATTTTAGATTGCCTGGATCGGCTGCTGACAAACCACAATATCCGCTATATCAAGTGGGATATGAACCGGCCGTTCTCCCAGGTTGGGGCGGAGAATTTGGCGGATCCCAAAATGTATTCTTATCTGCATACCATGGAAGTGTACCGGATCGTAGACGAACTGAAGCGCCGTCACCCGGGAGTGCAGTTTGAAAGCTGTGCCTCCGGCGGCGGTCGGTGCGACCTGGGAGCCATCAGTCACTTTGACCAGGTGTGGACCAGCGATAATACAGACGGCATTGACCGGATGACCATACAAAAAGGCTATTCCATGCTCCACCCCATTAAGACTATGCGAGCGTGGGTAACGGATATTGCCGGGATCAACAAGCCCTGCTCCCTGGACTTCCGCTTCCATATCGCCATGCAGGGGCACTGGGCCTGGGCGGTAATTTGGAGAAGTACAGTCCGGAAGAGCTGGAGATCTGCCGCCGCAATGTGGCGCTGTATAAAGAGATCCGCCCGCTGGTGCAGTTCGGCGACCTGTATCGGATCCTGGATGCGGATCGGGACGAGGTGCTTTGCAATCAGTATGTCAGCCGGGACAAAATGCAGGCGGTTTTGTTTCTGAGTGCCCGGGGCACCCGGTTCTTTAAAAAGAAGATGAACCTGCGCTTTGCGGGCTTGGCGCCGGACAGGGCGTATGCTTTTACATTGGACGGCGTGGCGTATAAGAAAGGCGGCGCCTTCCTTATGGAAGTGGGCCTGCCCGTCTATGTGCGTGGTGCCGATTATAACCAAATCGTCCGCTTGACCGCAGTGGAATAAATAAAACACGGCAGGAACACCTGCCGTGTTTTGCTTTATAGATTTGCGATCAGCCACCGGAGCATTTGTATGTTGGTCTCTGCCAATTCCGCATATTTATCGTGTACACTGAAATAAGCAATACAAATGATCTGAATGGAATAGATCACATAGGGAACAGCGTTCATTTCCTGTTCGCTCAGTGCGCATACCCTGTGGTAGCCTTGGATCAGATCATGGAGTATCGTCTTCCATCTTTCTAAATGGCGCCCATTGCCAAAGCATTCGGATAGTATGGAAGTGGCACAATAGCAAAGGTCAAAGATCCGTATGTTTACTTCTGTCAAGTCAAAATCAATGAAGCCTATAAATGCTTTGCCGTCGAAGATCATATTGGAGGGGTTCAGATCCCGATGGATCAGTTGCACCGGAAGCTGTGGGTACAACGGTTTGAACCCCTCTTTATATTGTGTGCAAAAGTCATCGTTCAGATGGGCGATCTTTTGTACCTGTTCCAGATTTTCCATACTATCCCGGTACAGATTGGCCTGCTGAAAATCCTGCGGGTCATACAGGCTTAGTTTTTTGTGCAAGTCGGCAATCTTTTCGCCAATGGTGTAGGCGAGGGTGGGGGCTTCAAAGACAGTGCGGCAGCAAAGCGGGGTGCCGTGCAGGCGTTTGGTCACCATAAAATAAAGTTCACCAAGCTGTAAATAAGTGTCCGTATTATGCAATTTGACCACTTCATCAAACAGTATGGCTTTTTGGACCGCAGCTAAGTTAGTGGTGTATTTGATGATGTAGTCATCGCCCACATAGTAAGCATTTTCGTTTTGCCTGCCGGTGTTTTCACTTATGATCGGTTTTACGGTGCGGTTTGGCAAATCCCAATGGGACAGTATCTTTTGAATCTTGGCTTTTGACACCATAATATAGTCCTCCTGCAAAATGTTGATCCTATAGGGCTTGCTGCCGATATAGGCTTTTGTGAATGCTGACGGAGAACAACCGAATTCGCGCTGAAACGCTTTGTAAAATCCGGCGTATGTATCAAATCCAAAATCAAATGCAATATCTGTTTTCGGCCTTTTACTTTTTATCTCGTAAACGGCAAACAACAGCCTTCTGCGCAGCAGATATGCTTTTGGTGTAACGCCCAAGTACAGCTTGAACAGTCGTACCAAATGCACATAGGAATATCCGGCGACCCGGCTTAGGTCCTCCGGCGTGATTTGGGATTTTATGTGCGCATCCATATAGTCGATGGCATTTTGAAGCAGTTGGCGGGTATCCACGGCCGTTCTCCTTTCTTCTCACTTGCAAGTGTATGAGTATTATACCATAAGGCGCATCAAATACCTTTCCTGTGTGATCAAAAAAAGCAGTCGAGTCATCGACTGCTTTTTTGTATTCCGATTTTAGTGCCAGCCGTCACAGTAGTCTTTGTTGTGGGCAATGTAGGCGTCGGTCAGGGCGCAGGCCAGGGAATAGCTGTTTACCAGCGGGTGCAGGGTCAGGGCCTGCACGGCGGCGGCGCGGCTTTTTTCCCGAATGGCTTTGGAGGCCAGACGCTCGTAGTTTTTCACCCGGCGGATCAGCTCCAGATTTTGCTCGTCTACGACGCCGATCCGATGGGGCGTGCAGCCCTTTGGCCCCACCTCACAGGTGACCTCCACCACATCGTCCGGGCGCAGGCCGTCAATGGCGTTGCCGTTTGGCACGCAAAGGATCATGGGGCCGGTTTGGCCGCTTTGGGCGTTTTCTATGAATTTCAGCGCCACACCGGCGTAGCCGCCGTCATCTTCTTCATAAATATTAAAGTGCCAGGGCTGGCTGCGTTTCTCGCCGGTCTCGCTGGCCATATAGCTGCCCTCTCGCATACCGTACCATTTATTGAATACCGCCAGGCAGCCTTCAAAATCGTTTTCAATATCCATTTGGCGCAGCTGGGCGGTCATTTGCCGGTTGATATCCAAAATCTGTTCACCACGGGTCTGGGGCGCTTTCAGAATATTGGCTACCGCCTGTTCCCGGTAGTAGAAGTAGTAGAGATATTCGTTGAGCACCGCGCCCCGATCCCGCAGCAGTTCTTTGGAGAAGTAGCGCATATCGCTGTTCTTGTAGGCGTCATCGTTCTCGATCAGATCGTGCAGAATCTCTTTGCCGTTTATGGTGATGCTTTTGAAGTAGGACAGGTGGTTGAGCCCGTACACCTCGCCGGTAATGTTCGCCGGGTTCGCCCCGTACAGCAGGGCAAAGGAGCGGAGCATGCCGGAGGGCGCGTCGCAAATGCCGTAGGTAAAATCGTAGCCCATATCCCGCAGGGTTTGGGACACGACCCCGGCCGGATTTGTAAAGTTGAACACCTTTACGCTCGGCTTTGCATATTTCTTAATCAGCTCGCAGTAGGCAGCCAGCGCCGGTACGCTGCGCATGGCAAAGGACAGCCCGGCAGCGCCGGTGGTCTCTTGCCCCAGTACCCCGTGATCCAGGGCAATGCGCTCGTCCTTGGCACGCATTTCATCCTGCCCCACCCGAATGGTGGTGATTACATAGTTCGCGTCCCGCACCGCTTTCACCGGGTCGGCAGTGAGGGAAAAGCGCATTTCCGGGCACAGCAGGCGCGCTACATGCGCTGCCATACCGCCGTAGATGCGCAGCTTTTCCTCGTCATTGTCCATAAAACACAGTTCATCGATCCCCAGCCGCTTTGCCTTTTGGGCAATGCTTTTTGCCAGGAACATGGAGCGCACACCGCCTCCGCCAAGTACCGTGATCTTCATAGAACCCCTCCTGTTTCCCAGCGCGCTCGCGCCAAATTTCCAATCTTATAGTACCCAATTCACCGTCCCTTTGTCAAGATGCAATCTCCGCTCTTCCAAACCCGGGTATACAAAAACGCACAGACAAACTGCCTGTGCGTTTTTTTGTTTCACTCCTGCAAATTGTGCAGTATTACAGCTTCTCCAGCAAGGGGAGCAGATCCGGTAGACGGTGGATCTGGTATTCTACGGTGCCGTCGGTGGGGAGGGGCAGGCGGTTCGGGTTGTACCAGCAGGTGTGCATACCGGCGATTTTGCCGCCCAGCATATCGGAGGTCAGACTGTCGCCCAGCATCAGGCTCTCGCTGCGCTTTACGCCCGGCAGGCTGGCAAAGCAAGCGTCGAAAAAGCCGGGCTGGGGCTTATTGGCGCCTAAGTACTCGGAGATAAACACCCGGTCCAGCAGAGGCAAAATGCCGCTGTTTTTCAGCCGCCCTTCCTGTACCCAGCCGGTGCCGTTGGAGGCCAGACACAGGGTATAGCGCCCATGGAGGGCGGAGAGCAGTTCTTCTGCTCCGGGGAGAAAGAAGTGGCGGCTGCTCAGCCGTTCCATATAGTAGTGGTTCACTTCCTCCCGATCCAGATCGCTGCCCAGGTGGGTCAGCAGCAGGTCAAAGCGGCGGTAGCCGATCTCCGATCGTTGCACTTTGCCTTGCTCCAGCAACTTCCACTGGGCGTCATTACCGGCACTGTACAGAGCCAAAATCTCATCTGAATAGGGCAGGGTGTAGTGGCGCATGGTTTCCTCCAGTGCCACTTGTTCCGCCTGCTGAAAGCTGAACAGCGTATCGTCTAAATCTAAAAAAATCGTGGTGATCATAGCGAGCTCCTTTGGCTCCAGTATAGCACAGCTGCCGCAGGGTGTGCAAGTCCCAAAAAACGGACGGCAGCTTGTATGCAGGCGCATTTTATGGTATGCTTTTCACCAAGGAGGTAGAGGAATGGATGCAATCAATTTGATTTTATTTGCGGTGCTTTTTGTGCTGCAGGTGGCGATCCTCATTTTGCTGCTGCGCCGCCGCAGTGGGGATGCAGGGCACCAAACGGAGCTGCTGGCGCGGCAGCTGCAAGCCCAGGACAATGAGCGCCGTGCCCAAATAGAGCGGTTGGAAGCGGCAGTGCAGACTTTGCGGGAGGATAACTACCGTCAGCAGGTGAAGCTGCTGGAGCTGGTCCAGAACCAAAGCGACAGCCAAACCCGGCGGTTGGGAGCCTTTATGGCAGAGATGCAAAAGAGCAATGAGCAAAAGCTGGACCAAATGCGTCAAACGGTGGACGAAAAACTGACCGGCACCCTGAACACACGGCTGAATGCCTCGTTCCAGACGGTGTCCCAGCAGCTGGAGAGCGTGTACAAGAGCCTGGGCGAAATGCAAAAGCTGTCCTCCGGGGTAACGGAAAGCGTCAACGGGTTGAATCGGGTGCTTACCAATGTAAAGAGCCGAGGCACCTGGGCGGAGGTGCAGCTGGGCAATATTTTAGACCAGACGGTGCCGGGTATGTATGATACCAATGTGGCCACCAATCCCAAGTATAACGGTCGCGTAGAGTTTGCGGTGCGGATCCCGGCGGCGGACGGCAGCGGTCACGCCTGGCTGCCCATTGATTCCAAATTTCCTATGGAGGATTATGCACGCTTGACCGCAGCGGCTCAGGCCGGGGATCGACAAGGCATGGAAAGTGCCCAAAAGGCTCTGGAGCAGCGGGTGCGTGACGAGGCCAAGCTGGTGCGCCAGTACATTTCTGCTCCGGAGACCACACCCTTTGCGGTGCTGTATTTGGCCACCGAGGGGCTGTATGCGCAGATTTTGGGCAGTTGCAGCGGACTGGCGGAGAAGCTGCAGCAGCAGGGCATTTTGCTGGCCGGGCCTACCACGGTGACAGCGCTGCTTAATGCGCTGGCGATGGGCTTTCGCACCCTGGCCATCAACCGCAAAGCCACGGAGGTGTGGCAGGTGTTGGGCGCTGCTAAAATGCAGTATGAGAAGTTCGGAGACCTGCTGCAAAAGGCACGCAAAAAGGTGGATGAGGCCGGCAAGGTGCTGGACGAGGCGGATCACCGTAATGACATCATTCAAAAGCACCTGCGCCGGGTGGAGACGCTGGACGAGCCGACGGCAGCGGAAGCGGTACCGGAATTATTTGACTGAACAAACCCGATAAAAAGGGCGCCTGCTTACAGCAGACGCCCTTTTGCTTTACGCATACGCTTTGATAATTTCCCGTATCATACGAACATTGTCCTTGGTGTGCAGGGCGTTTGGAGCCTTGTATTCCAGCAAACAACAGGGAATGTTCAGCTTTTTGTGTACCCAACCGATGGCGTAGCCTTCGTTTGCGGCATAGACGCCGTCTTTCACTTTGTTTAAGTGCAGGGTGCGATTGACGATTTGGCACAACTTTTTGGTGCCTAAGGTTTCGTTAAGCCAGCCGTGGGCATTGATGTACACATTGGGCTTGCTGCGGAGAATAAAGTCTCGCAGGGCACGGGTCTCTTTGCCCTTAAACGGACCGAAATCCCGGTTTATATCAATATGCGCGGCGGTGCAGCGCCCAAAGGCATTCTTGCCGGAGCGTTGTGCGTTTTTGCCGGCAATGGCACCGTCCGGATTGGCGCAGGGTACAATAACCAATCGGTAATTGCCCAATTCCTTCGGGTGGGAAGCAAAGTGGGCGATCAAGTGGTTGGCAATGGCAGTCAGACGCTGCCCGTCTCTGGCATAATCGTCCTCAAAGCCGTGGATGGCAAAGTCAATAAACAGCGTCTTTTTGTACTTGCCGTTTGTCGGGGTGATGATATAGCCTTCCAAATTGCGATTTTGTACGGATTTGCCATAAACCACTTGGGTCACATGTTTGTGGTCTAAGGCCAACTGTGCGGCATTTGCATTCAGCGGCAGTGCCTTGTTTTGTACGCGAACGGTAATCTGTGCCGTAACACCATTATAGGTGCGTACGGTCAGTTGGGTTTTGCCTTTGGATTTGCCGGTAATGTAGCCTTGTTTGTTGACTGTGGCAATGGCAGAATCACGGGTCTTATAAGTGACGGTGTAGGCTGCGGTGCCACGGGCAAATTGCAACTTTATCTTATGGTTGTTGGCGCCCTTTTGGATAACCACATCGCCGCCTTTGACGGCTAACTTGGTGGGTGCGGCCTTAACCGTAACGGTGCAAGCGGCGGTTTGGCGTCTGTAACGCACGGTCACTTTGGCTGTACCGATTTTCTTGGCGGTAACCACGCCGGATTTGCTAACGGCCAGTACGCTTGTGTCTGCTGAGCGATAGGTGCAGTCGGTAGGGTGGATACGAGAATTATTGAATTGAATACAAGCGGCTTTTTCGCCTAAGCCCAGCGCAACGGTGGTGCGCTTTAATGTTAGATTTTCTGCAGCATAGGCTGTGCAGGTGTTGCTGAGCAAAAACATAAGCAGCAATAGTGCTGCCGCTATGGAAGTGCGGTGCTTCATAACAGAATCTCCTTCTTTTCTGATTTGGCAGCGACCCGGGTGCCACTACTGTAACAGTGTATCATTTCTTGCAAAGTGTGACAAGTTGTTTGCGTTTTTTGCCGTATTTTGATATTTGCGTTTATACGCTGCGGTTTTGTGTACGGCAAAGTGCTGCAAAATTGTGCCGCAAATGCAAAAAAATTTGTTTTTGCGTTTATTGCGCCGCTTTAGACTTTGTGGTAAAATAAAGCCGAGGTATTTGATTATGGAGCATCTTTGGAAACAGAATTTGCGGCAGATTGAGCCGTATGTGCCCGGGGAGCAAAGCAGTGACCCGGATCGGATCAAGCTCAATGCCAATGAGAACCCGTATCCACCGGCCCCCGGCGTGGAGGCGGTGCTGCGCAGTTATGATCCGGCAGCGCTGTGCCTGTACCCGGACGCCAACGCCCGGCTGCTCAAGGCGTCCATTGCCCGCCACTACGGCGTGGCGCCGGAGCAGGTATTTGTGGGCAACGGCTCGGACGATGTGCTGGCACTGGCATTTCAGTCCTTTTTTAACAGCGACAAGCCCATTGCCTTTCCGGATATTACTTACAGCTTTTATCCGGTGTGGTGTCGGTTGTTTCACATTCCTTTTGTGACCTACCCGCTGACGGCGGATTTTCGCATGGATCCGGCGGATTACGCGGCGCCTAACGGCGGCGTGGTGCTGCCCAATCCCAATGCCCCCACCTCTATCGGTGAGGACTTGCCCTTTGTGCAGGCGCTCTTGGAGGGTAACCGGGATGCTGTGGTGATTATTGATGAGGCCTATGCGGACTTTGGCGGTGTCAGCGCCGTGCCGCTGCTGGCGGACTATCCCAATTTGCTGGTGTGCGGCACATTTTCAAAATCCCGCTCTCTGGCCGGGCTGCGGCTGGGCTTTGCCATCGGCAGCCCAGAGCTGATCGGTGTGTTGGAAGCAGTGAAGAATTCCTACAACAGCTACACGGTGGACAATTTGTCTTTGCTGTGCGGTGCGGCTGCTATGGATGATGAGGCGTATTTTGCCAAGACCACGGCGGCGGTGATAACCACCAGAGAGCGGGTGCGCCGGGCGCTGGAGCAGATGGGCTTTTCCGTATTGCCCTCCCGCACCAATTTCCTTTTTGCAACGAAGGACGGCGCGTCTATGCGGGAACTGTTCCTCTATTTGAAGCAAAGACATATTTACATTCGCTATTTTGATCTGCCGCGGATTGACAATTATGTGCGTATTACCATCGGTACCGACGCGCAGATGGACGCATTTTTGCAGGGAACGGAGGCTTTTTTGCGTGGAGAATAAAAAAGTTGCGCTGATCTTCTTGTATTTTATCGGTGCCATTCAGCTGGTGGCCGGTGTGTACACCCAGCTGGTGGGGTTGTTTCATTGGGACTTTATGTCCCTGTTCCCGGTGGTGGAGATGGGCACCCAGCAGATCTTGTATTTGAATTTGCTGGCGGTGTTCCTGGTGACCACGCTGATCCATATTGTGGTGGCGGCACTGGTGAATGACGGCAGCTACGGCCCACTTGATGTGCTGCGGGCTTGCCCGCCGCTGACCGTCGTGGTGCCGCTGGTGCTCTTTGGCATTTCCATTTATACCACTCTGGGCGCTACCTCGGCGGGGGAGCGGGTGTTCTGCCTGGCTGTGTCCGCTTTGTATATTCTTGCCTGCTATATTAGCGTGGGCTGCATTGCCGCTGTGCGAGATATGGAAGATTAAACAAGAAAACAGACAGAAAAGGACCTCTGTGTGCCAAACACAAAGGTCCTTTTTTATGCTTTATTTACCGAGAAAGAGTACCAACAGCAGTGCCACTACGGCAATACCGCCCAAGGCGGCAAAAATTTTAACTGCTCGGGAAATGGCGTCGTACACATTGGTGGGCATGATTTGGAAGAAAGCAAAATGCAGCGGCTCTTGCAGCTTTTTGCCTACCAAGTCCCGGTAGCGCAGGTCCTGGGTGGACAGGCTGCCGTCCCGGTGCAGCGCAATGGTGCGCACGCCTCGATCCAGTCCCGGGCCGTACACATGGAACCCGGCACCCTGGGTGTAGCCCACATCAATGCCGCGAATGTCACCGTGGAAGGCGTTGTTGTGGTCGTGGCCAAAGTACAGACCCTTTACATCGCCCTTTTCGCAGAAGGCGTCAAGCTCGCCGCTGTTCTCCTGGGGATCAGCAGGCGACTCTTTCATAAAGCCCGCTTTGTCTACCCGCTTTCTGTTTAGTACAAACCACTCCTTGGCGTGGGTGCGGAAGCCCTGTACCGCGCCTTTGGTGGACTTTTTCACCTGCGTGAGCAGGTCAAACACCTCACACACGGGAATGTGCTGAATGACAACGGAGGGAATGGTGTGGCCGTATTGTTTTTCATAACTGTCGCGTACGCCCCGATACCAGTCAATCTGGTTTTGGTGCACATGGTCGTAGCCCACTTTCAGGCTGGAATGGCTGTCGATCAGGTAAAGCAGATAGCCGGGCCGGTCGCCGTCGGCGATCTCCAGCACGCAGTTGCCCACACCGTCCACGCCGGGCGTATCCTCCCCGATAAAACCGGGGATCTCTTTGTAGATTTCAAACTGGGCACGGTTGTCCAGCCCCACCTGCCGATCGTGATTGCCAAAGCAGATGGCAAAGGGCAGATGCCGCTCCACCACCGGGGCGGTCAGCTCTTTCAGTACCCGGCGCACTTGGTTTACATCACCGTGGAACCCGCGCCCCCAGATCTGGTCACCGCTGTATACCACCAGGTCCGGCTCCTCTCGATCCAAGGCGGCGTTGATCAGCGCCAAGGTGTCCGGGCTGACCTTGCGGCCCTCTTGCGTGTCTGCAATTTGCAGGATCTTAAAGGTGTCGTTCTTGAATGTCAACTTCATATTTATTCTCCGTTCTCAGGAATTTTGCCTTTTTTCTAATTTTAACACAAGAAAGCCTTGACGGCAACGCTTTTTCAAATTATAATATGAAGTGCTGTTACGGCAAGTACATCCGCCCGTGGCGAAGCTGGATATCGCAGCAGATTCCGATTCTGAAGGCCGGGGGTTCGAATCCCTCCGGGCGGACCAAAAGAGACAAACAAGTCTAAAAAGCTTGTTTGTCTCTTTTTTATCCCACGAATAATCGAATATTATGTGTTTTGGAGCGATTTTAATAGAAAATCGCTCCATTTTTATGTTTAAATCAAAGATCAACTGAACTAACTCACTAATATGTAGGTTTTACTTTTTTGCAATCCCACTAATATTTGTGTTTTATATTGAAACCTTACTTCAAACATATTATAATTAGAAAGGAAACAAAATCTATGAAATTATCATTAATCGAATCCCGACTTTTCGGAAGAATCTGTTATGGCTTTAAGAGAGACAAATATGGATTTGTTGAAATCGTGCCCGAACAGGCAGAAGTTGTAAAAACTATTTTCAGAATGTACAGAGAAGAAAATAGTTTAGAGGATATCCAAAAATACCTATTAAGCCGCTCCATTTCCTCTCCGTCCGGAAAGGCAAAATGGAGCAGAGATGTTCTCAACAAACTTCTCAATAATGGAAAATACACAAGAGGTATAATTGATTTTGAAGAATACTGTGAAGTGTATTTTTTAAAAGAAGGAAATTGTCGGAATCCTAACAAAGCGAGAGTGAAGAAAACATATGCCGAGAGCAACGAAAGAGGAACTGGAATGGGCATACGCAGTGACACGGGAGAAATTTTTAGAGCGTGTGAATAAGAAGTTTCCCATCAAGGCTGATGATTGGAACCGTTATTTAGACGGTATCTTTGAACTGATTTCAAATGACGAAGCCCCACTGTATGAGCCAAAAATGAATGCGTATTTAGAAGAAACTGTAGTAAAGTATCTGCATCCGTCCGATGATTATGTTTCATTAACGGATATAGCACGAAAATATGATGCGGCCAATCCAAGTTACTTAATACAAAGCTGGCTGAGAAGCCGCAACACGGTTGAGTTTCTGGCAACATGGGAAAGAAAGCATAATTCGAATTTTAATGAAGATGCTTTTCAAAGAATAACAGTCGATGCCAAAACTCCGCAGTTCACCTTGACGCCAAAGAAATGGATTGACCTGACAAATGCTATTGGCATAATATCCAAGCAAGGTAAAAGCGGCGGGACAATGGCTCATCCGTTTATTGCTTGCGATTTTGAGATGTGGAATGATGCAGAGTTCAGATTTGAAGTGGTGAGATTTTTTATCAGTTCAAGAACGGAAATACAAAATGAAATCGAGTAACCGGAGAATAATGATGGACAATTTAGAGTGATTTTTCAAGTTAAAATTAAGGAGGATTAATCGTGGATAGTATACAGGAACAATTATTGTTTACCACATTGAGAATTGAATGTTTTGATAGCAGTAACAGGCTATATTCAATGGGAACCGGTTTTTTGCTTCAAAGGCCAGTCGATAAAGATAAGTGTAAGATATATCTTGTCACTAACAAGCATGTGCTAAAAGATGCAGAAGCAATTAGAGTAACATTTACCAAGAATAGAGATGAAAGTCCGGATATTGGCAATACGCTTAGTATCCCAATAAGTGATAGTAAGAAATACATCGCTATGCACCCAAATCCTAAGGTTGATGTTGCGGTTCTTGAATGTACAGGACTTTTTAATCTATTTCAGGGTCAGTTATATTTTTAAAGCTGTGTCATATGATATGTTGGCGGATTTTACTGAACCTGAGTTATCAGTGGCAGAGAATGTTTATTTTGTTGGATACCCAGATAATAGATATGACAAAACGAACAATCTACCACTAATTAGAACAGGGCTTATTTCGAGCCATCCCAAACTTGACTACAATGGAGATCCGGTCTTTATAATTGATGCGCAAGTATTTCCCGGATCCAGCGGGAGCCCCGTCTATATTGATCTAACATATGAGAACTTTAAAAATGGGCAAATAGCGATAGGAAACAAAAAAATAAGGTTGTTAGGTATTGTTGCACAGACTATGGTTCGAAATAATCAGTTGCAGGCGGTTCCGACGGGTACAGCTTATGCTACACAAGAAGTGCTTGGTTTGGGAATTGTTTTTAAATCTACAACGATAAAAGAATTAATTGATAGTATGCCGACAGACAATTGATATCTTCTGCACACCCTTCGGGTGTTCAAATCAAGACAGCGAAAACGCAAAAACATCTCTATTGTCTTGTCTTCACATAAACGCGGCAAGCGTCTTTACGATGCTTGCCGCGTTTTATTTTTTTGCCACTTGCCGGCGCATATATTGGTAAAAAAGTACACGATAATAGCGCCAACAGGCTGGACGGCTTTGTGAATAGGCGGTTTGATTCTTTTCCATTAGATATAAGAGAGTTCTTGATTTCATCCGGAAGCTATGTTATACTGAGTATGAACGAACGGTCAGTAAAGTTAGAAACGAATAACTAGAAATTTTGGAAAAACTGACCGGGTGCCGTTCTTGCCGATTTTGCCCCCTTTTTTGAATTTTGAACGGAGGTAAGAAGATGAAAACAGGAAAGAAACGACTCACAGGTACGCTTTTGGCGCTTTGTGCCGCTTTGTTGGTGCTTTGCATCGTGCTTGCCATAGGATGGAGCAAGACGGCAAAAGCCGACGCAGTATTGCCGGAGGTGCGGAACAACGGCACGGCGGTTCAGTGGAAATACAGAGATGAAACCGATTGGCGCGACCTTGTGGCGCTTACCGAGCTGCGGGGCGCTGCCGGAGAAAACGGAAAGAACGGTACAGACGGTAAGAACGGAATAAACGGTACGAACGGCAAAGATGGTATGAACGGCGTTGACGGCAGGGACGGAGCCAACGGCGAGAATGGCACCGACGGTAAGAACGGAATAAACGGTACAAACGGCAAAGACGGCATTAACGGCATTGACGGTACAGACGGGCAAAACGGTATCGACGGAAAAGACGGCACAGATGGCGTCAACGGCAAGGACGGCAAAAATATAGAAGTGCAGCGAGCCGAAACGCACATACAGTGGCGTTATGAGGGCGGCGAGTGGCAGAACCTTGTGGCGATCGCCGATATAGAAGGCCCTGCCGGGCAGAACGGTAAGGACGGTGCAAACGGAAAAACGGCGGAATTCCGCGTAAGCGAAAATATCCTGCAATGGCGCTATGTCGGCGATGAAATATGGCTGAACCTGTACGACCTTACCGCATTAAAAGGTGCGGATGGCAGAGACGGCGTTGACGGCAAGGATGGCATAAACGGAAAAGACGGCGCCGCCGGTAAGGACGGCACCAACGGGCAAAACGGTAGGGACGGCAAAGACGGTAAAACACCTTTTATCGGCGAAAACGGCAACTGGTGGATCGGAGACATCGACACCGGCGTAAAAGCCGCAGGCATTGACGGCACAGACGGTGTTGACGGCGACAAGGGCGAAAAGGGCGACCCCGGCGAAAAAGGCGACAAGGGCGACAAGGGCGACAAGGGCGACCCCGGTCAGAACGGCGGAAGCTTCGGGTACTTTGCAGCAAACGGCAGAGTATACAGTTGGGGAACACCGCTTCCGTTCAATGTAAAAAAAGAAAGCGGAGATTTGATCTCCTATGACGCATCAAGCAAAACAATCACCCTTTCAAAAGGTCACACATACAGTATGGTGTTCAGCGGAACGGTTATGATCAGCGCTAACGGTAACTATAAGCTGTGCGGTGCATCACTCATTGACGGATATAACAGTTCTGAAATGATGCTTGAGACGCGAACCTATGTGAGTATGATAGATGACGGTCAAGGTGCAAGACTTGGTATGTCGTATAACACGATATACCGTTCCGAAGCGGATATTGCTTTGACATTTCAATATACGAATATGCTCTTCCAGAATACCAATTTTACCGAAAGTCAGTACAACATAACCATTATTGCTCTTGACTGAGCCGACCTATACGAAAACGGAGGTAGCAAGAAATGAAAAAACGAATACTCAGTATCCTGCTCGCCCTATGTATGCTGTTCTGCCTTGTGCCGACTACGGCGTTTGCCGCGGACTGCGCGGAGGATCTGGTAGACCCCGTGATCTGGATTCACCTCAGTTCTGATGGCGGCGGCTACTATGACGTTCTAAATGGTACATGGACGGCGGCGGATTTCTTCCAGCCGGGCAAGGCGCCAAAGGGAGCGAAAATCACTGCGGTCACGCCGCCTACTTCTCCCTCCATTCCGGTTAGTGTGAATGTAAACAGCGACGGTACGCTGAACTGCACGAAAACCGAAAACACCACGGAACCAGTACCCAAATCAGAGACCTATACCGTCACCATCACCAGCGATGACTACGCGCCCATTTCCGCTCCGCTGACCGTGCGCCAGTATCTCAATGCAGGCTTTAGGGGACCGGTCTATTTCGATGATGAGTTGCTCTACGGAGATACCTATACTTACACGTGCCGGGTGAATAACCCCGGTGAAAACGGCGTCTGGTCCGCGCTGATACAGGACCCCCAGATGTTTGAAATTTATAAAGAGACCACCGACACCACCAGCGAACCGGGGAAGTCTATCTACACCGTCCACATCCGAGCCATCAAGGCAGGCGCACGCATAACTTGTATCGACTTTCTGTATGTTTCCGATACGACAATGGCATCGTCTAAAGTTTCCAGGGGGGCTGTCACCGGCGGTGCTGTCCGTACGCGCCCCCTCACCGTGACGGCTGGCAGCGCAACCATCACCGAGGGCGATGCGCTGCCAACAGACCTTGTGACCTGTACCGGCCTGCTGGACAGCGAAGGACGCAAGGACGACCGGGATACCGTACTGGACAATGCTCTGGGCTACCAACTGCTTGACGCAAACAACGAGGAAGTCACGGCGGCCACGGCACGCAATATGCCCGGAACCTACACTGTTGTTCCCGCTGCCACCCTCAAATCCGGCTGGGGCGAGCGGTATTCGCTTAACAAGGTCAACGGCACGCTGACGGTGGAAAGTCAGCCTGACGAGCAGTTTACCCTCGCCCCCGGCGGC
>ERZ772880.1655-NODE-1655-length-18592-cov-4.272698_pt1 | contig 18592 bp, 14 predicted proteins | sample MGYA00580577_ERZ772880 | MGnify/ENA primary metagenome ERZ772880 (study PRJEB29015, sample SAMEA2737705) | human gut metagenome | biome: human gut; feature: human-associated habitat; material: faeces | place: China | collected 2012 ... | reverse complement strand
GCGTTCCGCGGGCGGCCATTGGCCGCCCCTACATTCAAAATTCAAGAGATTTTAGATCATTGCAAAAGATTCTGCGTGCGGCAGAGGGCGGCATAGGTGCCGTTCAGGGCCGTCAGCTCCGCGTGCGTGCCCTGCTCGGCAATCTTCCCGTCGACGATGACGACGATGCGGCTGGCGGCGCGGATGGTGGAAAGGCGATGGGCGATGATGAGCGTCGTGCGGTTCTTGGCCAGCTCGTCAAAGGCGTGCTGGATCTTGGCCTCGGTCATGGAGTCGAGCGCGGAGGTCGCCTCGTCAAGGATCAGGATGGACGGATCTTTCAGGAAGACGCGGGCGATGGAGATGCGCTGCTTCTGCCCGCCAGACAGGAGCGTGCCGCGCTCGCCGACGTAGGTGTCAAAGCCGTCGGGCATCGCCATGATGTCGTCGTAAATTTCGGCGCGCTTGGCCGCGGCGACGATCTCGTCCATGCTTGCGTCCGGGCGGCCGTAGCGGATGTTCTCGAGGATGGAATCGGCGAAGAGGAAGACGTCCTGCTGGACGACGCCGATGGCGCGGCGGAGGCTCTGCTGCGTGACGGCGCGGACGTCCTGCCCGTCGACGCGGATAGAGCCGCCAGTTACATCGTAGAAGCGCGGAATGAGCTGGCAGAGCGTGGACTTGCCTCCGCCGGACGGCCCGACAACCGCAATCGTCTCGCCGGGGTTGACATGGAGCGAGACGTCGTGCAGAACGTCCAGCTCGCCCTCGTAGGCGAAGCTGACGTGGTCGACGTCAATCGCGCCGTTGACCTTCGAAAGCTCCTTCGCATCGGGTGCATCATCCAGCGCGGGTTCGGTGCGCATGATCTCGACGAAGCGCTCGAGTCCTGCCGTGCCGTTGGCGAACATCTCGGCGAAGTTCGCCAGCTTGCGGATCGGGTTGACGAACGTGGTGATATAGAGCGTGAACGTCAGCAGGTCGACCACGTCCATGCGTCCCTGCATGATGAGCGCACCGCCCACCGTCACAACCGCAACGGAGAGGATGCTGAGGAAAAACTCCATGCTGGAGTTGAAAATGCCCATCTCCTGATAGAAATACTTCTTGGAGCCTTTGTACGTCTCATTCGAGCGGCGGAACTTCTCCGCCTCGACCGCTTCATTGGCGAACGCCTTGGCTGTGCGCATGCCGGAGAGGCAGGATTCGATGTCGGCATTGATGACGCCGACCTTCTGCTTGACGAGGCGCGAGGCGCGGCCCATCGCGCGGCGGCGCGACATGATGACGAATACGGCGACCGGGATGAGCACGCAGACGACGAGCGCGAGCCGCCATTCGATTGTGAACATGACGATGAGCGCGCCCGTGATCGTGACGATGGCGATGAACAGATCCTCGGGGCCGTGGTGCGCCAGCTCAGTGATCTCAAAGAGGTCGGTGGTCAGGCGGCTCATCAGATGGCCGGTGCGGTTGCGGTCGTAAAAGTCGAAGCCGAGGGTCTGCATGTGGGTGAAGAGCGCCTCGCGGATGTCAGCCTCGACGCGGATGCCGAACGTATGGCCCCAGTAGGTGATGACATAATAGAGCAGAGAGCGGATGACGTAGGCCAGCACGACGATGCCCATGACAATGAAAAACGTCTTGTATTGCAGATTGGGCAGGAGCGTGTTGATCGCCTTGCGGGAGATGACCGGATAGGCCAGGTCGACCAGCGCAACAAATAGCGCACAGACCATGTCGAGGAAGAACAGGCCTCGATGCGGCTTAAAAAAAGAAAGGAAGATCGAAAACATTCCTTTCTGCTGATAGTCTTTGGTTGTCATGCGAAGTTCTCCAATTTCTTTCTGGTAATTTGTTTTCTATATTATATCGGAGCGCGCAGGGAAAATCAAGCCGCGCGGCGGTTGCTTTTTCCCGGCCTTGCGGGTATCATAGAATAAATGAGGTGAGGCAATGGAAATTCTGGAGCAGAACGCGGCGTACGTCGTGTGCGTGAAGCCAGCCGGCATCCCGTCGCAGGGCGAAGGGCCGGAGGCCATGCCAGCGCGGCTGGCAGCGGAGCTGCGCGCATTGTCAGCGCAGCCGGCAGCGCATCCGCCAGCGGGGCCGAGCGCATCGCCAGCGGAGCCGTCATTGGGGCTGCATGGCGAAATTTATCCGGTGCACCGGCTCGATCAGGCGGTCGGCGGCGTGATGGTCTACGCCCGGACGAAGCAGGCCGCGGCGGCGCTCTCCCGCGCAATTCAGGAGGGACGGATGGAAAAAGAATACCTCGCTGTGCTGACAAAGCCGATGGCCGAGCCACATGGAACGCTCCGCGATCTATTATACCACGACCGCGTCAAAAATAAGACCTATGTTGTAAAACGAAAGCGGAACGGCGTGAAAGAGGCCGTTTTGGACTATGAAACATTGGCGTCCGGCGCGGAGGGGACGCTCATACGCGTGCATCTGCACACCGGGCGGACGCACCAGATCCGCGTGCAGTTCGCCTCGCGCGGCTGTCCGCTCGCGGGCGACGGGAAATATGGCGGCAAGGGCAGCGCGCCGCTGCTCTGGTCGTACCGCCTTGCCTTCCCCGATCCGCGCGACGGAAGAATGCAAACATTCGAAAAAAGTCCAGAAAATCCGCCCTGGGAAGCATTATTCGCGGAAAAGCAGCAGTGAAAACCACGTAACGAGGTTGCCGCCGTAGAAGTCAATCCCCTCTTTTTCTGCGAGGGCCGTGACGATGATGCCGTGGCTTTCCACGCAGGGGAACATCAGCTCCGGATGGCGGCAGGGCGCGTCCGGATAGGCGCAGTGCTCGCAGATGGCGCACGCCTCGGTGGACAGGGCCATGACATCCTTGACGTGCGGCTTCAGAATAGCGAGCGCCTCGCGCGTGACGGCCTCGTGCGGCGCGCGGGTGGCGAGCGTCTCTTCGAGGTTCGCAATGTCAGAGACCTCGGTCAGCGTGGTCAGATACAGCGCGTGCGGATAGGAAAGGCACCGCGCACGGCACTCCTCCACCGTCCCGACGGCGGGCGGGCAAGCCCATGTTTTTCCATACATAGGGCATTCCTGCTCACAGACGCGGCGGATGCGCTCTGAAAATTCCAGCTCTGCCGTCTCGATCCAGCCGTATTGGGCCAGCGGAAGGGCGGAGAGCTGCTGCTCGATCAGTTCCCGGTTCAAATGGCTCACCTCGCAAAATCTTTAACACGATTTTACACGATGCGCGCCGCCGCGTCAATGGGTGCAAAAAAGAATCAATGGCAGGCGAGCTGCGCAGTCCTGCCATAAAAAAACGCACCCGGCGCGGTGTGTGAGACGCCGGATGCGTTTTCACCCGCTTGCGCGGGCGAGAAAAGTATGATATACTTTTTGAAAAGTCTGCTCGGATGAAAGCAGGTCTCTCTTCTGCCACAAGTATTGCACGGCGCGGCGCATTTGTCACCCTACCGCCCCTTCCCATGGGGGAAACTTGTGGGAGAGAAGGACTCTACCGGCAGTAGAATTCTTTGAATTTTCAACGCATTTTAGATCATAGCGCAAGGAGGTCACCATGCAGGTCGAAGAAGCCGCCCTGCGGCGCACCGTTTCAAAGAATATCGCCGCGTACCGCAAGGCGCACAAGGATACGCAGATGGATCTGGCGGCGAAGCTGAATTATTCCGACAAATCCATCTCGAAGTGGGAGCGCGGAGAGAGTCTGCCCGACATCTATATCCTCACGCGCATCGCCGACCTCTACGGCATCACGGTCAGCAACCTCATCGGCGAAGAAGAGCCGCCGAAGGAGGATCGGCCCCGGTTCCACATGTTCATCCTGATTTTGTCGATCGCGCTGACGTTCGCGGTGGCAACGCTGATCTTCTTCCTGTTCGTCGTGTTTGCGATCCCGTATCGGGCGTGGCTGTTCTTCATCTACGCGATCCCGGTCGCGTCAATCCTCGCCATCGTGTTCACGAGCCTCTGGTGGGGCCTGCTCTGGCAGGGGATCTCCACGTCGCTGCTCGTCTGGTCGCTGGGCCTGTCGCTCTATCTGTCGCTGCCCGTACCGAATCTGGAGCTGATCTTCCTCGTCTGCGCGGCGGCGCAGGTGCTGGTCATTTTGTGGGAGCTGTTCCGCCGGTCCCTCGCGAAAAAATAGCCGTTTCAGGCGCCGTTCCGTGTGGGGCGGCGCCTTTTTGTAAGACTGCGGGCGGGCATTGGCTGTCAAAAAGGCCCAGCGTGTCGAAAAAGTCTTTTCGCCCCGCTGCCTGTCCAGTTTTCTGAACTTGGAAAGTTCAGAAAACTGCTTGATTGAACGCGAAAGGGGCTTTTTGCCCCTTTCACTCTTTCCCCGCTACTCTGTTGCGGGGCTGCATTTCATGGTTTTTTGACAGTCTCGGCCCCCTCTATCAAGAGGGGGCTGGCCGAGCGAAGCCAGGTCTGAGGGAACTTGAAAAACTTCTCCCCCCTGATTGCCTTCGGCAATCTGTCCCCCCCTCTATGAAGAGGGGGGCTTTCCGCTGCGGCGGAGTTGCGGGCAGAGTGTATTTCTATGGCGTTTCCCAGAACTGGCGGAAGGCCGTGGGGAGGGAGATGTCGCGGTCGAAACGGGCGGCGTCGACCCACGTGAGGCCGCCGTCCGGGGCGCTGACCTCGACGTAGTAGCACCGCAGCTGCCACGTGATGTGCGTGAAGATGTGCTGCTTTTCGAGCTGCTTTTTCAGCTCTGTGGGCCGGAGGCCCCACGTTTCAAGCAGCTCCAGCGCGGGCTGCGGCTCCAGAAAGCCGTCGACGTTCGGCAGCTCCCAGAGCCCCGCGAGCAGGCCCTTTGCAGGGCGCTTGCGGACGGCGGTACGGTCGCCGCAGGTCAGGAGAAAGACCGTTTTCTGCTCCGCACGGCGGGGCTTTTTCGCTTCTTTGACCGGGATGGTACGCCAGCGCTCCCCTTCCCGGCTTTGACAGAAGGCCGCGACCGGGCAAGGATCGCAATGCGGCGCGCCGTTCGGCGCGCAGATCGTCGCGCCAAGCTCCATGAGGGCCTGCGTCGCCTCGGCACACTGCCCGGTGGGGTAGATCTCCGCAAGGGCGGCGGTATAATCCTTTTTGACCGCGGGCTGTGTGACGGGGCGCTCGTCCGCGGTCAGGCGGGAGACGACGCGGAGGACATTGCCGTCGACGGCGGGCGTGGGCAGGCCGAAGCAGATGGAGCAAATTGCTCCGGCGGTATAGTCGCCGATGCCGGGCAGGGCGCGGATCTTGTCATAGTCCGTCGGGAACGCGCCGCCATAGTCCGAGACGATCTGCTGCGCGGCCTTTTGCAGGTTGCGCACGCGGGAATAGTAGCCGAGGCCCTCCCAGAGCTTGTGCAGCCGGTCGGGGTCGCACGCGGCGAGGGACGGAATGTCCGGAAGCTCGGCGAGGAAACGGGCATAGTAGCCCTTCACGGCCTCGACGCGCGTCTGCTGGAGCATGATCTCGGAGAGCCAGACGTGATAGGGTTCGCGGTCACGCCGCCAGGGCAGGTCGCGTTTGTTCCGTTCATACCAGCCGAGCAGGGGCGGGAGAAATGCGGGAGATAAGAGCATATTGGAAGTTCCTTTTTGAATTGCATTTTTTACATTGTACGCATTGCGGCAGCGCTTGTCAAATGGGATGCGGCGGTTTATAATGGAAGTAAATTTGAGGTGATTTTTTGGCATTACAGGACAAACGGTTATTTCTGCTCGACATGGATGGGACGATCTATCTGAGCGAGCAGCTATTTGACGGGACAATCGACTTTTTGAACTATGTGAAGCGGATTGGCGGGCGGTATCTGTTCCTGACGAACAACTCCTCGCGCGGGACGGACGCCTACATCGCAAAAATGAAGCGCCTCGGCATTGAGGCGTTCCCAGAGGATTTTCTGACGTCGGCGGACGCAGCGGTGGACTATTTCCGCCAAAATCCGTCGGAAGGAAACATCTATGTCTGCGGAACGGAGTCGCTCAAGGGCCAGCTCCGCGCGGCGGGGCTGCCGGTCGCGGCGAGTGCGGACGACCGGGTGTCGGCCGTGCTGCTCGGCTACGATACGGAGCTGACATATCAGAAGCTCGAGGACTGCTGCATTCTGCTCGGGCGCGGCGCGGATTACATCGCGACGCATCCGGACATGGTCTGCCCGACGTGGTATGGCAGCGCGCCGGACTGCGGCAGCTTCATTGAGATGCTGTTCACCGCGACCGACCGGCGGCCGAAGATCCTCGGCAAGCCGCAGCCGGACATGGCCCTCGCCGCGATGCGGCGCACGGGATATGCGCCGGAGCAGACCTGCATCCTCGGCGACCGCATCTATACGGACATCGCCTGCGGCGTGAACGCAGGCATCGACGCGGTCTTCCTGCTCTCAGGCGAGGGCGTGATGGCGGACATCGAAAAATACAACGTCCACCCCAGCTATGTATTTCAGAACATCCGGGCATTTTTGACGGAATTGGAAAAAGGAGAAGCGGTATGAAGCTCAACAACAAGCGTACCATCCTCGTCGGTCTGGCGTTCCTCTCCATCTGCGCGTTCTGGCAGATGTACGACAACATCGTCCCGCTGATCCTGACGCGGACATTCCACATGAACGAGACGATCTCAGGCCTCATCATGGCGGCGGACAACATCCTTGCGCTGTTTTTGCTGCCGTTTTTCGGGTCGCTCTCTGACCGGACGAACACGAAGATCGGCAAGCGGATGCCGTTCATCCTGTTCGGCACGGGCTGCGCGATCATTCTGATGAATCTGCTGCCGCTGATTGAAAACAGCTACTACGCCGCGCCGAGCACGGCGAAGACCGTCTCGTTCGTCATTGTGCTGGGTTTGCTTCTCATCGCGATGGGGACATACCGCTCCCCGGCCGTGGCGCTGATGCCGGACGTGACGCCGAAGCCGCTGCGCTCGAAGGGCAACGCGATCATCAATCTGATGGGCGCGGTGGGCGGCATTTTGTATCTGGCCATCACGTCGGTGCTCTATTCACAGTCGCGGCTCGAGGCCATCGAGGCCGCGGGCGGGCGCGTGAACTATCAGCCGCTGTTTATGATCGTGTCGTCCATCATGTTCGTCTCCATCGGCATTTTGTTCCTGACGATCAAGGAGCCGAAGCTGACGGCGGAAAATCAGGCGCTCGAGGCGGCGCACCCGGAATGGAACCTCGCGATCGAGGACTCCGCCGGGCATGAGGTCCTGCCCGCGCCGGTCAAGCGGAGCCTCGGCTTTTTGCTGGCTTCCATTGCGCTGTGGTTTATCGGCTACAACGGCGTGACGACGTGGTTCACGACCTACGTCAGCGAGGTCATGGGGCAGGGGCTTGGGGGCGCGTCGACGTGTCTGCTCATCGCGACGGCGGGCGCCATCGTCTCCTACATCCCGGTCGGGCAGATCGCCTCGAAAATCGGGCGGAAAAAGACCATTCTCGGCGGCGTCATCCTGCTGGCCGTGTGCTTCGCGCTCGGCTACGTGCTGACGACCGCGTATCAGAGCATCAATGTGATTATGTTCGTCGTGTTCGCGCTCGTCGGCCTCGCGTGGGCGGCTATCAATGTCAACTCGCTGCCGATGGTCGTCGAGATGTGCCGCGACAGCGACATCGGCAAGTTCACGGGCTATTATTACACGGCGTCGATGGCCGCGCAGGTGGTCACACCGGTTGTGGCCGGGACGCTGATGCGGCACATCGACTATCGCGTGCTGTTCCCGTATGCGGCATTTTTCGTAGCGCTCTCGGGCGTGACGATGTGCTTCGTGCGGCACGGCGATGCGAAGGCCGAGGGCAAGCGCGGCCTGGAAGCATTTGAGGAGATGGACGATTGATGCGGTATCTGGCTGCGGTCTTTCTGCTGTTGCTGCTTTTGACCGGGTGCGCGGAACGCGCCGCCCCGGCGCAGGAGCCGGAACCGGCGCATACGCATCCGGCGGAAACGCAGGATGCAGAAGCTCCGGAGGCAGTCGAAACGCCGGAAGATCCTGTAACACCGGAAGCTCTGGAAACGCCGGAAGCGGCGGACTATGGAGACGCTGCGTTTTGCGGCGGAATCACGCTGTTCGCCGGCGACCCGGTCGCCCGCGTGAACAGCGAGGAAGTGGCGATGGAGAGCGCACCGTTTTTTGAGGAGGGCGAGTTTTATGTGCCGCTGCGGTTCGCGGCGGAGACGCTCGGCTGGCACTATGCGGAGGACGGCGACACGATCACGCTCTCGGCAACAAAGACGTGGGAATGGGGCGCTGATTTCGCGCCGGACGGCGGATATTCCCTCCGGCCCTGCGACCCGGTCACGCAAGAGTTGGAGCTGACGGTCGGCGAACGGGTGTTTACGCAGAACGGCGACGCGGTCGAAAGCTGCTCGGCGGGGGTGCCGGTTCGGCGGGACAGCGTGATCTATCTGCCGCTGGACTTTTTGACGTTTTCCGACGGGGATGGACAGCAGTCCGTCCCATGGCTGTTCGGCGGCAGCACCTATGACCCAGAAGCGGGCTATGCGATCCTGAATGGGCAGCGGAACGAGGCGGGCCTTGGCGGCTTTGCCGTCTGGCAGAACTGGGACGAGCTGCCGGAGGTGCAGCGCGAGGGCTTTGCGGAGAGCGGGATGCTTGGACAAAGCTCGATCGGCGAATACAACGTCGTGGAATATATGCGCGGCGGGCTGCGCGTCCATGTGCTGCGGCCGATGACGGACGGGACGGAAGTTTCCGGCGACCACGACGGCGCGATCGTCGGCGTGTATACGTCCGACCCCAGCATCGCAACCCCACGCGGATTGCGGCCCGGCGATGCGTGGGAGAAGGCGGAGCAGGTCTACGACGGCAGCTTTGCCGACACGCTCTCGCTCCAGCTGGATGAAGACGACAACATCGTGGAGCTGGGCCTCCATTCGCCGTATTACGACATCCCGCCCGCGGGCTGCCGCACGATGGGCGAACAGCACCTGTTCCATGACTGGATGGCGCATCCGGAGAATGCGCCCGATAATTGGAACCCCGTCACAAAAGCCTTGGATGACTGACACAAAGAAGGAGATGTTGGTATGGTCATCGTATGGATCTTCGCGGTATTGCTCATTTTGTATCTGGTGCTGCTGCTTCTGCTGCGCTGCCGGAAGGGCAATGAAACCTGGGCAAAGCTGAAGCCGCAGCGCTATGCGCACCGCGGCTATCACGACAAGCCCACGATCCCGGAAAACTCGATGCCGGCGTTCCGCCGGGCGATCGAGCACGGATGGGGTGCGGAGCTGGACGTGCATCTGCTGCGCGACGGGACGCTCGCCGTGTTCCACGACTCGGACCTGAAGCGCTGCGCCAACGTCGAGGGGCAGATCGAAGATCTCGACCTCGAGGGACTGCGCAAGCTGCGCCTCGAGGGGACGGACGAGCAGGTGCCGCTGTTTGACGACGTGCTCGCGCTCTTCGAGGGCAAGCAGCCGCTCATCATTGAGCTGAAGGCTGCGAAGGGCAACCACCGCGCGCTGGCCGAAGCGGTCTGCAGGCGGCTGGATTCGTATACGGGCGATTTCTGCATCGAGTCGTTCGACCCGTTTGCGGTTGCGGATGTGCGGAAGCTGCGGCCCGGCATCTGCCGCGGGCAGCTGAGCATGAACTTTTTGAAGGAGCCGTCGGGACTGCCGTGGTATCAGCGGTTTTTGATGACGAACGTCCTGCTGAACTGGTACACGCGGCCGGATTTTCTCGCCTATCAGTTCTCTGACCGGGACAATTTCTGTCTGGACCTCGCGCGGCGCGTCTGGGGCGTGCAGGAGGTGAGCTGGACGATCCGCAGCAAGGAGGATCTGCTGGCATGTGAAAAGTTCGGCTCGATCGGCATTTTTGAGAAATTTGATCCGGAACAGTAACCAAAAACCGCGGCTCGGTGAGCCGCGGTTTTTGGTTTGCGGGCGGACAGGGTCGTCCGCCCCTACATGGTGCATCGCAAAACCGAAGGAACCGAGGAACCGCCCGGCAATGGATAGCCATTGCCGGGCGGCCTGCTTGGGTGAGGAGTCTCCGAAGAGATGGATCGGTTATTTTACGACCTTCTGAACAAAGTTCATCAGGATCACCGCGACCTCTGCGCGCGTGGCCTCGCCCTTCGGCGCAAGCTGCGCGCCGCTGCGGCCGGAGATCAGTCCGCTCGCCACGGCCCAGCGCATTGCGTCGCCGGCCCAGGTGCTGACCTGCGCGGCATCGGCATAGGCGGTCAGCTCCGCGCGGGCGCTCACGTCATAGCCGCAGGCCTTCGCATAACGGAAGAGGATGGCCGCCAGCTGTTCGCGCGTGATGGGTGCGTTCGGCGCGAAGCGGTTCCCGCTCAGGCCCTCGACGATGCCATTGGCACTGGCCCAGGCGATTGCATTGGTATACCACTTGCCGTTCAGCACGTCCGTAAAGCTGTTCGTGCCGGAGGCATCCGCACCGTCCAGCCGGTGGAGCACCGTGACGAGCATGGCGCGCGTCATCGGATCGTAGGGCGCAAATTCGTTGGCGGAGACGCCGGTGAACAGGCCCTGTTCCGCCGCGAACTGCACGCCGGAGGCGAACCAGATGTTCTGCGGAACGTCGCCGAACCGCTGGCGCGGAAGCTCGCTGTCCGGGCGCTGCGACGGCACTGCCGGAGTTCCGGTATTCGTGCCGGTGTTCGTGCTGGAGAGCTTTTCAATGACTTCGCTGCGCGTCTGCTTGCAGACGGAGCAGGTATAGACGCGCACGCCGGTGGAGACATAGGTCGGCTGCACGGTGACGACGCCCGCATCCCAGCTGTGCGGGGCCAGCGGCAGCTCGGCGCAGCCAATGACTGCATTGCAGTCTGTGCATTTCTGTCCAGCCTCGTGGCCCTTGATCGTGCAGGTCGAGGCGACTGCCGCGATGGGCTCCAGATGCGTATGGTTGTCCGGATCGACCGGGATGATCTCACCGCCGACGGTGAAACCGCAGCCATAGCCGCCAGAGGTAACCGTGCAGCGTTTCAGCGCGGTCGTGCCGGTGCTCACGCAGGTCGCGGCAACGGCAGGCTCTTCCTCAAATTTATGGAGACCGTCCTCTGTCGGGCACTGGACAAAGTGGAAGAGGATCACGTCGCCGTCTTTCAGATTGTACTGGCCGAGCGTGAGACCGTAGCCGTTGTCTCCGACCGGTTCCTTACCGTTGACGGTGTACATCCAGCCGGACCAGGCACCGTATTTCGGGTCGCCGCCGCTGAGCGTGACGTTGTTCGCGTCTGTGACACTGGACAGATAGCTCGCATCGCCGACATAGGTATACTGGTTATCGGTCAGGACTGTGGATACGGCGTCCCATGCGGTCTTGCCCGCATCGCTCATGGTTCCATAGCTTGCGCTGGTGGTATTGACAAAGCTGTGCTGCGTGGCGAGCGAGCCGTCGATGCTGACGGTGACCTTGACCGGCGTGGCCGGTGCAGGTGCGCCCTTCTCGCCCTTGACGGTGACGGTCACGCTGACGGGCTGCTTGTAGAACTTTGCAAAATCGGCATATGCGGGATCGTCTTTGAACTTTTCGTAGTACTTGCCGTAGACCGAGTGCGTCAGGAGGCTGTCGATCTTGATCTTGCTGTCATATTCCGGCTTGGTCACAAGCAGGTTCTCATGCGTGATCACAGCATTGTTGCTCGAACGGAACGTTCTGTACGGAATGCCGGTCTGGTTGATATCCGAGGTATCGTACAGATCGTCCACTTCTACGTACTGATATGTGTTATTATCCGCGGGATACACAAAGCGATATCCGTCGCCATCCGGAACGATTTCCTTAAAGGGCTGGAGTTTTACCGTCACATCGTTCTTGTCGGTGTTAGCGCCTTTGATGCCCGCCCAGTAGACATCGGAGGTGCAGACCTTTTTCATAAACGCCGCAGCCGCGTCGATCTCGCTCTGCTCCATGGGCAGGACGGTCAGTTCGATGCTCTGCTTGGCCAGAAGGGTGAACTGATCGAAGTCCGCAGCCGGTGCGCCCTCGGGGCGAAGACGGATCTGCGCGGTCAGCGTCACCTTCTTCGCCGGGTCGCCGGGCAGCGGGCGATAGACCGTCGCGCGCGCACCGTTGATGGTGATGACCGAGGGATCGCCGCTGAAGAAGCGGATCGGCGTTTTGGAGTTATCAAAATCCTTATACTCCGCGCCAAGATTGCTCAAATTGTCGCGGATAAAGGGTGCGTTCGGTACGAACACATCGCCCGCAACCGCATCCTTCGAAACGGTTTCGCCCGTGGATGCGTCCCGCAGCGCGTTCTGTGCGGTCAGCGCGGCGTTCAGCAGCTTGGTATAGTCCACCGGCGCGGCCTGCGCGGCCTTGACTGTCAGCGTATGTGTATCGCTGACCGTCAGGTCAGTTCTGCCGCTGTACGTCATCGTCAGTTTCAGGGTGACCTGTGTATCACTCTGCGCAGGTGTTACGGTCACCTTATAGGGGCTGTAAAACGGATAGCTGACCTTGCTGACTGCGAGGACGGCCTTGTTCTCGCTCGACCACGAGACCTCATACACCGTGTACAGATTCGTACCGTAGTCATAATCCGCCTTGTCCGGATCGACGTTCTCTTTGAGCGGATACCGCGGAAGTTTGTTTGTCAAGTCGTCGCTGCTGCTGACCTCGTCGGGCAGTCCGTCCAGGATCGCCTTGCTGGCCGCCCGCAGCGCGGCCAGCGCCTTTGCCTCGTCGAGCGAAAGGTTGAACAGACATTCCGTCGTCTCGCGGGTCGTGGTCTTGTAGGTAAGCACAAAGACCGGGCGGACAGTTCCGCTCGAAGATGTTGTTACGCCGTTGTTGTTCCACTTATATTCCAGTGTGCCGTCGTCGGAGACGCCGACATGGTTATAGCTGGAATGATTGTCCGAAGCGCCCGCCTTGACGCTGACGGTCACGTCGGTGATTCCGGCGGCGGTCAGCTTGGTCTGAAGCATGGTCAGCGCGTTCGTGTCTGTTCCGTATTTGGGATTATACGTGCCGGAAATGGCTGCCTCTGCCGCATTGAGCTTGGCCTCGGCCTCTTTTTCCTCCTCCGACCGCTGCTTCTGCCAGATGGCGTAGAGCTTGACCTCCTCGCCATCTTCGCTGCCTTCTTCCTCCCAGTCTTCGTTACCATCGTCCCATTCACGGTTGATGGTATCCGTATAAGTGGGTTTGGAAGCGCCGGAATAGGTTGCCCAGCCGGCGCACTCGAAACCTTCCTTCACGAAGGTACATTCATTCAGCTTGACATCTGTGTCGAAGTCTGCCCGCTGGTCGGCCATTGTACCCGTGCCGCCATTCGGCTGGAACTTGATGACATACTGCCGGTTGCGCCACTTGGCGATCAGCGTCACCTCAGTCTTGCCCTCGAAATCGGCCGCGGCTGCCTCGCTCAGCGCCTTGCCGAAGTTATCTGGTTTAGTCTCGTCCTTGAGATACCAACCTTCAAATACCTTGGAATACTGATAAGGCTTTGACAGCGTGGCCGCCAACAGTGCCTCTGCGCTGGCAAACGTCTTGTCCGAGACCGTGGAACCGCCGTTTGAGTCAAATTTGACCGTGATTTCGCCTTCGCTGGAATGAACCTGCGGGACGCCCCCTGCGGCAAGCGCAGTGGGCATCAGGCCGAGCAGCAGCACAGCGGCGAGCAGGAACGCGATGATTCGTTTCTTCATGCTTTTGTCCTCTCTATCTTCGTGAAATCATATATGTAAAGCCCCAGATCGGGGGCGGATCTCTCAGCAGGATGATTTGTCGTTGGCGTTCTGCCAACGACAAAATGCCCCGGGGCATTTCCATCGATGATTGGTTGTTTCATTGATTGTTCGCCGGACTTCTGGCGCTTTTTGTCCCCATTTGGGTACAAAAATACCGCCCGGCCGTTGGCCGCGCGGAAACGGGCGCAGAGACTGCGTCGATTTCGGCTGCGGTGACGGCACAGCACAGGACAGCGGCTCGGCGTATCTGACTCATCCCTCTCGGGCATCACAGTGACCGACTCGCGGGGCTTTGCACCCCATTCCGCCTGCGGACTTTTGCGAAGTCCGCACGCCTCTGTCCTTCTCTGTTCGAATTTTATATATATTAGTATATCAAATCGACGAAAAAACGCAAGCTCTTTTTTCGAAATTCTGTGGAAACGGTACTTGCATTTTCCTCTGCTCTGTGCTATATTCTTTTTACACAAGAAAGTTCGAATTCTCGCCGGTTTTTTACAGTTTGAGTTCTTTTACAAAAGTTTAAGTCCTCTATCCGGCGAATTCCGAAGACATGGAGGTATTGCTATGAAACATATTGGTCTGTTTGCCGCCGGCGTCCTGTTCGGCACTGCCGGTCTGAAGCTCCTTGGCAGCAAGGACGCGAAGAAGGTCTACGCCCACACCACCGCCGCCGCGATCCGTGCGAAGGACTGCGTCATGAAGGCCGTCACGAACGTCCGCGAGGGCGCGGAGGACATTTACGCCGACGCGAAGGACATCAATGCCAAGCGTGCCGAGACAGAGGCCGCGGCCGTGATCGAGGACGCACCGGTCGAAGAAGCGTAAGGTATCACACGCAGAGCCGCGCGGCGCGCGCGGCTCTCGTTTTCCATTTGCGAGGTTCATACTATGAAATGTACGATTTTACATGAATCCAGAGGGCGCATCCGCGTCCATCTGGCGTGCCGCGCGATGTCGCTGCGCGAGGCGGATGTGCTGGAATACTATCTGCGCGCCGTGCCCGGTGTGGTGGACGTCAAGGTCTTCGACCGGACGCAGGACGCCGTTGTTTCCTATCAGGACCGCCGCGCCGCTGTGGTGCAGGCGCTGGCGGCCTTTTCGTTCCAACGGGCCGAGGCAATAGAGCTTGTGCCGGAGCACACATCCCGCGCGCTGAACCGCGAGTTTGAAGACAAGCTGGTCTTCACGGTCTGCCGCCGCATGTTCAACCGGCTGTTCCTGCCGGTTCCGGTCGCGACGGCGATCACGCTGTTCCGCTCCGTGAAATATATCAGGGAAGGGCTGAAAGCCCTCTGGCACGGGAAGCTCTCCGTCGCCGTGCTCGACGCGACAGCCGTCACCGTCTCGATGGTGCGCGGCGACTTTGCCACCGCAGGCTCCGTGATGTTCATGCTGCGGCTCGGCGAGATTTTGGAGGAGTGGACGCACAAGAAGTCCGTGGCCGATCTCGCGGGCGCGATGGCGCTGAATGTCGACAAGGTCTGGAAAAAGGCCGGCGAGACGGAAATTCTTGTCCCGATCGGCGAGATCGAGGCGGGCGACGAAGTCGTCGTCCGCACGGGCAACCTCATCCCGCTGGACGGCAAAGTCGTCTCCGGCGAGGCGATGGTCAATCAGGCGTCCATGACCGGCGAATCGATGCCCGTGCCGAAGCGTCCTGGCAGCCCGGTCTACGCCGGGACGGTCGCGGAGGAGGGCGAATGCGTCATCCGCGTGGAAAAGGCAATGGGCAGCGGCCGCTATGACCGCATCGTCCACATGATCGAGGAATCCGAAAAGCTGAAATCCACCGCCGAGGACAAGGCCGCCCGTCTGGCCGACCGGCTCGTGCCCTACACGCTGGGCGGCACGGCGCTGACGTATCTCATCACGCGCAACGTGACGAAGATGCTCGCCGTGCTGATGGTGGACTTCTCCTGCGCGCTGAAGCTGGCGATGCCGATTGCCGTGCTCTCCGCGATGCGCGAGAGCAGCGTGCATCATATCTCCGTCAAGGGCGGACGCTTCCTCGAAGCGGTCGCGAACGCGGACACCATCGTCTTCGACAAGACCGGCACGCTCACCTACGCCACGCCGACCGTCGCGCAGGTCATTCCCTTCGGCGGCTACCGCGAGGAGGAAATGCTCCGTCTGGCGGCCTGTCTGGAAGAGCACTATCCGCACTCGATGGCGAACGCCGTCGTGGAAGAAGCCAGAAAGCGCGGGCTGAACCACGAGGAATATCATTCCGAGGTGCAGTACGTCGTTGCGCACGGCATCTCCAGCAAGGTCAACGACAAAAAGGTCATCATCGGCAGCGCGCACTTCGTCTTTGAGGACGAGGGCTGCGTCGTGCCGGAGGGCGAGGATGAAAAGTTCCAGTCCCTGCCCGCACAATATTCCCATCTCTATCTCTGCATCGCGGGCAAGCTCGCCGCCGTCATCTGCATCTTTGATCCGCTGCGCCGCGAGGCGCGGGACGCCATCCGTGCCCTGCATGACTGCGGCTTTACGAACGTGGTCATGATGACCGGTGACAATGAAAAGACCGCCCGTGCAGTCGCAGAGGCGGTCGGCGTGGATGCCTATTATGCCGAAGTTCTTCCGGAGGACAAGGCTGCCTTCGTTCGGGCAGAACACGCAGCCGGACGCAAAGTCATCATGCTTGGCGACGGTGTGAACGATTCCCCGGCACTGTCCGAGGCGGATGCCGGTGTTGCCATCAGTGATGGCGCCGCTATAGCACGCGAAGTCGCCGATATCACGGTCAGTGCGGATGATCTGTATGCACTGCTGACGCTCAAGTGTCTGAGCGACGCGCTCATGGAGCGTATCCACAGCAACTACCGCAAGATTATCAGCTTTAACTTCCTGCTGATCTGCCTGGGCGTGGCCGGTGTTCTGCCGCCCGCGACCTCGGCGCTGCTGCACAACGCCTCCACGCTGGCCATCAGCCTTAAGAGCATGACCAAGCTGCTGCCGTGACCATCAGCAATGACCCAATCCTAAATAAAAAATGCCTGACGAACGATGGTTCGTCAGGCTTTTTTGCGTCCTGCTCACGTCTCGGCCGGGGCCGGGAGCTTGCAGACGTCGATCCACTCAAGGGCGTTGGAGTATTTGTAGAGCTCGTCCAGGTTCAGCTCGATCGCGCTCGACGGGCTGCCGACAGCGGGGAACACCGTCTCGAACCGCTGCAGCGACACGTCCAGATACACCGGGATGCCTTCCTTGCAGCCGAACGGGCACACGCCGCCGACCGGATGGCCCACCAGCTCCAGCACCTCGTCGGCCGAGAGCATCTTGGCCTTCATGTGGAATTTTTCCTTGAATTTATGGTTATCAATACGCGCATCTCCGGCGGCAAGGATCAGCATGCAGCCGTCCGCAGTCTTAAATGACAGGGTCTTTGCGATCCGCGCGCCCTCAACACCGAGTGCCTTTGCCGCCAGATCGACGGTCGCGCTCGAGACTGTAAACTCCTGCACACGGTCTTCCATGCCAAACTGCCGGAAATATGCTCTTCCTGCTTCAATAGACATTTGCCTCGCTCCTGTTCTCGTATTGGAAAGTATCCGAAGCTCATCATAGCGCAGGCGACAGCTTTCGTCAAGCCGATTTTTTCTTTCCGCCACTTGCAGAATGGCCATATCTGGTGTATAATCAATTAGTTATAGCGCGTAGCACTGCATCCGGCTCGGCCGGATCCTTTCAGATCGGAGTGACATCCATGACCAAACTTGCACCATCCATCCTCTCGGCAGACTTTTGCACGCTCGGCGATGACATCGCGCAGATCGGAGCCGGCGGCGCAGACTACATCCATATAGACGTGATGGACGGTATTTTTGTGCCGAATATCTCAATCGGTATTCCGGTTGTCAAATCTGTGCGCAGGCATACGCAGATGTTTCTGGATGTGCATCTCATGATCGACCGGCCGCACCGCTACGTGGGAGCGTTTTGCGATGCCGGTGCGGATCTGGTCGTGTTTCACGTCGAGGCGGACGAACCGCAGGATGTGTTTGCCGCGATCGAGGACGTGAAAGCACATGGCAAGAAGGTCGGTCTCGCCATCAAGCCGAAAACGCCGGAAAGCGTGCTCATTCCGTATCTGCCGCTGCTGGATCTGGCTTTGGTCATGACGGTCGAGCCCGGCTTTGGCGGACAGCGCTTCATGGCCGATCAGCTGCCGAAGATCGCAGCGCTGCACGAGCGCATCCTGCAGGTCAATCCCGGCTGCGAGCTGGAAGTGGACGGCGGTATCGACCCGGAGACGGCTCCGCTTGTGAAGCGGGCGGGCGCAAATGTTCTTGTGGCCGGCAGCGCCGTGTTTCGCCAGAGTGACCGCGCGGCCGCCATCGCCGCCATTCGCAACGCTTGATTCAGGACGGTATTGTCATGTCATTTTTCCCGAACGCACTTGAAAATCTCATTGACCGGTTCGCTGCACTGCCCGGGGTCGGGCGCAAAAGCGCGCAGCGGCTGGCATTTCATATTCTGTCCCTCCCGGAGGAGGAGGCGCTGAAGTTTGCAGACGCCATTGTGGATGCGAAAAAGAATATACACTGCTGCACCATCTGTCAGAACCTCACGGATCAGGAGACGTGCAGCATCTGTGCGTCCCCAAAGCGCGACCAGAGTACGATCTGCGTCGTGGCACAGCCGCGCGATGTGCTCTCGTTCGAGCGCAGCCGCGAATATAACGGCGTATATCATGTTCTCCACGGTGTTTTGTCGCCAATGAATCATATCGGCCCGGACGATATCCGGATCCAGGAGCTCATCAAGCGCGTAGCGGATGGCGGGATCACGGAGGTCATCATGGCCACCAACCCCGACACGGAAGGCGAGGCGACCGCGATGTACATCGCGCGCCTGCTCAAGCCATTTGATGTGAAGATCACACGCCTGGCTTATGGAATTCCGGTCGGCTCTAATCTGGAATATGCGGA